>CDYS01032381.1_pt1 | contig 40262 bp, 39 predicted proteins | sample 557491 | NCBI WGS metagenome assembly CDYS01 (sample SAMEA3182057, study PRJEB8094) | gut metagenome | biome: human; feature: gut; material: Stool; isolation source: human stools | place: Canada | collected 2012-11-26
TCGACTTGCATGTGTTAGGCACGCCGCCAGCGTTCGTCCTGAGCCAGGATCAAACTCTCAATAAAATGGTATCTTAAAGCCGAAGCTCTAAAATCAATTTCATTCTTCGTTCGCTCTTAGCTTAACTCAAGAATTTTCGTTGGCTATTCAAAGAATCTCATTTCTGACATTCACTGAACAACTCTTTTGGTTCTTTTTCAGAACCTTAATTGTCCAAGGTGTTTGTTCATGTTTCTCGTTGTTTAATTTACAAGGTGCACTCCGCAGTTTCGCGGGCTTTTATTGTATCACATCAAGTTTCATTTGTCAAGAACTTTTTTCAAATTCTTTCGAACTTTTTGTGATCCGCTCGTCGCTTCGCGATTTCTCGCTCAGCAGCGAACTCATTTAGTTTAGCACATCTTCATCCGTTTGTCAAGAACTTTTTTCGAATCTCTTCGAGTTTTTTCTTGAACCCCGTCCGATTTGCTGCGTCCCTTCAGAACGCTTTGCTATGATACCAAAAACTGATGCAAAAGTCAACAAAAACTTATATTAAATCCTGCACAAAAACGTACCCTGCGTTTTTGGTCGTTTTAGCCATAAGTACCATGGAAGGCCGTCTTCTGTTTTTCTTATGCCCGGAGTACGCAAAATGGACGCCCCGGAGGGCGTCCATCTGTATTTCACGGTACTTTAAGCCACGTCCTCAATCAGGCCGTAGCCGCCGTCGGTTCTCTTGTACACGACTGCAAACGCGCCGTCGTTGTCCTCGTCGCGGAACGCGAAGAACGTATGCTCCAGCAGGTTCATCTGGAGGATGGCCTCCTCGCGGGTCATCGGCTTCATGTTGAACTTCTTGGTTCTCACAAGCTCGAAGGTGCCCTCTTCGGGTTCCTCTGGTGCAAACGAGGTTTCGTCCGGAGTGCGGACAAACGCGTCCTGACGCAGGCGCCGGGCCAGACGGGTCTTATTCTTGCGGATCTGGCGTTCGATGGTCGCCACGGCCGCGTCGATCGACGCGAACATATCGGACGTGCTCTCACTGGCGCGGAAGTAGGTGTTCGCTGCGTGAACCGTAATTTCGACGTTGTTGCGGTTCTTCTCAACGCTGAAGGTGACAAGAGCGTCGGCGTCGGTGCCGAAGAAACGTTCCAGCTTCATGACTTTCTTTTCTGCGTACTTGTGAACGTTCTCAGGCAGGGTTACCTTCTTTTCGGTGTACTGAAATCTCATAGTTACCGCTCCTTTCGTGATGCCATACTTCCCAGGGATCTCTCCCTGTGACCATAGTATACCACAGATTCCGTCAAATTGCAAGTTTGACGCGGGTCGGACGCAGTAAACATTGTGTGAACAGACAGGAGCGGCCGCAGATGTGGCCGCTCCTGTCGTTATTGTCCGGAAAATGCATCGATCAGCTCCTGCATACTCAGGCCGAAGTAGCGTGCAAGCGTCATGAGGTTCCGGGTGCTGACGGCCGTTTCACGGCCGGTCATGATCTTGCGGAGGATCCCGGCGTCGATGCCGGTCTGCCGGGACAGCTCCGCCGCCGTCAGCTTCCGCTCGTCCATCCACGCGCTGAGCACCTCCGGCGCAGCCTTAAAGCTCCGCATGGCCGCTCTCCTTTTCATCGAGCAGCTGGCACAGAAGCTGCTGATAGACCGCGTCCGCCTGTTTTTCATACGCGCGCACAAGCGTGCGGGCCTGCGAAAGCGTCGGCGCGGCAAGCTCCAGCTTCATGAGAACGCCCGCATCGTCGCGCAGGCACAGCTGCGCGAGATAGTCGCCCGTTTCCTCCTGCTCGATCTTCGTCTCGATCAGTCCCTTGCGCTGGATGCGGGTATTATAGCGCTGCACCGCCATCAGCGCGCGCTGCATGACCGGGTAGGCAATGGCGTCGCAGGTGATCTCCTCGTGCTCACGGCCCTTGTCGGTGATGACGTAGGTATCGTCCGGCAGCTGCTGCAGATGGCCGCTCTGTACCATCTGGGGGACGGCGACGCTGACGTCAAAATAGCTGAGCTTATCGTCCTGATAGCACAGCTCGTAGATCGTCTGCAGCGTCACCGGATAGGAGAGCTTGGCCATGACGAACAAAATGAGGACCTTGACGTCGAGCATATCCTGAATAAAACCGTGCTGTTCCATGCTTGTCACCTCGTTGGTAAACATTTCTGCGATGCATCCAGTATAGCAAAAAAGTCCTGAAAACACAAGCCCTTCGCGCGCTTTTCCAACCGCGAGGAAGGATTTACCGCTTGTTTTCCTGCGAAAATGGGCGTAAAACGAAGAAGAAGGAGGTATTACCATGAAAAGAAAAATCCCCGCATTACTCCTTGCGCTGCTCCTTGTTTTTTCAGCAGCGCTCCCCGCAGGCGCGGCGGGTTACCGCTGCGCGGTCCGGTCGTGGCCGCCCGACTGCTGGAAACAGTTCTTCTGTGACCGCTTCGGCATCGGCTGCGGCAATCAGACGCCCGGCGCTCCGTCGGAGCCGGAACAGCCGTCCGAGCCGGAGCAGCCCTCCGAGCCGGAGGAGCCGTCTGAACCGGAACAGCCCTCTGAGCCGTCCGGCGGTGCATCCGTATCCAGCTATGAGCAGCAGGTCGCTGCGCTCGTCAATGCAGAGCGCGCAAAATACGGCCTCGCGGCCCTGACGCTGGACGAGACGCTCTGCGGCTATGCCCGCGTCAAATCGCAGGATATGCACGATCAGGGCTACTTCTCCCACACCAGCCCGACCTATGGCTCCCCGTTTGACATGATGCGCTCGTTCGGCGTGTCGTACCGCTCGGCGGGTGAAAACATCGCCATGGGCTATTCGACGCCGGAAGCCGTTGTGGCCGCCTGGATGAACTCCGAGGGCCACCGCGCGAACATCCTGTCCGCGAACTATACAACGCTCGGTGTCGGCTACGTCGAAGACGGCGGGTACTGGACCCAATGGTTCATCGGCTGACCAGACATACTTATTATAGATAGAAAAAGCCGTGTCCATACGCTTGCCCCTGCCGCGAAGGCAGGGGCCTTTTTTCTGCGTGCTGCATAGGATATCAGGAAAGAAGGGATGCATTTGAAGCGATCATTTGCCGTCATTGGCGGCGATCTGCGGCAGCGGTGTCTGCTGCGGCAGCTGCGCGGGCTGGGCTTCCCGGCTTCCGCGTACCGCGTGCCGGATGCGGAGGACAGCGCGCCGGACTTATCCGGCTGCTTACGGGGTGCGAACGTTCTGATTTTGCCCATGCCTGCCGGAGGCGGTGTGCCGCTGGCGGACATTCTGGACGCGGCGGAGCCGGGCGCGCTCATCTGCGGCGGGATGCTTGACCCGGCGGAGGCGCTCCTGCAGGCGCGCGGGATCGCATTTTATGACTATGCGAAGGACGAGGCGCTGCTGCTGCAAAACGCGGAGCTGACCGCCGAAGCAGCGCTTGCGCTGCTGCTGGAACGGCTTCCCGGCCCGCTCGCCGGAAGCCGGATCCTGCTCTGCGGCTTTGGGCGCATCGGAAAGCTGCTGGCGCGCAAGCTGAAAGCGCTTGGCGCGGACGTGACCGTCTCGGCGCGGAAGGCGCAGGCTCTGGATCTTGCGCGCATTCTCGGCTATCGCCGCGTCACGGCCGGAAGCTGGGCAGACGCGCCCGCGCAGTACGACGGGATCGTCAACACCGTTCCCGCACCGATCATCGGCCCGGCGCAGCTGCCATGCATCCGCCGGGACTGCGTGCTGCTGGAGCTTGCCAGCCTGCCCGGCGGGTTCTGCGCCGAGGCGCAGGCGCTTCCGGGGTATTGCGCCGCGCGTGGTCTTCCGGGCAAATACGCGCCGGAGGCTGCCGCCGCCATCATCCGAAGCGCCATATTCCGTAACCTGAATTTGGAGGAAGCAACATGAAAAAACGCACGCTCGGGCTTGCCATGTGCGGCTCATTCTGCACGTTTTCCCGCGTTCTGGACGCGTTTGAGACGCTGGACCAGGAGCTTTATGAGCTGGTACCCATCATGTCGCAGGCCAGCTTTGAAACCGACAGCCGCTTCGGGCCTGCGGCGCAGTTCCGGGAGCGGCTGGAAACGCTGTGCGGACGCGAGATCGTCCATACAATAAAAGAGGCAGAGCCGTTCGGCCCGAAAAAGCTTCTGGACGCGCTCGTCATCATGCCGTGCACCGGCAACACGCTTGCAAAGCTGGCCGCAGGCATCGCCGACGGTCCGGTCACGCTGGCGGCAAAGGCACATTTGCGGAACGAGCGTCCCGTGATCGTCGCCGTGTCGACCAACGACGCTCTGGCCGGAAACGCGGCAAATCTCGGCACGCTTTTGAACCGACGCGGATATTTTTTTGTCCCCTTCGGACAGGACAGCGCGTTCAAAAAGCCGCGCTCCCTCGTCGCGGATTTCACAAGGCTGCCGCAGACCGTCGAATCCGCGCTGCGCGGCGAACAGGTTCAGCCGATGCTGTACGGGACGCCTGTTGGATAGGTAGTTGCAGGCCGCTGCGGTCAGTTCAGCCGGCTGCGGTATTCGTTGGCGCTGAGGCCGGTGAGCTTTTTGAAGGTGCGGGAAAAATGACCGCTGTCGGAATAGCCGACGAGGTCGACGATATCGCCGATCTTGAGGCTGGGGTCTGCCAGCAGCTCCTTGGCCTTTTCGATGCGGACGGAATTGAGCAGGTCGTAATAGCTCTTTTATTTTACTGCATTTTCCGTATCCGGGTAAGGGGTAGCATAAACTTTCCCAACCGGCAATGTTGTCAGTTCAAGGCTGTCAATCTTATGCAAAATTCGTTAAAATTCAAACTTACCCGGCAGGATGCACCGAATCATCGAAAATCCTCGGCGGATTCGTATGCACTTGCCTGCTTGATTGTAGGGGCCGATGCCCACATCAGCCCACTCCCGGCGTTCTGTCAAAAATCAAGCGTTGTGAGTTCCGCGCCGCGGTAATAAAAGCGCAGGATCGTCCGGTAATCGAAGCCGAGGCGGGCGATGGCGTCTGCGCCGTATTGGCTCATGCCGACGCGGTGGCCGTAGCCGAGGACGTCGAAGCTGAACGCGCCATCCTCGTACAGAAGCGTAAAGCGCGTGGAGTTCAGCCCGAAGGCCTTTCGCAGCTGAACGCCGGAAAACGTCCTTCCGCCTGCCGTAAGCGTATCGACGCCGCCGCCCGGCGTGCGCGTGACGGACTGCACCCAGCCGCTGGGGTCGCCGGAAAGCTGCGCCGACGCGTCGAGCGCGCGGAGCGTCTCGGCAAATGTCTCCGCCGTCACACAGACCCGGCTTTCATATTTGGCCGCGTCCTGCTCGCCGGGGCTTTCGACCGCCCGCAGATACGGCACGTCCGTTCCCCAGACAGCAGCCGCGTCCTCCGTCGAGCCGCCGGAGCAGGAAAAATAGACCGCGTCGATCAGCGCGCCCTCGTATGTCAGCACCTCGTTCTGCGTTTCCCGCACGGCGGCAAGCGCCTTGTCCCACGCAGCCTCAAAGCCGTCTCCATACCGCGCGCGCAGGTCCTCGACCGTCAGGCACGCCTGGCAGCAGGCGCTCTGCGCACACACGTCCGCGTTTTCGTGCTTGCCGCCCGCCGTCTGCCGGCAGGCGAACGTGCGCGCGGCCACCGCCTGTGCCTTGAGTGCCTCCGGCGCGAACGAGGCGGGCATTTCCGCCAGCACGACCTGCGCCAGATAGGTATCCAGTGCAGCCTCCTCCACGCTTCCGTCCCGCAGGACGCGGAGCGTCCGCTCCTGCGCGTCCTGCCGCTTCTGCACGATTACGATCAAGGGCTCCGGCTGCGCAGCCTGCGTTGTCTGCGCCGACGGCAGCAGCAGTACCGCTGCCAGCGCCAGCAGCCCCGCCTTTGTGATCACCGACATTTCAAGCACCGTCCTTTCGGACAAGTCTATGCCGCGTGAATGGGCGGTATTCTGATTGACATAATCGCAAATCTTGACACGAATTCCGATGGGACGTATAATGTATAAAAACATTCGAAATTTCTGCTGCATACGGATTGGAGCTTATATATGAAGCACACTTTGAAAATCATTCTCCCGATCATCCTGATCCTTGCCATCGTCATCGGCGCGTGCTGGTTTTTCCTGATCGCACGCCGCGATGTGACCGAAAGCATCTTCGTCTACTGGGGTGAGCATTTCTATGAGGCCGGGCGCTATTCCCGCGCGGTCGCGTTCTACAAGGCGGCCATGCGCTTCGCGCCGAAGGACGCGGAGCTTGCCATCCGGCTGGCCGACGCCTATAAAAAGAGCGGCAACTACACAAAGGCGGAATACACCCTTGTCAGCGCCATTACACAGATCCCGGATTCCGTTTCCCTCTATGTCGCGCTTTCCGGGACGTATGTGGAGCAGGACAAGCTGCTTGACGCGGAGACAATGCTCAGCCGCATTACAAACGACGCCGTCCGCACACAGATCGACGCGCTGCGCCCCGCCGCGCCCGTCATCGAGCCGGAAAGCGGCAATTACTCGGAATACATCGACGTGACCGTCACCGGCTCGTCGGGCACGGTCTACGCCGTGTGCAACAGCGATTTCCCCGCCTCGGCGCAGGATGTATATACCGGCCCCATCTCTCTGGAAGCCGGTGAAAGCCGCATCGTCGCGCTGAGCGTGGCGGAAAACGGCCTTGTAAGCGACGCGGCCTACGCGGGCTATACCGTCGGCAACGTTGTGGAAGAAGTCAAGCTTGCCGACGCAGGTCTTGACGCCTATGTGCGTGAGCTGCTGGGCAAGACGGCGGGCAGCGCCATCATGTCCGACGAGCTCTGGGCCGTCGAGGCGCTGGACCTTCCCGATACGGTCGCCTCGCTGGACGATCTCTCCTACTTCACCGGCCTGCGCTCCTTGTCCCTGCACCACGGCGCGTCGCTCGATCTGTCCGTCCTGTCCCGGCTGCCGCTGCTGCGGACGCTCGATCTGTCCGGCTGCACGCTCTCGACTGCGGCGATGAACACCATCGTGACGCTGCCGGAGCTGACGAGCCTGAATCTGTCCGGCTGCGCCGTGGCGGAGATCGACGCGCTCATCAGCCTGCAAAAGCTGGAAACGCTCGATCTGTCCAACAACACCGTCTCCGATCTGACGGCGCTTTCCGGGCTGCTGGCGCTCAGGGAGCTGAATCTGACCAACAATCCCGTCACCTCACTCAACAATCTCAAAAACTGCACGGAGCTGGAAACGCTCTACGCCGGGCAGTGCGCGATCACGCGGATTGCGGGCCTTGCCGATCATACGAAGCTCAAAACGCTCGTTCTGCCCGGCAACCAGATCACGGACATTTCCGCGCTGGCCGGCTGCACGGCGCTCGAAACGCTCGACCTCAGCGGCAACAGCATTTCCGATATCTCCGTCGTGTCCGGCTTCAAGCAGCTGGTCGACCTCAATGTGAGCAGCAACCAGATCACGGAGCTTCCGCAGTTCGACGCGGATACGCCGCTCTGGCACGTCGACATCAGCCACAACCAGATCGAAAGTCTGGCCGGATTGGAAGGAAATCTCTCCGTCAACTTCATCGACGCTGATTATAACCGGATCAAATCGATCTCGAAGCTGGAATCGTGCATCATGCTCGTGCGGATGAACCTCTGGGACAATCCTGTGAACGCCGACGAGGTCAAGCAGCTGCAGGACATCGGCATTCTCATCAATTACAACCCCAAGTATGTAGAACCGGAAACGGAATCCTGAGTTCATTGAAGACGATACAGGCGCATCAAAAGGCCGGAACCATCAGGTTCCGGCCTTCGTGCATATAAAGGCGCAGCCGCTGGGGCGCATCATCAGCTGAAGACTGCCGCGCCGGTGCTTCCCGGAAAATAGGAACTTTTCCGGAACAGGCGGCGGCCCGCAGGATTTCCTGCGGGCCGCCGTCAACACAAATGAAAAGAGGAATCATGAAACGGGCATAGGTTTTAGATGTGCGCAGATCGCACGGAGGCGTTCAGCGGACGCTGAACAGCAGCTCACCGTAGGTCGGGTACGGCCAGCAGGCGCGGGAGGTAAGCGTCTCCATCTCGTCCACAGCCAGGCGCAGCTCAGCCATGTCCTTGAAGACCTCTGCCTGATAGAAATCGGCAGCCTCCTGTGCGCTGGGCAGCTCGCCTGCCTGCAGGAGCGCGTCGGAGAGCTTCGCGGCGTCCTCGCTGGCCGTCTCGGTCAGTGCCGACAGACGTGCGGCCGTCTTATATTCATAGCCGCCTGCCGCGTCGCCGAGCAGGCTCTTTTTCTCCGCTGCCGTCCGGACGAGCTTTGCCGTGTAGTCCGAAACGGCGGGCAGGATGTCGGTCTGCACCATGTCGAGCATGGTCAGCGCCTCAATGCGCAGCACCTTGCTGTAGTTTTCCAGCAGAATTTCATATCTCGCGTGCAGCTCCGTCTTGCTGTAGATCTTATGGTCTGCAAACAGGCGCACATTCTTTTCCTTCATCAGATACGGCGCGCAGGCGGGCGTGGTCTTGAGATTCAGCAGGCCGCGCTTCTCGGCCTCCTCCAGCCAGCTTGCATCGTAGCCGTTGCCGTTGAAGATGATGCGCTTGTGCGCGCGGATGGTGTCGCGGATGAGATCGTGCAGGGCAGTTTCGAAGTCCTCCGCGCCCTCAAGCTTGTCGGCGTACTGCCGCAGAGACTCTGCAACAGCGGTGTTCAGAACGACGTTCGCGTCGGAAATGGACGCGGCGGAGCCGAGCATACGGAACTCAAACTTGTTGCCGGTAAAGGCAAATGGCGAGGTGCGGTTGCGGTCGGTCGTGTCCTTCGGGAATTTCGGCAGGACGTGGACGCCGATCTTCAGAAGCTCCTTCTCCTTCGCGTCATAGGCCGTGTCGGATTCGATCGCGTCCAGAATCTCCGTCAGCTCCGTGCCGAGGAACATGGACACGACGGCGGGCGGCGCTTCGTTCGCGCCCAGCCGGTGGTCGTTGCCCGCAGAGGCCACGGAAATGCGCAGCAGGTCCTGATAATCGTCAACGGCCTGAATAACGGCGCACAGAAACAGCAGGAACTGCGCGTTCTCACTCGGCGTTTCGCCGGGTTCGAGCAGGTTGACGCCTGTGTCGGTCGAGATCGACCAGTTGTTGTGCTTGCCGGAGCCGTTGACGCCCGCAAAGGGCTTTTCGTGCAGCAGACAGACCATGCCGTGCTTGCGGGCGATCTTCTGCAGCAGCTCCATGGTCAGCTGGTTGTGGTCGGCGGAAATATTGGTGGTCGTGAAAACCGGCGCAAGCTCATGCTGCGCGGGGGCGACCTCATTGTGCTCGGTCTTGGCCAGAACGCCGAGCTCCCAGAGTTCCTTGTCCAGATCCTGCATGAACGCGGCCACGCGCGGCTTGATGGTGCCGAAATAATGGTCGTCCAGCTCCTGCCCCTTCGGCGGCTTCGCGCCGAAGAGCGTGCGGCCCGTGTAGAGCAGGTCCTTGCGCTTATTGTAAAGCGCCTCGTCGATGAGGAAATATTCCTGCTCCGGGCCGACCGTCGTGCGCACAGCCCTGACGGAGGTGTGGCCGAAGAGCTTCAGAATGCGCAGGCCCTGCTTGTTGATGGCCTGCATGGAGCGCAGCAGCGGGGTTTTCTTGTCGAGCGCCTCGCCGCCGTAGGAACAGAACGCGGTCGGGATATAGAGCACATGATCCTTGATGAACGCGAAGGACGTCGGGTCCCATGCGGTGTAGCCTCTGGCCTCAAACGTGGCGCGCAGACCGCCGGAGGGGAAGCTGGACGCATCCGGCTCGCCCTGAATCAGCTCCTTGCCGGAAAACTCCATGATAACGCCGCCGCCTGCGGTGGGCGAGATGAACGAGTCGTGCTTCTCCGCCGTGATGCCGGTCATGGGTTGGAACCAGTGGGTAAAATGCGTCGCGCCGAGCTCAATGGCCCAGTCCTTCATGGAATTGGCCACAACGTTGGCCGCAGCCAGATCGAGCCGCTTGCCCTCGTGGATAGCCGCGTAGACGTCCTTGAAGACCTCCTTCGGCAGCTTCTGCTTCATAACCGATTCGCTGAATACGTGACAACCAAAGAAATCCGATACCGTCTGCATAAAAAAATCCCTCACTTTTCTCAAAAAAGCGGCAAAGGCACGCACAGAACCGAAGCTGTACGACGCCTTTGCCGTTTACCGTTTCCATGTGAGCCGGAAGGAATCCTCCGAGCCGTTTGTTTGAGCGAATTATACGCGCGCAGCGGGCAAATGTCAAGCCCCATGCGGAAAAAACCGGTATCTGTTTTTCTTATTGCAGCGTTCAGCCAGAGAAATGGATTGACAGAAACAGGGCGGCTGCATAAAATAGAATATCATATGCAGCAGAAGGGGGCTGAGAACGTGGAGCAGGCAAAAAATACGATCCTCCTGGTGCGCGGCACAGCGGCGGAGCCGGCGGCCCTGTCAGCGTTCACAGCCGCGCAGCCGGACGTGCAGCTTCAGACGATATCCGGGCTGGACGAGGCAGGCGCCGCATTGGAACGTCTGCGCCCGACGCTGATCGTCCTGCAGTCCGACGCGCCGGATGCGCAGGCACTGCACCGTTGCGCCGAGCTGGCGGAAACGGCGGAGGCCGTCTTCCTGCTGCTGGTGCGGCAGGAGGCATACGGCGCGGCCTGGCGCACGCTGCAGAAGCATGGCGTGTGCGTCATGACGTGGCCGATGGAGCAGGCGGTTCTGACCCAGACGCTGCGCAATCTGCTGCTGCTGAAAAAAAGTATGCAGACCATGCAGGCCCAGACCGACCAGCTGCGCTCACAGCTGCAGGATCTCAAGCGCATCCAGAAGGCAAAGGGCCTGCTCATGCGTCAGCTCGGCATGACGGAGCAGGACGCGCACCGCTGGATCGAAAAGGCCGCAATGGATCGCTGCGTCAAAAAACGCGAGATCGCGGAAACGATCATCCGTATGTATGAGCTGTGAGCTGTGTGTGCAAGGCAGGGTTCACGTCAACCGGCAGAAAGCCGCAAGTGCCTTCTGCCGGTTTTTGCTATGAAAAAGCATAGCAAAAATAAGAAATGTGCCATTTCCTCGCCCCTGCGGGGCAACCGGAAATGATGCACAAAAACTTCATGTACCGGCATTTGCGCATTTTCGTGGTGCAGTGCTCACGCATGAAGTTTTATACGACAAAAAGCAGACTGCCGGAAACGGCAGCCTGCTTGAATCGGTGAGAATTACTCGGCGTCCTCTTCGTCCTCTGCGGCGGGAGCCAGCAGGGCGCGGATGGACAGGGAAATGCGCTTGTGCTCCTGATCGATGTCGATGATCTTCGCGTCGACTTCCTGACCCTCGGACAGAACGTCCTCCGGCTTGCCGATGCGGCGATCCGCGATCTGGGAAATGTGGATGAGGCCGTCAACGCCCGGAATGATCTCAGCGAATGCGCCGAAGGTCATGAGCTTGACGATCTTGACCTTGGCGACGTCGCCGACCTGGAACTGGTTGGTGAACAGCGTCCAGGGGTTGTTCGCTTCGGTCTTGTAGCCGAGGGAGATCTTGCGCTTTTCGGGATCGAGCGCGATGACGAAAACATCGATCTCGTCGCCGACCTTGACGACCTCGGACGGATTCTTGATGCGGTTCCAGCTCAGCTCGGAGACATGAACCATGCCGTCAACGCCGCCGATATCGACGAACGCGCCGTAGCTGGTGAGGGACTTGACAGTGCCGTGGTACTGCTTGCCGACCTCGATCTCGCTCCAGATCTTCTCCTGCGCGGCCTTGCGCTGCTCAGCGGCGACGGAGCGGATGGAGCCAACGACGCGGCGGCGGGCACGGTTGACCTCGGTGATGCGCAGCTGGACGGTCTTTCCGACCATCTCGTTCAGATCGCCGCCCTTGGGAACACCGGACTGGGAAGCGGGAACGAACACGCGGATGCCCTTGACGTTGACGACGATGCCGCCCTTGTTTTCCTCGGTGACATTGCCCTCGACGACGGTCTTGTCCTCAACGGCCGCTTCGATCTCTTCCCAGGCCTTGCCGGCCTCGAGACGCTTGCGGGACAGGCGGACGACGCCTTCGCCGTCGTTGACATGGACGACGATCGCTTCGATCTGGTCGCCGACGTGCACGACGTCCTCGGGCTTGACGGACGGATCGCCGGAGAAGTCTTCCAGCGGGATGTAGGCGGTGTGCTTCGTGCCAAGGTCGACTTCGATCTCGGTGGAACCGATGGCCATGACGGTGCCAGTTACCTTATCTCCATTATTCAAAGTTTTGAGGGACTGCTCGAGAAGCTCGGCAAAATTCTCCTCCTGTGCAGTTTCAACTTTCAGTTCTTCGCTCATTTTGTTGTTTACCTCCTTAATTATCCACGGCGGCGTCGATGCGCCGGCCGTTATACCCACAGTAGCTGCGTCATGGAAAAAAGACATGTCCAATTCATCGGCATGATCGACAAGTATCACCTTCGGGCAATTCTCATTGCAGATCATGGCAAGACGCCCCGTATTGGAACTTCTTGCGTCCCCGACAACGACCATCGCATCACAACTCTTTGAAAGATAAGCTGCTTCTTCCTGCCGCATTTCCGTAGCTCTGCATATTGTATCAAATATTTCGCAATTTGTACACACTTTTTTTGCAATTTCCCGGCATGATTCCCACAATTTTTGCGTCCCTGTCGTCTGTGAAACCAGACAAAACGGCAAATCGCGCCGCTCCGGGCGCTCCGTGAGCCAGGTTTCGAGCGCTTCGGCGCTCTGGAAGACGTGCGCGTCAGAGGAATAGCTTGCGATCGCAATGATCTCCGGGTGGGTGGGTGTGCCGATGATCAGAAGGCTCCGCCCGTCCCGCTCCGCCTTCTGCGCGATCACGTGGATCTTCTTTACGAACGGGCAGGTCGCGTCGACCGTCAACGCGCCGCGGGCCGACAGCGTCCGCTGCTCCCCGACGGGGATTCCGTGCGCGCGGATGACGACGGTCTGGCCGGGCTGCGCCTCGTCTGCCGCTGAAATTTCGCGCAGGCCAAGCAGCTCAAACCGCGCGACGACGTGGCGGTTGTGGATAATGGGGCCAAGCGTGACTGCGTTTTTGCAGCTGCGCGCCGTCTGCTCGGCAAGGGCGACGGCGCGCTCCACACCGAAGCAGAAGCCCGCTGTTTCAGCCAATCTGATCTGCATAGCTGTCACCGCCCAGTTCATAGATCGTTTTCAGGAGCCGGTCGGACGCCTGCTGGCAGGCGTCGTGGTCGTTTGGGTCGAGCGCGCCGACGCGGTATGGCGTGCCGAACACGACGCTGACCGGACAGAACGGCGTTTTGTTGCGCGTGACGAATACCGGCACGACCGGGACCCCGGCCTGCGCCGCCATGCGCACGGCTCCCGTTTTCGCGCGCACGTGCTTTTCCCGGTTGCAGCGCGTCCCCTCGACAAAGACGAGCAGTTTATCCTGCTCACGCGCCAGCGCGTCGACGCACTGACTGAACGCCGCTATGTCATGCGCGCCGCGGTTGACGAAGATCACGCGGAATTTTTCCATGACCCAGCCGATAAACGGCACGCGCCGCAGCTCCTGCTTGGCCATGATGCGGATCATTTTCTTTTCAGGCAGGGCAAGCAGAATCCAGATGGGGTCTGCCATGCCGGAGTGGTTGGCGCAGAAAATGCAGCTGCCCGCCGGGATCTGCTCCCGGCCCGTCACATGAAAGACCGGGTGCCAGAAAAACAGCCCGATGCGGCACAGCCACCAGCACAGATGGTACCAGAAGTTCACCCGAGCTTCCTCCTGACGATATCCAAAATGGCATTGACCGACTGCTCGACCGTATCGCCGGAGGTATCGAGCAGCACGGCGTCCGCCGCCTGCTTTAACGGCGCGATGGCGCGCTCGGAATCCTGTTTGTCGCGCTGCTTCGTCTCAGCGAGGATCTGCGCGTAGGGCGTTTTGTCGCCCTTCTGCTGCAGCTCGTCAAAGCGGCGCTTCGCGCGCACCTCGGCGCTGGCGGTCAGGAAAATTTTCACGTCGGCCTTCGGCAGCACGACCGTCCCGATATCGCGGCCATCCATGACGACGCTGTGCGTCCGGGCAAGCTGCCGCTGCATATCGAGCAGAAACGCGCGCACGCACGGCTGCGCGGACACGCCGGAGGCGTACATGGACATTTCGGGCGTGCGGATCTCCCCTGTCACGTCCGCGCCGTTGAGGATCATATGCTGCACGCCGTCCTCATAGCGGATATCGATGTTGACCTCGTCGATGAGGCGGGCAATGCCGTCCTTGTCCTTCGGGCCGACGCCCATGAGGCGCATATAATAGCCGACGGTGCGGTAGATCGCGCCGGTGTCGACATACAGATAGCCCAGCGCCTGTGCGCAGGCTCTGGCCATGGTGCTTTTCCCGGCTCCCGCCGGGCCGTCGATGGCGATGGAAACAAAGTTGCTCATGTCGCGTCCTCCGGTTTCTGGAATTCCTTCGCAGCGGCAGACAGCCCCGCGAGACGGCCCGTCGCCCAGGCGATCTGGAGATTGAAGCCGCCCGTATAGGCGTCGACGTCCAGAAGCTCGCCCGCAAAATACAGTCCCTGCACCAGCTTCGATTCCATCGTCTTCGCGTTGACCTCGGAGACCTTCACGCCGCCGGAGGTCACAATGGCGTCCTCGACGGGCGCTTTGCAGGCAATGGGTACGGAAAAGCATTTGATCGTCTCGAGCAGTGCTCTTCGCTGCTGCTTCGTGATGGAGTTGACCTTCTGCATGGGATCAATGCCGCTGCGGGCAATGACGACCGGGATCATGGATCTCGGCAGAAGCGCCGAAAGGCTGTTTTCAAAATCGCGGTTCTGCGCGGCGGAAAAATCACGCAGAATGCGCGCGTCCAGCGTTTTTTCGTCCAATGCGGGCTTGAGGTCGATCCTGACCGTATAGCCTGCCTCCCCGCGCGCCATATGCGCGCTGGCAGAGAGGATCACAGGACCGGAGAGGCCGAAATGGGTAAACAGCAATTCCCCAAAGTCCTCATAGACGGTCTTTCCCTTCGTGTTTACAAGTTTAACCGCAATGTTTTTCAGGGCCAGCCCCTGCATTTTCGCGCAGTCGTGCCCCTTCTCGACCAGCGGGACGAGCGAACCGGTCGGCTCTATGATCGTATGCCCGATCGCCTGCGCCATGGCGTAGCCGCTGCCGGTCGAGCCGGTCGCGGGGTAGGACAGGCCGCCGGTCGCAAGAATGACACAGTCTGCGGGCACGGGACCCTCCGCCGTTTTTACGCCGGTCACGCGGCCATCGGAAACGGCGATCTCCGCCGCTTTGCGCGGCAGGATACGCACATGGTATGCGCGCAGGAACCGTTCGAGCGCATCCAGAACGGACTGCGACCGGTCAGAGACAGGAAAAACGCGGTTGCCGCGCTCGGTCTTGAGCGCACAGCCGTAGTCTTCAAAGAATTTCTTTGCGTCTGCGGGCGAAAAGCCCGCGAGGGCGCTGTAGAGAAAGCGCGGGTTCGTCGGGACGCTTTGCAGCACATCCTGCCACGGGCAGTCGTTCGTGACGTTGCAGCGGCCCTTGCCGGTGATGAGAAGCTTTTTGCCGAGCCGGCCGTTCTGCTCCAGCAGCGTCACCTGCGCGCCCGCCTGCGCGGCCATACCGGCGGCCATCATGCCCGCCGCGCCGCCGCCGACAACGACAATTTTATTCGACCCGCTCAAAGGCGTCATATTCATCCCAAATCCGCTCCAGATCCTCATAGGTTTTTGCCACGCTGTCCTCCTGCTGCAAGCCGACGGAGACGATCAGCGCGTTGACCACGCTCATCGGCGCGACGAGCGAGTCGACGAACGAGACCATGTTGCTCTTGGCGCACAGAACATAGTCGGCGACCTTCCCCGCCGGGGCCTCCGGCTTGTCCGTGATGGTCACGACGGTCGCGCCGGAGTCGTGTGCGTACTGCAGCAGCTTCACTGTCCGGCTGGAATAGCGCGGCAGGCTGATGCCGATGACGACGTCTTCGTGTCCCACGCGCAGAAGCTGCTCGAACATTTCGCTGGTGGCCGTGGAGGAAACAAGGCGCACGTTTTCAAAAATATTGCGGAAATAGAAATTCAGATAGTTGGCCAGCGCCGCGGACGAGCGCACGCCTACAATATAAATACACCGCGCACGCAGAATCGCGCCGACCGCACGGGTCATCTGCGCGCGGTCCAGCGCCTCCGCCGTCATGCGGATGGCGTTGGCGTCGCGCTGCAAAACGCTGGACACGACGTCCTGATTGCCGAACTGGTCGCTGGCGACCTCGATGCGCTGGACGCTGGTGAGCTTGTTCCGGACAAGCTCCTGCAGCGTCTTCTGCATCTCCGGATAGCCCGCGTAGCCCAGCTCCACGGCGAAGCGCACAACAGTCGACTCCGAAACCTCGACGGTCTTGCCGAGACGGCTGGCCGTCATAAACGCCGCCTTGTCATAGTTGGTCAGGATATAGGACGCGATCTTTTTCTGGCCTTTGGAAAAGGCGTGAATTTCGTTTTGAATACGGGTCAGAATATCTGCCGGCATAAGAAAAGCCCTCCGCCGCACGCGCTCAGCGCAAATATTTCACAATTTTCATATCTATTTATTTTACCGGCTTCCGCCGCGTTTTGCAAGCGGAAATCTGGGAAATGGGAATATTTTATACGGATTGCGCGCACCGGTTCGTCACAGCGGCGAAAGCAGTGCCGGAAGCTCCAGCAGGTCCGCCACAGCATAGTCGCACAGCGGCGAGATCGGCTCCGTCCGCCCATAGAGGCAGGTCGGGATCCCGGCATTGCGGCCGCCCTGCATATCGCTTGAGAGGCTGTCGCCGATCATGATGGACTGCGCGCGGTAGTCCTCGCCGATCTCGGCGAAAACCTTGTCATAAAACAGCTTGTCAGGCTTCTTGCAGCCCATCTGCTCGGAGATAAACACGCGGTCAAAATACTGCGCCATGCCGCTGGCGGCGATGCGGCGCATCTGAATCTCCGTGTTGCCGTTTGTCACGATAAAAATTTTGTACTGCGCGTGCAGCTGCCGCAGCGCCTGTTCGCAGTGCGGCATGAAATTGCACTGATCGCCCAATTCGCGGAAGTATGCGGCGTTAAACGCCGCCGGGTCGGCCTCCAGACCGTATTCCGCGAAAAAGACGCGGAAGCGTTCGACATAGAGTGCCTCCTTTGTGATCTCGCCCCGCTCAAAGCGCTGCCAGAGCTCCGCGTCGAGCGCGCGGTAGCGCTCCCACATCTCCGGCGTGAACGGCAGGCCGAAGGCGCGGAACGCGATGGAAAGCGCGTTCCGGGAGCTGGTCTGAAAGTCAAACAGCGTATCGTCAATGTCCATGAGCAGTGCGCGAATCGGCATATCGGGAGCCTCCCACAGTTTTTTGTTTGATTGTAGCATGATTTGTGATACAATACAAAAAGATTTTTTCAGTAAGGAGTAACCCATGCAGTCTATATCGGAAATTCTGGCGCAGGAATTAAACTGCAAGCAGGAATATATTGAAAACGTCATTGCCCTTCTGGACGAAGGCAACACCATTCCGTTCATCGCCCGCTACCGCAAGGAACAGCACGGCGCAATGGACGACACAGCGCTTCGGACACTCGAAACACGGCTCCAATATCTGCGCAATCTTGCCCAGCGGCGCGAGGAGGTCAAGTCCTCCATCGCCGCGCAGGAAAAGCTGACGGACGAGCTGGCGAAGGCCATCGACGAGGCGGCGACGCTGGCTGAGGTCGAGGACCTCTACCGGCCCTACAAGCCCAAGCGCCGCACCCGCGCGACCATCGCGAAGGAAAAGGGCCTCGAGCCGCTGGCGGACGCAATTTTCGCGCAGACGCTGAAAATGGACGCGCCGGAGGTGCTGGCGCAGGCATACATTGACCCCGAAAAGGGCGTGGAGACGATCGAGGACGCGCTTGCAGGCGCGTCGGATATTCTTGCCGAGCGCATTTCGGACGACGCGGAGGTGCGCAAGAGCCTGCGCACGCTTATGAACCGGCGCGGCACGGCGCGTTCGGCAGCGGCAAAAGACGAGGAGGACGACAAAACCGCCGTCTACCGGCAGTATTTCGAGTTTTCCCAGCCCATTTCCCGTTTACAAAGCCATCAGGTTCTGGCACTCAACCGCGGCGAACGCGAGGGGGCCTTGAAGGTCAGCCTGTCCGTTGGCCGCGACGAGGCGCTGCAATGCATCCGGCGCGGTGTCGTAAAGCCCGGCAGCCCGGCGATGGAATTTATCAAGTCCGTCTGCGACGACAGCTATGACCGGCTGCTGGAGCCCAGCATGGAGCGTGAACTGCGCACGGCGCTGACCGACATGGCCAACGAACAGGCCATCCATAATTTTGCTCTCAATCTGCGCCCGCTTCTCATGCAGCCGCCTGTAAAAGGTGCGGTCACGATGGGCCTCGACCCAGGCTACAGCCATGGCTGCAAGGTTGCCGTTGTGGACGAGACGGGCAAGGTGCTCGACACCACAGTCGTTTACCCGACGTTCGGCGAAAAACAGAAGCAAGACGCGATCGCGAAGCTTTCTCAGCTCATCAAAAAGGACAATGTGCGCCATCTTGCCATCGGCAACGGCACGGCCTCGCGCGAGACGGAGGCCATGGCCGTCGAGATGATCCATAAGCTTGGCGGCGGCGTTTCCTATATGATCGTCAACGAGGCGGGCGCGTCCGTCTATTCCGCGTCGAAGCTGGCGGCAGAGGAATTCCCGCAGTATGACGTGAACCTGCGTTCGGCAGTATCCATCGCACGCAGATTGCAGGACCCGCTGGCAGAGCTGGTAAAGATCGACCCGAAGGCCATCGGCGTCGGGCAGTACCAGCACGATATGCCGGAAAAGGAGCTGGACGCCGCGCTGGGCGGCGTGGTCGAGGCCTGCGTCAACGCCGTCGGCGTCGATCTGAACACAGCCTCCGCGCCGCTTTTAAAGCAGGTCGCGGGCCTCAACGCGACGACGGCGAAAAATATTGTCGCCTACCGCGAGGAGAACGGCGCGTTCACCTCGCGTGCACAGATCAAAAAGGTGCCGAAGCTGGGGCCGAAGGCGTTTGAGCAGTGCGCAGGCTTTTTGCGTGTGCCGGAAAGCAAGCAGGTGCTCGACCGCACGGGCGTGCATCCGGAGAGCTACGACGCGGCGAAGAAGCTGGCGGAGCTGCTGGACATCGATCTCAAAAATGCCGGAAAGCCGGAAATGGCCAATCTTCCCGACAAGCTCCGCGCCTACGGTGCGGAAAAGGCTGCAGCAGAATGCGGCGTCGGCGTGCCGACGCTGCAGGATATCGTAAAAGAGCTTGTCAAGCCCGGCCGCGACCCGCGCGACGAGCTGCCCGCGCCGATTTTGCGCACGGATGTGCTGGAACTGAAGGATCTGAAGCCCGGCATGGTGCTCAGCGGAACGGTGCGCAACGTCATCGATTTCGGCGTGTTCGTCGACATCGGCGTCCATCAGGACGGGCTTGTGCATATCTCGCAGGTCAGCAATAAATTCATCAAGCACCCGTCCGAGGTCGTCTCAGTCGGCGATGTCGTCAAGGTCGCCGTTCTGGATGTCGACCAGAAGCGCGGCCGCATCAGCCTGACGATGAAGGGCGCGAAATAACCCACGCCGCCCGCCATATTTCGACAATATTTCGATAAACGAAACACGACCGGTTCGCGTGACCGGTCGTGTTTCTTACCTGCATATTTCTCCTGCGTATGCAAACAATAGCTTTGAAACCAGCACAAAACGAAAGGCATTGGAGGAGCAATTTATGAAAGCAACAGGCATTGTCCGGCGCATCGACGACCTCGGCCGCGTCGTGATCCCCAAGGAAATCCGCCGCACCCTGCGAATCCGCGAGGGCGACCCGCTGCAGACAGCATTGACATGGTGGGAGAGGTTCTGTTTTGCGATGGATGATTTGGCTAAACGGAATGGGTGGAGTTAGTACATAATGACGAAAACGGGAGCGATGACCGTAGGTATCCGAGAGGGATGAATCATGGAAACGAACCGCCTGGATCCATTGCGCTGCAATGGATCCAGGCGATTTTTTCTGTTTCCATGAGGTCAGTAAGGGCGGCACATATCGTCTTATGCTAAGTACACCTTGAGCATTGTGTCAAGAATCGAGACAAAGCTACCAGTCTTCAATTTCCTCAACAGAAACAACAAATCCGAACCCATGACCAATCGGCAAAAGGTTCGGATTATATTGTTTTGGTGGAGCTGAGGGGAATCGAACCCCTGTCCGAAAGCAACTTGACTGGACTTTCTCCGGGCGCAGTCTGTTATTTACATTCCCTCGGCGCGGCGGGAGCAGACACTCTCCGCGCCTTGGTAGCTTCATGATGCATGACGCAGGCAAAGCTTACTGCGTTCACGGACGCCACTAGATCACGCCCAAGCCCGGCTCGTGGCCCTTCCGGGGAGGACGGGCTGCCTAATTAGGCAGCCTGAGCAACGTAAGTGTTGTCAGTTAATTTAGAAAAATTGCCCGTTTTATGGAGGCCAGGCGCCTCCGCCCGCTTATCCAGCCTCACTGCCCCCGTCGAAACCAGTGCAGCCCCATATGGCAGCGGAAAACCGCTGCGGATCGCTGGAAAACTCTAACTTAAACTCTCGTTGCTTTTATCATCCACTTCATGGGCAGGAGTTTTGCCACGAAGCGATAGAATTTATTAAATGCCGTCGGCGTGTAGAACGTCCGGCCCTTTTTTGCTGCCCGGATCGTCCCGGCGACGACCTTTACCGGGTCACACCATGGAATATTGCCGAACAGGTCATGGTCGCCCGCAGCGTCGAAGAATTCAGTCTTCATCGGGCCGGGGCAGACAGCCGTAACGGAAATGCCCTTGGGGCGCAGCTCGTCGGCGATGCCGCCGGTAAAGGCGGAGACATACGCCTTGGAAGCGCTGTAGACCGTCATGCGGGGCGTGGGGCAGAAGGCCGCGATGGACGAGACGTTGATGATCTTCGCGCCGCGCGTCATAAACGGCACGACAGCCTGCGTGACCATGGTCAGCGCGCGGACATTGAGGTCGACCACGCGCATGACGTCTGCCGGCGACGCGCTTGAGCCGATATTGCCCGTCGTGCCGCAGCCCGCGTTGTTGACGAGCACGCGCACATCGGCCTTCTGCTCGGCCAGCTTTTCGCCGAGATAGCGGAAGCTTTTGGGGTCGAGCAGGTTCAGACCCATGCAGACGAACTTCTTTTCCGGGAACTGCTGGGCCAGCTCTTCGAGCTTGCCCACGCGGCGGGCGATGAGCCAGAATTCCTCGATCTCCGGGAATTCCCGCACAAGCTGACGCGTGAACTCCGCGCCGAGTCCGGCGGACGCGCCGGTAATGACGGCTGCGGTCATCCGCGTCCGTAGGGGTCGCGGAGTTTGTCGGGCTCGGGGTATTCCTCTCCCCTGGTGTCGACGCGGATAGAGGCGATCTTCTGCTCGGTGAGCGGGCGGTCGTTCCCGTCGGTCTTCACAGCGGCGATCTTGTCGACGACATCCATGCCCTCGAGCACCTTGCCAAACGCGGCGTACTGGCCGTCCAGAAATTCGCCGTCCTCATGCATGATGAAGAACTGGCTGCCCGCGGAGTTGGCTGCCTGCGCGCGGGCCATAGAAAGAACACCGCGCTTGTGGCTGAGGTTGTTCTTCACGCCGTTGAGCTTGAACTCGCCCTTGATGCAGTAGCCGGGGCCGCCGGTGCCGGTGCCCTTGGGGCAGCCGCCCTGGATCATGAAGCCGGAAATAACGCGGTGGAAGATCAGGCCGTCGTAAAAGCCCTTGTTGGCAAGGGAGATCATGTTGCGGACGCTCTGCGGCGCTTTGTCGGGGTAGAGCTCGCAGACGATCTTGCCGCCGTCTGCCATTGTGAGGGTCATAATGGGATTTTCCATGGGATTACCGTCCTTTCATTGCGCGGTCGATCTGGCGCTTGGCGTCCTTCTTTGCGGCGTCGTCACGCTTGTCGTAGAGCTTTTTGCCCCTTGCAAGCGCAACCTCGACCTTGACGAGACTGCCGCGGAAATAAACGCTCAGCGGGATCAGCGCATATCCGTCCTGCTTCACCTTGCCGTACAGCCGCATGATCTCACGCTTGTGCATGAGCAGCCTGCGCGGGCGAAGCGGGTCTTTGTTGAAGATATTGCCCTGCTCATAGGGCGCGATGTGCATCTGCCGGATGAAAAGCTGCCCGTCCTTGATCTGGCACCAGGCTTCCTTCAGGCTGAGCGTGCCAAGGCGGATGGATTTGACCTCGGTCCCGGTGAGTTCGATGCCGGCCTCGAATTTTTCATCGATGAAATATTCATGGAACGCTTTCTGGTTCCGCGCGGCGATCTTCACGCCCTCCGCCATGGAACACACCTCCCTCCGGCAATCATACGATGTGTATTATATGTCAATTATATCAGCCATGTCAAGCGTTTTCCGGTACCGCGTGTACCGGACGACACGGTTCAGCAGATATTGTTGAAATGCGCGGCACTGCTGCGCGCTTAGATTCCGGTTTGACATGATGACAAGCGGAGCAATGGGGCCGCCGCCCTGAAACGGGAGCTGCACGTGCCGGTACGGCTGTGCCCGCAGGCCGTTTCGCTCGTAAAAATGCTTGCGGCGGCAGGTAATCTCATCGTCCGGCGGTTCGATCTCCAGAATCAAAGGCTTGTCCTGCGTCAGCAGCTGCCGGAGAATCGTGCTGCCAGTCCCGTGGCCGCGCAGAGACGGCTGAACAGCAAAATGCTCAAGATAGCAGAAGTCCTCTGTCTCCCATAAAAACACATCCGCCAGCAGCTTTCCGTCCTCGACTGCGCCGAGCGGGAAAAAGTCCGCGTCCTGCAAGGCGCGCAGGTGGTCTTCCCGCGTGCGCCGCTCGTTGGGCGGGAAGCTGGCTTCGTAAAGGGTGAACGACGCTTCAAGCAGCGGATGGGAAGCGCCGATGCGTTCAAAGTTCATGTCTGATAAAAGTCTGCGACCAGCTGCCGGTCATACAAAACGCGGTCTCGCAGCGCCTGCACGCTTTCAAAGCGCAGTTCCCCGCGGATATGATCCTCCAGCCAGATTGCAAGTTCCTTTCCATATAGATTGCCGGAGAAGCCGATCAGATTGGCCTCCAGCACCGGCGCAGGCAGCGCGCCGAGCGTCGGATGGACGCCGATGTTGACGCAGGCGGGATAGCGCCTGCCGTCAAGCTCCGCCTCCGCGCGGTAGACGCCGAAGGCCGGGACGAGCACGTCCGGGGAAAACGGCAGATTCGCCGTTGGGAAGCCAAGCCCGGCTCCCCTGCCCGCGCCCTTCTGCACGGTGCCGGTCACAAGCTGGCCGTGGCCGAGCAGACGCGCGGCAGTTTTGCAGTCGCCGGAGCGCAGAAGCGCGCGGATGGCCGTTGAGCTGACGCACTGCCCGTCCAGCTGAATTTCCGGGATCACGTCGCAGCCGACGCCGAGCGCGCGGCATTTTTCGCGCAGCCGGTCGGGATTCCCCTGTCCCCGGTCGCCGAAATGGAAATCGTGCCCGCAGACCACATGGCGGGCGCGCAGCTGCCGGACGAGATAGTCCTCGATGAAGACCTCCCACGGCATATGCATCATCGCCTCGTCAAAGTGCGCGAAAATGACCTCTTCGATGCCGCAGAGCCTGCGCATGAGAAGCTCACGCTCGGCCATGGTATTGAGAAGCGGCACGGCCGTTCCAAACACGAGCGTATCCGGATGCGTGTCAAAGCTCATGGCCGCCGGGGTAAGGCTAAGCTCCCGCGCACGCTCGCGCGTTTTATTCAGAAGCGCGGCATGGCCCAGATGGATGCCGTCGAAAAAGCCGAGGGCCAGAACGCGGTCATGTTGCAAGTGTGTTCACCTCGAAAAAGCTCTTGATGGTGGTAAGCAGCCCGTTTTCCACGCGGCCAAGCAGCAGAAACTCGCCGTCCTCGGCGTAGACGCGATAGGTTCCGGACCGGAACTGCCAGTCCCTGACCTGTGCGCCGTTTTTGAGCTTTGCAGCCTGTCCCAGTGTGACGATGAGCGGCGGATGTACCGAAAAAACCGCGTCGACGGGCATGAGAAGTTCCTGCGGATCGTGTTCTGCCGCAAAATCCAGCACCTGCTGCATCGTGACGGCCTGCGAAAGCGTAAAGCTTCCGGCCCGTGTCCGGCGCAGGGACGACATACAGCCGCCGCAGCCGAGCACGCTGCCCAGATCGTGGCAGAGCGTGCGCACATACGTCCCCTTGGAGCAGCGGACGCGGATGGTAAACTCCGTCCCCTCCCCTTCCAGCAGCTCCAGCTCGTGGATGGTGATGCTGCGGGGCTTCCGCTCGACCTCTTTGCCCCTGCGGGCCAGCTCATAGAGCTTCTGGCCGCCGATTTTAATGGCGGAATACATGGGCGGGATCTGCTCGATGGGGCCGAGGAAGCGCTGGAGCGCGGCCTGCACATCCTCCCGCGTGACGGTCACGGGATGCGTTTCGAGGACAGTCCCGCTCGTGTCCTGCGTGTCGGTCACAGTGCCGAGGCGCAGGCCTGCGATGTATTCCTTTTCCGCTGATTCCAGAAATTCCGCCGCCCTTGTCGCGCGGCCGATAAAAATGGGCAGAACGCCGGTTGCCATCGGGTCGAGCGTGCCGCCGTGGCCGACGCGGCGTTCATGAAATACGCCGCGCAGCTTGGCCGCCACATCCTGACTCGTCCAACCGGCGCTCTTGTCGATCACAAGGATTCCGTTTGCCATAGGTTCTCCTCAAAGCTTCACGCCGCTGTCGCGCAGCGCCTGCAAAATGGCTGCTTTCGCGCCCTCGACGCCGCCGGGGACGCTGGCTCCCGCCGCAGCGGCATGGCCGCCGCCGCCGAGCAGACCGCAGATCTGCGCCGCGTCATACGGCGCTTCGGTGCGCAGGCTGATCTTGCCGAGGCCGTCCTCGACCTCGCGGATCATGACGCCGATCCGCACGCCCTCAATGCTGCGGGCAAAGCCGGAGATCGAGTCCAGATCGTCCTCCGTGGCGGAGAATTCCGCAAGCAGACGCTTGGGCATGACGCACACGCCGACCGTTCCGTCTGCGTAAAACTCCATCGTCTCCGTCAGCTTTGCCTCCATCCGGAGGCGGGAAAAGCTCTTGGTATCGAAAAAGAGCTTGTTGATGGGATACACGTCCGCGCCCGCCTCGATCAGCGCAGCGGCCGTGCGGTGGGTATTGGACGTAGTGTTGGAAAATTTGAAGCAGCCCGTGTCCGTCGAGATCGCCACATACAGGCACTCCGCGATCCGTTTTGTAACGGTCACGCCAAGCTCCAGCAGGATCGCGTGGATGATCTCGCCGCAGGCGGCCTTGTCCGCCTCGACGAGCTTCGGGCAGGCAAGGGAATTGCTGCCGTGATGGTCGACCGCGCAGACGGGCGTGAGGCCCATACGCACCGCATCGAAGGACAAAAGGCCCTCGGACGCGATATCCGCCGAAATGACGGTCGCGCCTGCGGGCAGCGCCTCGCAGACAAGCCCGTCCAGAAACGGATCGAAGCGGGGCGTGAACTGCTCGTTCGTCAGGACAAACGCCGTCTTGCCCAGCTGCCGCAGGCCGAGGCACAGCGCGCCTGCGCTGCCGATGGTGTCGCCGTCCGGGCGGCGGTGGGTCAGGATGACAAAGTTGTCATGTGCGCGCGCAAACGCGCAGAATTCAGCCCTCGTCATTGGCCTTCTCCGCCTCCCGCGCAGCCTCCTGCCGTTCGAGCTTCTCAAGAAGATCGAACATATGCGCGCCGTATTTGAGCGAATCGTCGAGCGTGAAGACAAGCTCCGGCGTATAGCGCAGCTGCAGACGGCTGCCAAGCTCGCGCCGCAGCCAGCCGCCCGCGGACTTCAGGCCGCGCAGCGCGTCCTGCGACCGGGCCTCTTCCAGCACACTCACATAAATTTTACTGTAGCGCAGATCGGGCGTGGTGTCCACGCGCGTGATGGAGATCATGGTCTGCACCCGCGGGTCCTTCAGCGAGCGGATCAGCTCCGCCAGCTCCCGCTGGATCTCCTCGTTGATCCGGCCAATTCGGTTGGAAGCCATAGTACCTCCTTGTAAACAATCAGGTTGGCCAGCGCCGATTTTCCGGCGCTGACCATACCGTCCTTACTCCTTGATCTGCTCCATAACGAAGCATTCAAAAATGTCGCCTTCCTTAATGTCGTTGAACTTCTCGATCGACATACCGCATTCGTAACCGGCCGCGACCTCCTTGACCGCGTCCTTGAAGCGCTGCAGGGAGCCGAGCTTGCCCTCATGGATGACGATATTGTCGCGCAGAACGCGGACAGACGCGTCGCGCGTGATCTTGCCGTCCTTGACGTAGCAGCCCGCGATGGTGCCGATGGCGGAGACCTTATAGGTCTGACGGACCTCGGCGTGGCCGATGATGGCCTCGCGGAACTTGGGCGCAAGCATACCCTTCATGGCGTCGGTGATCTCGTTGATGGCATCATAAATGACGCGGTACATCCGCATATCGACCTTGTCACGCTTCGCGGCGGCCTGTGCCAGCTCGTTCGGGCGGACGTTGAAGCCGATGACGATGGCGTTGGACGTAGAAGCCAGCAGAATATCGGACTCGTTGATCGCGCCGACGCCCGCGTGGATGACGCGCACGCGCACCTCGTCGTTCGACAGCTTTTCGAGCGAGGCCTTTACCGCCTCGGCAGAACCCTGCACGTCTGCCTTGACAATGAGGTTCAGCTCCTTCATTTCGCCCTCCTGCAGCTTGGAGAAGAGGCTTTCGAGCGTGACCTTCTGGTTGAGCTTGTTGGCGTCGTCCTTGATCTTCTGCTTACGCTGCTCGACCAGCTGACGCGCCATGCGCTCGTCGGAAACGACGCTGAATTCGTCGCCGGGAGACGGGACCTCAGCAAGACCGGTGATCTCGACCGGAACGGACGGGCCTGCCTCCTTGACCTGCGCGCCCTTGTCGTTCGTCATGACGCGCACGCGGCCCACAGCCGTGCCCGCGATGATGAGGTCGGACTGACGCAGCGTGCCGTTCTGCACGAGCAGCGTCGCAATCGGGCCGCGGTTCTTATCCAGACGCGCTTCAAGAACGCAGCCCTTGCCCGCACGGTTCGGGTTGGCCTTGAGTTCTTCCATCTCAGCGGTCAGAATGACCGTCTCAAGCAGTTCGTCGATGCCTGCGCCCGTCTTGGCAGAGATCTTACAAACCTCTGTCTCGCCGCCCCATTCTGCCGGGGTCAGACCATGCTCGGTCAGCTGGGTCAGGATGCGGTCGGGATTCGCGCCGTGCTTATCCATCTTATTGACAGCTACAATGATGGGGATCTGAGCGGCCTTGGCGTGGTTGATGGCCTCGATGGTCTGCGGCATAATGCCGTCGTCAGCGGCGACGACAAGAATGGCGATATCGGTGCACATCGCGCCGCGCGCACGCATCTCGGTAAAGGCCGCGTGGCCCGGCGTGTCGAGGAAGGTGATGGGCTGGCCGTTGATTTCAACGGTATACGCGCCGATGTGCTGCGTGATGCCGCCAGCCTCTCCGGCCGCGACCTTCGCGTGGCGGATATAGTCGAGCAGGCTCGTCTTGCCGTGGTCGACGTGGCCCATGACGACCACGACCGGCGGACGGGTAACAAGCTCGTCTGCGGTGTCCTGATGGTCGTCGAACAGACGCTCTTCGATGGTGACGATGACCTCATGCTCGACCTTGCAGCCAAGCTCGGTGGCGACGAACTCCGCCGTGTCAAAGTCGATGGTCTGGTTGACCGTGGCCATGACGCCGTTTTTCAGCAGGCACTTGATGACCTCGGCCACCGTCTTTTTCATGCGGGAGGCCAGCTCGCCGACGGTGATCTCGTCGGGGATCTTGACGACCAGCTGCGCCTTCTTGGCAATTTCAAGCTGGAGGCGGCGCATTTTCTCCTGCTCCTCGGAGCGGGACTTTGTGCCGAAGCGCTTGGCCTGCTGCTGCTTTTTATTCTTGCTGCCGATCTTCTGCTTGCCGCTGGAATAATTCTGCACGCGGTCGGAGACGAGCGAATCGACGCGGTCGTCATAGCGGTCGGCATTGACCGTGACGGCGCTGGTGTCGATGACGCGGCGCTCGCGCTTGCGCTCGGGCTGCGGCTGCTTGGCGGCAGGCTGGGCAGCAGTCTGCTGCGGGCGCGGCTGGTTCTGGCCGCCCTGCGGCTGCGCCGGGCGCTGGCCGTTCTGCTGCGGACGCGGCGCATTCCCCTGCTGCTGCGGGCGCGGCTGGTTCTGACCGCCCTGCGGACGCGGCTGGTTCCCGGCCTGCGCGGTCTGCGCGGGTGCGGCGGGCTTTGCCTGCTGTGCGGGCGCGGGAGCGGGCGCTTCCTTCTTCTGCGCAGCTGCGGCAAAGACCTGCTCGATCGAATCAATCTGGTTCTGCTGCGTGATATAGTCAAAAATCACGTTCAGCTGGTCTTCCGATAAATTCTGGGAGCTGCTTTTCGGCTTTTCATAGAACTTCCCGACGATCTCGATCAGCTTCTTGGCCGGCATCGCAAAATCGTCCGCGACATCCTTGATCTTCTGTTTCACTTCAATACTCAATACAGCCACCTCCAGTTATTTCTTCCCTGTTTTGACATTCTTTCTGTGCGCCTGCGCCTCCTGCCGGCGCTTCAGGACGCGCTGCGTCTGCACGGTCAGCTGGCTCAGGATCTCATCATGTCCCGGATCGCCCAGTGCCTCAAGAAACGATTTTGCAAACGCGGGATCGGTAAACGCGCACAGCGCGCAGGCATTGCAGCCCAGTCCGTTCCCCAGCTCGTCTTTGGTGTACGGCGCGCAGATATACGGGCATTTGCTGCCCGAAACAAAGGAGCGTGCCCGGCGGAAGGTATGGTCGCCGGCGTCCTTTGCTACCAATAGAAGCTTCGCCTTGCCGCTGCGGCAGGCGATGCCGACCGGCTCCTCGCCGATCTCCAGAAGCCGTGCGCGGCGGGCAAGGCCCAGCAGGCGCAGCGCCTTTTGCTGCTGGTCAGTCATGATCGCCCGCCTCCATTCTCAAAAGGAGCTGATCGTAGATCTCCTGCGGGATCTGGCAGTCAAGACCGCGCTCGAGCGCCTTGGACTTGATCGCCCGTCTGAGGCATTCGGCCTGCGGGCAGACGTATGCGCCGCGGCCGGGGGCCTTGCCGCGAAAATCGAGGGAGATTTCTCCCTCCGGGCTTCTGACCACACGGACCAGCTCTTTTTTTGCTTTCATTTCCCGGCAGCCAACGCATTGGCGCATGGGAATTTTTTTCTGCATATGCGCGCCTCCTTTTCAAGAAGCAGGCTTACGCCTGCGGCTCGGCGTCTTCCGGCGCTTCGTCCGGCTGCGCGTCGATCGCTTCGAGCTCCTGCTCCTGCGAGGCGGGCTTGATGTCGATCTTGTAGCCGGTCAGGCGGGCGGCGAGACGGGCGTTCTGGCCCTCCTTGCCGATGGCGAGCGACAGCTGATCGTCCGGGACGATCACACGGCAGGCCTTCGCGCTGCCGGGCAGGAGCGTCACGGATTTGACATCCGCCGGGGAAAGCGCCGCAGCGACGAACTTCGCCGGGTCCTCTGACCAGACGATGATGTCCATCTTTTCGCCGTGCAGCTCGTTCACGACCGCGCCGACTCTTGCGCCGCGCGTGCCGACGCAGGCGCCGACCGGATCGATGCCGTCCTGCGAGGCGTAGACGGCCAGCTTCGTGCGGGAGCCTGCCTCGCGGGCGATGGACTTGATCTCGACGAGGCCGGAGGCGATCTCCGGAACTTCAAGCTCGAACAGGCGCTTGACAAGGCCGGGGTGCGTCCGGGAGACGATGACCTGCGGGCCTTTGGTGGAACGGCGGACCTCGACGACGTAGACGCGGATGAGGTCACCCTCGTGATAATACTCCGTGCGGACCTGCTCGGACGCGGAGAGCATGGCGTCGGTCTTGTCGTTTCCGCCGCCGATGCGGATGGTCATGTCGTTGGTCGCAGGCTCGATGCGCAGCACCGTGCCGGTGAGGATCTCATGCTCCTTGGATGAGAAGGTGTCGAAGACCATGCCGCGCTCTGCCTCACGGATGCCCTGGATGATGACCTGCTTGGCCGTCTGCGCGGCGATGCGGCCGAAGTCCTTTGTCTGCACGTCGACGTTTACGAGGTCGCCCAGCTGCGCGGTCTTGCTGATTCTGCGGGCCGCGTCGAGCGTAATTTCCGTGGCGGGGGTGATGACGTCGTCGACGACCTCCTTCTGCACGTACATATGCATATCGTTGTCCTTGACCTCGACGAAGACGTTGTCGGTGTAGCCGTCCTTGTCCTTTTTGTATGCAGCGACGAGAGCCTGCGTGATCTTCTCGACCATGTAGCTCTGCGGGATCCCGCGTTCTTTTTCAAGCTGCGCAAGCGCTGCAAAAATTTCGGCATTCATAGTTTTCTAAATTCCTCCCTTTAAAACTCGACGTGAAGCCGCACCTGCGCGACCTCGTTTTTCTGGAATGTATATGTGGTTCCTGCGGTGTCGATGGTCACAGCGCCGTCCGCATAGCCCGCGAGCTTCCCGATGAATTCCTTCGCGCCGCCTATGGGCTTGAAGAGCTTCACCGAGACGGAGCTGCCCATAAACTGTGCAAAATCGGACGGGCGCTTCAGCTGCCGTTCGAGTCCTGCCGAGCAGACCTCAAAATTGTAGCTGTCCGGCACGGGGTCCTTTTCATCGAGGATCGGATCGAGCGCGCGGGAAATGGCCTCGCAGTCGGAGATATCCACGCCGCCGTCCTTGTCGATGTACAGACGCAGGAACCATTCTCCGCCCTCGCGGACATATTCCACATCCCAGAGCGTACAGCCGTGCGCCTGCACGACAGGTTCTGCAAACTGCGCCACCTGCTCCGTTACCTTCATGAAAAATCCCCCTTACCAGCAAGAAAGAGTGGGGAGCAATTCCCCACTCTCAAGTAAAATACTATCAAGATGGCCTTATTATAGCATCCGCGGGCGGAAATTGCAAGGAGTATTTCTGTATTTGTCCCGGAATTTCTTGTTTTTTTCCTTCTTTTTTCGCCCTGATCTGCGCAAAAGCGCACTGTGCGCGAAAAAAACGCAAATTCCTGTCTGCGGGGTGTCATTTCCCCCGCGTGTGTGCTATACTATATGAAATGAAGCTCGCTTGGGGGTATTTGAGATATGAAGCAGAAATCCGGCATGATCGGCGTCGTCTACGCCGCGATCCTTTCCGCCATCGCCGGTTACTTTTTTCGCATGACGCAGCTGTCTGGCGGCAGCAGCGTCCCGCTGATCGCGTTCAGCATCCTGATGGTCTTCGTCTTTGCGCTCGCTGCGGTCAGTCTGGAAAAGCAGTCTGCCTATGAAGCCGTCTACCGGCCCAGCGGGCAGGATCTGACGTTTTCGCTGCTCGGTGCGCTAGGGCTGATCGCGGGCTGCGTGCTCAGCTTCCGGGGCTCTATTGCGCAGATGCTCGTGAGCCTGCTCGGCCTGCTGGCCGGACTTTCGCTCGGCGCGGGGGCCGTGCTGCGGTGGAAGGCAAAAAAGCCGTCGGCGGCGTTTTCCGTCTTCGTTGTGCTGTTCTATGTTGCGAAGCTCTTCCGCGATTTCCGCCACTGGGAGATCAATCCCGCGATTCTGGACTACTGCTTCTCGCTGTTCGCCATGATCGCGTTCATGCTGGCAAGCTATCACGCGGGCGCGTTCAGCTTTGACCGCGGTGCACGGCGCCGGCTGGCGTTTTATTCGCTGCTGGGCGTTCTGTTCGGCGCAATCAGCCTTGCGGGTGCGCAGCTGCCGGAGCTTCTGATCTACGCGGGCAGCGTATTCTGGATGCTTGCCTGCGCGCAGCAGATGCTGAGGCGCTCTGTATAGGCTTTTTCAGCCGCCATAGCTGCACATGACCAAGGGAGGGAGGACGAAGCCGTCCTCCCCCTGTATGATGTTATGGCAGCACCGCACCATTCGGCAAGCTGATCCGGTGAGAGTTTTTCGTCAAGTCAAGGTCTGAAAAGCGCGGGAATGCTGTATGTATTTCAAACGCTTCAAACCGCGAAATTGGCGGAAAAGCTGCGCCGAAGCGCGCCGACGCAATTGTGCGGTGCTGCCTTATGCCTTTCTTGCAAGCGTCGCCCAGTAGGTGGGGATGTTGTGCGCGTGCAGATTGCCGTAGCCGTTGGTGTCCTCGTAGAGGTCCAGCAGCTGCAATCCCGCCTTGAGCTGGCCCGTGAGCTGCTCGTGCGCGGTGTGGGAAAACTGAACGCCGCTTTTGTCCTTTTCCAGCTGCCGCATCTGCTCCTCATCCTCGAGCGGGTTGAACGGGAGCGTGTTGATGATCCGCGTTTCGTCCTCGTCGAAGGCGAAGTTCAGGCCGTTGTCAAGCCCGGCCAGCAGCCGTCCGCCGGGCTTTAAGACCCGTGCGCATTCGCGCCAGATGGGCAGCACTGCGTAGACGTAGCAGTTGGAGACGGGATGGAAGATCAGATCAAAGCTGTTTTCGTCAAACGGCAGGCGCTTGGTCATGTCGGCGCGGACGATGGTAATGTCATAGCCCTCCCGCTCCGCGACCAGTTTCTCGGAATCCAGCTGCCGCTGCGAATAGTCCAGTACCGTGCACTGCGCCCCCAGCGCGGCGAAAATGGGCATCTGCTGCCCGCCGCCGGAGGCCAGCCCCAGCACGCGCTTGCCTTTCAGCTCGCCGAGCCAGCTGTGCGGGACGAATTTGACCGGAGTCAGCTTGACGTCCCACGTACCGGCCTTTGCCTTTTCATATTCCTCGTGGGAAACAGGCTTCCCCCATTCCCAGCCTTCCTCGACCCAGCGGTCGATGGTTTTGCTGTTGATCTCCTGATACGGAATGTCCATAAAAACCTCTTTTATTATGCTTCCTTCGCCAGCTTCCACGCGACATAGTCGTCGTAGGAGCAGAGGCGGTCAATAATGGTGCCGTCGGGCTGGAACTCGATGACGCGGTTGCAGGTGGTCTGCAGCAGCTCATGGTCGTGCGAGGCAAGGAGAATGTTGCCGGGGAAGGCGCACAGGCCCTTGTTGACGGCCTGAATGGCCTCCATGTCCAGATGGTTCGTCGGCTGGTCAAGCAGCAGCACGTTCGCGCCCGAGAGCATCATGCGCGAGAGCATGCACCGGACCTTTTCGCCGCCGGACAGCACATTCACGGGCTTGAAGACCTCTTCGCCGGAAAACAGCATCCGGCCCAAGAAGCCGCGCAGGTACACGTCGTCCTTTTTCGCCGAATACTGCCGGATCCAGTCGACAAGCGAGTCGGAGCAGCCCTCAAAATAGGCGGTGTTGTCCTTCGGCAGATAGCTGGTCGTGACGGTCTGGCCCCATTTGACGCTGCCCTCGTCCGGCTCCAGCTCGCCCATGAGAATTTTAAAGAGCGTCGTCTGCGCCAGCTCGTTTTCGCCGACAAAGGCGATCTTATCATTCTTATTGACAATGAACGAGACTTTATCCAGAAGCTTCACGCCGTCGATGGTCTTGGACACATCCGTCACGAACAGAATGTCCTTGCCGACCTCGCGTTCGCGCTCAAAGCCCACGAACGGATACCGGCGCGAGGACGCGGGCATTTCCTCGACGGTCATCTTGTCGAGCAGCCTGCGGCGGGAGGGCGCCTGCTTGCTCTTGGCCTTGTTGGCCGCGAAGCGGGCGATGAAGGTCTGCAGCTCTGCGATTTTTTCCTCGGCACGCTTATTCTTGTTGCGGATGAGCTGCTGGATGAGCTGGGAGGATTCGTACCAGAAATCATAGTTGCCGACGTACATCTTGATCTTGCCGTAGTCGATATCGACGATATGCGTGCAGACAGTATTGAGGAAGTGCCGGTCGTGGCTGACGACGATGACAAGGCCGGTGTCCTCGTAATCCAGAATAAAATCCTCGAGCCAGTTGATGGCCTCGATATCAAGGTTGTTCGTCGGCTCGTCGAGCATGACGATATCGGGCTTGCCGAACAGCGCCTGCGCAAGCAGCACCTTGACCTTCAGACGCGGGTCGGTGTTGGCCATGAGATCATAGTGCAGCTCCACCGGGATGCCGAGGCCCTGCAAAAGCTTTGACGCGTCGGACTCGGCCTCCCAGCCGTCCATGTCGGCAAACTCCGCCTCAAGCTCGCTCGCACGCATCCCGTCCTCCTCGGAGAAATCCGGCTTTTCATAAAGCGCGTCCTTCTCCTTCATCACGTCGTACAGGTGCTGGTTTCCCATGATGACGGTGTCGAGAATGGTATACGCGTCGTACTGGTTCTGATCCTGCTTCAGAACGGACATCCGCGCGCCGGGCTTGATGAAAATTTCGCCGGATGTCGGCTCCAGCTCGCCAGACAGGAGCTTCAAAAACGTCGATTTGCCCGCGCCGTTGGCGCCGATGATGCCGTAGCAGCTGCCGGGCGTAAACTGCAGATCGACCTGCTTGAACAGCACAGAGCCGCCGAACTGCATGGCAAGGTTGGAAATGGTGATCATAGAAAAACCTCATCAATGTTATTTTTTCTTATCATACCACAAAATCCAGTGTTTGCAAGGGAAACCGTGGGAACCGCCGGTATGGCCGGGCGCTCATTTAGGGTGTATCTGAAAACTCATGATGTGACCGGCAGCGAGGGATTTTTGCGTTGCGCAAGACATTTTTTCGCAGGAATACTGACGTATTTCAAGGAAAAATGACGCGGCGCACCGCAAAAAGGCCCGCTGTCCGGGTGCGTTGGGAGTTTTCAGATACACCCTAAGAGAAGCAGCAGCCAGGAGCGTCCGGCTTGGGTGCGTGCGGTTTTGCTGCCAGTTGCTTCTGAACCAGACCGCTGCGGAGTCACAGCGGCAGGAAGGAGAACGCCCATGTGAGTACCGGCGCGAACAGCACGGCGGGCAGGAGGTCGGCGGTCTTGATCTTCGTGAGGTGCAGCATATTAAGGCCGATGGCAAGGATCATCACCGAGCCGCAGCACGTGATTTCCGCGATGGCCGCGTCGGACAGCAGCGGCGCGATCACGTGCGCCAGAAGGGCAAGCAACCCCTGATACACGAACACGGGCACGGAGGAAAACAGCACGCCCAGCCCCAGCGAGACGGACAGCATACAAGACGAAATGCCGTCGAGCAGGGATTTTGTGAACAGCAGCTCATAGTCCTGCTTCAGACCGGCGTTGAAGCTGCCGAGGATCGCCATCGCGCCCACGCAGAACAGGAGCGACGCCGTCACAAAGCCCTCGGCGATGGGGGTCCGCTTCCCGCCGCGCTGGAAGCGGCGCTCGATCCTGCCGCCGAGGCGCTCAATGCGCCCGTCGAGATCCAGAAGCGTCCCCACGGCGGTGCCGAGCACCATTGACACGATCAGCACGAGCGTATTTTCGCCCTTCAGCATCCCGCTGACGCCGATATAGAGCACGCAGAGCGCGATCGCGGTCATGATCGCGTTTGTGATTTTTTCCGGGATGCCCTTCTTTGCCAGCAGCCCGACCGAGCCTCCGGCGAGAATGGCAAGCGCGTTGACAAGAACTCCAAGCATAAATATGGCCTCACTTTGAACAGGATATCTTGCCTCTTATCCTATCATATGCGTGTCGAAGAAAAAAGAGATTTTTCGCAAAGTGGAGGAAAAACGCAAAATAAGCGGGAAAATTCAGGCTGGATCAGGGATGATCTTCCAAAAAAGGTAGAAATCCTGATCAAAATGTAGTATAATGCCCTTATCTTGATAAACAGCGCCCGCCGCTGCGCGGACGCTTGGGAGTGTATATGAAACTACGCAGAACAAAGCGAATGCCCGCCACGGCAAAGCAGAGGCTGCGCGCAAAGAGGCTGGCGCAGCTGAAGCGGTTTTTGCGCGAGCACACCTGGGGCGTGATGATCACGGTCCTGATTATGATCGCGCTGATCCTGTTCGTCTGCGTGATCGCCGGGGCCGCGCCCAAGGAAGCGCCTGCGCCGGAGACGACGCAGGACGAGACGCCGCGCTATGAGTCGGGCTTTATCTGCGCCATCACGACGCAGGTCCCGTATTATACCGAGGAGCTTTCCGAGGCCGGAACGGTCGCGCGCGGGATGCAGATCACGTATTCGACCGACCGCTCTGTCGAGCGCGACGGCGTCCGGTACTATCTGACCTATTTCTCCACGCTGGACTGCGGCTATGTCTCCGAGGAAAACCTGACGCAGGATCCCTCCGCCGTGATCGCAGAGAAGGTCGTCTATGTCCGCACGCCGCAGAACCTCCGTCTGGACAAAAACACGCTCGAGCTCGGCACGCTGGTCGAAAAGGGAACGGAGCTGCAGGTTCTGAGCTACGAGGGCACGACCGACGGCGTCGTCGATCTGTATCAGGTCTCCTATCAGGGCCAGACAGGCTACATCAGCGGCCAGTACGTCTCAACCGTGCAGGAGGAGGCCAACGACGTCTATGACCGCTTCGGCGTCTACGCCATCCATGCCGGACGCGGCGACAAATGGGGCGGCGGCGACGCGGAAAGCCTTGACTATTTCCCGCGCACGAAGGCCAGTTTTGCGGATAACAAAATGCCGAATCCCTGCTACGCGATCTACCTCACCTGCGACCCCGCGATTTTAAAGGACATCGACAAGTACATTGAATATGCGAAGACCACGAAGATCAACGCCTTCGTTGTCAACATCATGGACGGCACGTCCATCGGCTACAATTCGCCGGTATACGAGGAGTATTCCCCCACGGCGTATCAGTACGCGAATAACACCGTCGAGGAATACCAGGCGGTCATTCAGAAGATCAAGGACGCGGGCTTCTACGCCATCGGCCGTCTGACGACCTTCAACGACTCCTTCTTCTGCCAGGATCATCCCGAATACGCCATCGCCGACGGCTCCGGTGACCCGCTGTATGTCGCGGCCAGCTACTGGCCCAGCGCCTTCTGCCGCTACGTATGGGAATACAAGGTCGCGCTGGCCATCGACGCGGTGCAGACCATGGGCTTCGACGAGATCCAGTTCGACTATGTCCGTTTCCCGGACAACACCGACCAATATGAGGCCTCCGGCGATATCGACTTCCGCAACGAATACGGCGAGACAAAGGCACAGGCCATCCAGCGCTTTTTGATGTACGCCACAGATATCCTGCACGAATACGGCGTCTACGTCGGCGCGGACGTCTTCGGCGAGACGAGCCGCAACTACGTCACGGCCTACGGCCAGTACTGGCCAGCCATCAGCAATGTCGTCGACGTGATCTCCGGTATGCCGTACCCCGACCATTTTGCCCGCAACGGGACCTACCGCCCGTGGGAGCATCCGTATGAGACGCTGCTCGACTGGGCCGAATCCGCCGCCAAGCGGCAGGCCGAAACGCCTACGCCCGCAGTCGACCGCACCTGGATCCAGGCCTATAACGCCATCCAGCCGCCCTATAACGAATACGGCGTGCAGGAGATCGGCGACCAGATCCGCGCGCTGAGGGAAGAGGGCCTGACCGGCGGCTTCATGGCATGGAACGCCTCCTGCAGTCTCACCAAGCTCGAAGAGCTGCGCCCGCTGTACGAGGCGCTGGAATAGAGCCAACCTTTGCTGCGCCTGTTCCAAGGGCCGTTGATACCGCTGCCCCAAAATGAGAAACCGCCCGGCTCCAAATCGGAACCGGGCGGAAATGCGTTAGGATCAGAAGATCGCAACAACAGCGCCGTTGTAGGTCTTTTCGATGTATTCCTTCACAGCGTCGGACTGGAGCGCCTTGACAAGTACCTGGATCTTGGCGCTGTTTTCTTCGCCTGCGCGGCAGGCGATGATGTTGGCGTAGGTCTGGGCCGCGTCGCCGGAGGCATCTTCGATCGCGAGCGCGTCAGCGGCGTGGAGACCCGCCTGCAGGGCGTAGTTGCCGTTGATGACGGCCACAGTGCCGGGGTTGGAGTTCGCCAGCTGTGCGGGGACGGTATCGGCCTGCAGCGGCTGCACGTCATGGCCCTTCGCGTCGACGATATCCAGCGTGGTCACGCCCTTTTCGGCGGAAGCATCGGCGGGCAGCTCAATGAGGCCTTCCTGCGCCAGCAGGAGCAGAGCACGCGTCTCGTTGGAGTCGTCGGCGGGGATCAGGATGGTTGCGTCGGCGGCAATGTCCGCAACAGAGGCAACACCGTTGCCGTACAGGCCGAACGGCTCATAGTGGATCTTGGCTGCGGAGACGAGATCGGTACCGTTGGAGGCGTTGAAGCTGTTCAGATACGGGGTGTGCTGGAAGTAGTTTGCGTCGAGCGAGCCGTCAGCCAGAGACTGGTTCGGCAGCACATAGTCGTCATAGATCACGATCTGGAGGTCATAGCCCTCGGCAGCCAGCGTGTCCTTGACCTGCTCGAGAATTTCAGCGTGCGGGGTGGAGGAAGCGCCGACCTTCAGCGTTTCGAGCTTGCCGTCGGTGGAAGCGGCGGTATCGGCGGAAGCATTGTTGTCGTTGGAAGCGGGTTCGCTCTTGGAAGCGCAGCCGACAAGCGCGGCGACGAGCAGCAGAGCGGAAAGAACGATTGCAAGTACCTTTTTCATGATAAAATCTCCTTTATAAAATTTAAAATCGGTTTGTTTCTGGCATACGGACGGCTTCGGTCACATTCGGCCGCATCGCCAGTTGATGCGGAGCAGCCGCTCAAAAATCAGTCTCATGGGACGCTCCTTTCAGCGGGCGCGCTTATCGGTCTTCCGAACGACAGTGGTGCCCACGATCTGGATGAGCTGGACGATCACGACGATCAGCAGCACGCAGACCCAGACGACGAGCTTCTGACTTCTCTGGTGGCCGTGGATGATGGCGATCTGCCCAAGGCCCGTGCCGCCCAGCGTCGCGGCCAGCGCCGTGTAGCTGAGAATGGTGACAGTCGAAATGACGCATCCGGAGATGAGCGACGGCTTTGCCTCCGGCAGCAGCACATGCCAGATGATCTGAAGGTTCGTGCAGCCCATGGCCTGCGCGGCCTCGATCACGCCTGCGGGAACCTCCTTCAAAGAGGATTCGACCATGCGCGCCACATACGGCGCGGCGGCGATGATCAATGTGACGATGACCGCGCCGTTGCCGGTCGAGGTGCCGAGCAGCAGCTTCGCCGCCGGGATCATGGCAACCATGAGAATGACCGCCGGGATGGAGCGGAAGAAGTTCACAATGAAGCCGAGCACGGTGTTGACGCCCTTGTTGGGGTGCAGCCCGTCCTTGTCCGTCGCCCAGAGAATGACGCCCAGCGGCAGGCCGATGAGATACGCGAAGATCGTGGTGAGCGCAGTCATGTAGACCGTCTGCCAGATGCCCAGCTGGATAATGTTGTTGTCCCAGAGCTTTACGAAATATTCGGTAGCCATTTACCGCTCCTCCTTCCACGTCAGTCCGCTGTTTTTCAGCCAGCTGACGACCTTTTCCGCGTCGTGCTCGTCGTTCGGCAGCTCGAGGATCATATGGCCGTAGGCCGCGCCCTCGACGGATTTCGTATCGGCGAACAGCACGTTCACCGGCACGCGGCAGGCCAGGATCATTTCGGAAATGACGGGCTTCTGCGTATCCTCGCCATTGAAGATCAGGCGGAGCTTCCGCCCGCCGGTCGTGGGATCGAGCACCGGCCGCTCCTGTGGGAGCACAAGCTCGCGCGCAATATCGGACTTCGGGTTCGTGAACACGTCCGCCACGCGGCCCTCCTCGGCGATGCAGCTTTTATCGATGACGGCCACGCGGTCGCAGATCTGGTCGATGACCTTCATCTCGTGCGTGATGACAATGATCGTCACGCCGAGCGTCTTGTTGATCTCGCGCAGCAGCTCCAGAATGGAGCGCGTCGTGTTGGGGTCGAGTGCGCTGGTCGCCTCGTCGCACAGCAGGTACCGGGGATTGGTCGCCAGCGCACGGGCGATTGCCACGCGCTGCTTCTGTCCGCCGGACAGCTGCGAGGGGAAGCTTGCGGCCTTGTCGGCAAGGCCCACGACCTTCAGCAGCTCCTCCGCGCGCTTCTTTGCCTCCGCCTTCGGCGTGCCGGAAATTTCAAGCGGGAAGCAGACGTTGCGCAGGACCGACCGCTGCTCAAGCAGGTTGAAGCTCTGGAAGATCATGCCGATCTGCCGGCGTACCTGTAAAAGCGCCTTCTCGCTGAGCGCCGTCAGGTTCTGCCCGTCGACCCAGACCTCGCCGGAGGTCGGACGTTCGAGCAGGTTGATGCAGCGCACCAGCGTCGATTTGCCCGCGCCGGACAGGCCGATGATACCGAAGATCTCGCCGTCCGCGATGGTCAGGTTCACATCCTTCAGCGCTTCCACGCTGCCGGAGGCCGAGGAATAGATTTTGCCGAGGTGTTTCAGCTCGATCATGGGAAATCCCCTTCCACAGTGTTTTAATAGGTTTTCTGAGACAAATAAAAAGAGC
>CDYS01005375.1_pt1 | contig 39047 bp, 29 predicted proteins | sample 557491 | NCBI WGS metagenome assembly CDYS01 (sample SAMEA3182057, study PRJEB8094) | gut metagenome | biome: human; feature: gut; material: Stool; isolation source: human stools | place: Canada | collected 2012-11-26
TCCCTTTACAGGGACACAAACTGTCACCCCCATGCGAGGGAGCGGAGGTATCCGCTCCCTCATTCTTTTTGCCGTCTTATGCCGGGCACGGAATGACCTCGCTGAGCGGCGGGAGCAGCTTCGGCTGCTTCTCGTCCGGCTGCATGGCGCTGTCCAACGTGCCGATGTCCCGGTAAATGATGCGGACAGACTGGCTGGAATTGCGGGAGTATTTTGTTTCCCGTTCACCGACCTCGATGCGCTGAATGAACAGCCGCAGCAGTTCCGGTGTCAGCGTATCAATTGCTGTGTACTGCTTTGCCTTTTCAACGAAAGCATCCACGTTCGCTTCGCGCGCCTGAAGCTGTGCCAGACGTTGTTCTTTCTGCGGAATCTGTTCCTCCAGCATACGCTGCTCGTCCGTGTAATCGCCGGAGAGCATCCGGTATTGCTCGTCTGTCACGCGCCCGAGAACATTGTCCTCATAGAGCCGTTTGAACAGCTTGGACAGCTCTGCGCTTCGCTTTTTCATTGCGTCCAATTCACGGAGGACACGGTTCATCTCCTGCCGCAGTTCTGCGCTGTTTTTCTGGTTGATGTGCGCCGCGAATTGCCGCTCCTTCATTCGGGCGAAATGTGTGACCCGTCGGAGATCATCCAGAACGATTTGCATAAGTTCACACTCCCGGATGTGGTGCGCAGTGCAGGCGGTTTTGCCTTTCTTGCCGTAGGTGTAGCACTTGAAGTTGTACTCCACCTTCTTCATGGTGCTGGCTCTGTGCAGCACCAGCGGCTTTCCGCAGTCCGCGCAGAACACCAGACCTGAGAAAATATTTGGTTCATCCATATGCTTCGCTGCGCGCTTTTTGTGCTGCCGCACCTCCTGCACGATCTCCCACTGCTCCTGCGTGATGAGCGGCTGGTGCGTGTTTTTTACCAGACACTGTTCGCTTTCCGGCCGGTCGATCCGCGTTTTATTCTTGTAGGAAATGGTCGTCCGCCGCAGTCCAACCGTATGGCCCAGATACATGACGTTTTTGAGAATATCACTGACCGTCGTACCAGACCACGTACACGGATGCAGCGCATCGCACCCCTTGTGCGTTTTTCCGGCCTTCTGAAAGTAGTAATTTGCAGGTGTCAGAATATTCCGTTCCGTCAGAATCCGCGCGATCTGGCTCGGCCCTTTCCCAGCAGCACAGAGGGTAAAAATCTGCCGCACAACCTCTGCCGCTTCCGGGTCTGGCTCGAGATGATTTTCCGTAGTTTCGGATTTTCGGTACCCATAGGGTGGACGGCCTCCGAGCCATTCGCCGCGCTCGGCCTGCAGCTTTTTCACGGCGCGAACCTTCCGGCTTGTGTCCTTTGCGTGCAGTTCGTTCGCCCAGTTGCGGATGGGGTTAAAATCGTTGCTGCTCTCGACTGTGGAATCCACGCCGTCGTTCACTGCGATGAACCGCACATTCTTTTGCGGGAAATAGATCTCCATGTAATAGCCGACCTGCAAGTACTCACGCCCCAGCCGAGAGGCATCCTTTACGATCAGGGTGGAGACCTCCCCGGCTTCGATCATTTCCACAATCTTTTTCCAGCTCGGCCGCTCAAAATTCGTTCCGGAATACCCATCGTCCGCAAGGAAAAGTGTGTTTTCAAAGCCTTTGTCCCGCGCGTACTTTTCCAACAAATCTCTCTGATGCTGGATGCTGTTTGACTCTCCGGCACGCTCGTCCTCCTGACTGAGCCGCCCGTAGAGAATCGTATATTGTTGCTTCTGGCTTGCCATTGTAACCTCCTTTTCCGTGGGGCAAGCCGGTACGGTAAGGCAAGTATACCGCACCGGCTGGCACAAGTCTATGAGAACCTCACGCGCTGTGCGCTTCTTTTTTCAGTTCCGCATCAATGTATGCGAGCAGCTTGTCCGTTGCCGTCGCAGACGGCTCTGCCGGAAATACAGACGTGATACAGAACCGTTTGCCGCCGATCAACATCTCGCGCTGTTTTGTGATGCAGTCTTCTTCCATACAAGTTGTTGTGTCCCGGAAAACAGTTGCGACATCGCCATCCTCTGTTTGCCGAAGTTTTGCACACTCCGGCATATATCCGCCGAGAATACCGGTGTCTCGGTAAATCTCCCAGTCCTTTTTCATAGGCTTCCTTTCTGCCTCCCGCTGGAGGCTGTTTTTATAAGTGCTGTTCCATTGTCCAATCCGCATGATCGTCCTCGGCATGACCGAGGGCGGTTTTCTTTTGCCGGAGTTTTCTCCGGCGCTTGCTGTCGATGTGCGGCAGCATAGTCGTTCCGTCGTGCGCCGGCGCATCATCCGTCATCTGCTCCACAGCACGGCCAAGGCGCACAGCGCCGTGCACAAGATCACTGCCGCAGTCGAGATCCACGCGCAGGTGATGATCTTCTTCTGTGCCGTCTGCTCCATATCCGAAAGCTGATTCTTCGTATCGTTCAGGATCGCGGTTAGGGAGAGCTTCGTATTCTCTGTCAGCGCCTTGCAGTTGGAAGAATACCTCTCGTTCAGGCTCCCAGCCTGTTTCTCGAAATTTTCTGCGCTCGTTTGCATCTTGATCAGAGATTCCTGCGCTTCTGCTTTCGTCAGAAGCATTTTCAGGTCCGTGTCTAACTGCATCTGCTGCCGGAACAGCCTGTCCTGCATTTCGAGCAGCGCACTCCAGTTCCGCTCCGTGACCATCACGCTGGGTTCCAGCCGTTGCGCCTCGTCCATCAGCTTTTTGTGCTGCGCCAACATTTCCTGTGTTGTCATTCTCCGTTCTGTATCCAAATTCGGTCTCCATATTTTCTTTCAAGTATTTTTCTATATGTAATTTGCTGTCACGGCATTTGCGTCCGTCCGGTGTGGTGTAGGTGATGTTCTTGCGGCTGTCCGTCCAAGTGGCGTCGTAACCCTCAGAGCGGAGCAAGATCAGAAATTCCTCGCGGCTTCCGGCGCAGCGCATACAATCGTCGATCACGCGCATGAGTTCAAATTTCCAACTCTCGCCTTTGGACGCCGTGTAGTATTCTGCGTTGGACATTCCGCGTGACTGCCGATGTTCGTCTCTCTGGAATTTGGGAAGCCCTAATTCCTCACAGACTTGATCATTGTGAACACGCAGTTCCTGAATTTGCTCGTCTGCCATATGCACCTTCCTGCCGGTTTCAAAATTGACGCTGTTGATGATACAGTGCGAGTGAATGTGTTCGCGGTCAACGTGCGTGCAGACCAGAACCTCGCAGCCCTCGAAATATCCGGCGAGCCTGCGTGCTGCTTCGTGCGCTGTGCGAGGATCAATGTTCGCACCTTTCGGGAAGCTTTGCACCATGTGATAGAACATCACGCCGCCGTCCTTGTGGTGCAGCAGCTTCGTACTCAGAAATTCGTCGAACGCCGTTTCCGGCTGACAGCCGATCCCGCTGACGAGCGGCTGTCCATCCCAGAGCGTCTTGCTCATCTGCGACACGTACCGCATCACGCTTTTCATGCAGTTGCGCGTCTGCGTTCCCTTTTTGTAATTCACGAAATGGACGATTGCGATTTTGCCACGCCTCCCTCCTGCAACTTCCGCAGAGCAGTGTTGATCCTGGCGAACTCCTGTGCTGCTGTGTCCAGATTGGCGAACTGTACCTTGCCCATATTCGCCAGCACTGCCAGCTGGTTGAGATTGTTGCCAATGGCTTTTTGCTGCCGCAGGACTTCTTTCAGTCCATCGAGAATGACGATATGTTTTCCGAGACAGCAAGCAGTCACATAATCGCTCTGGCTCATATGGGCTTGTGCTGCTTTCCCGCGTATCGTTTCCAAATCCTGTGTTGAAATTCGAATACTGAATTGTTTGTCTTTTTTCATCTTTCCTCCGTTCATAAAAGTGGGCACGGGCTTCTGCCCGATTTGAGGCATTTGGCAGGGAGCCGGTGGGCCGGCGACTAGCCAAATGCGATGCTGGCTCCTCCCGAACGGGAGGATTTTTTCCGCCGCGGCGGGACTTTTCTGCGTTGGGCTGGCGTATTGCGCCTGCATTTTTTTGCGTTGCCCGCCCGTCGGCGCAACGCGGGCTTTTATACCGTTGCCGCGCACACACTCGCAGGCTGTGCGAAAAACCGCACACAGCGGCGACACGCGGCTCACGGCGCGGTGCGGGCGCTCGCCACACCCACAGGGTCGATTGTGCCGATCTTTTTCACGGGCGGAAAATCGGCACTATCGGCACGCTTAAGGGAAATCCACCGTTTGCCGTTGCTGCGGTACGTCTCTGCTAAAATCCCGTTTTCTCTTAGAGCCGCAACGCTTTCCCGCACCAGCCGGGTAATCTTTTTCGGTGTGATACCGAGGCTGCCGTCAGGGTCGATCTTCGCGGACAGTGCCGATGGTGAACCGAGGTATTCAGGATCGGCACGGAGCAAGTCAGAGAGAAGTTTTGCGAGTTGAAGCGTCGAAATCTTAGAAGTGCCGCTGCAAGTTTTGCTGTCCTCAAGCAGCTTCCAGACGTGATCTTCCTCACCAAATTCGAGTTTCAAAGTCCGGTCAGGGATATCACGGCCAGTGCAATGCAGAGAAGCAATGTTGGCAAGTCGAGAGTGTTTTTGCAGGACGAAAGTCGAATCTGCTGCGCCGCTGAGACCCGTTGACCCTGAGATCATGTTCATGGGATCATCGTCATGGAGCTTGCGCAGGTGGTGGATAAGCAGGATTGCAATGTGCTGTTTGTCCGCAAAATTCTTGAGCAAGCCGATGTCCTGATAATCATTTGCGTACAGATTGTTGTCGCAGCCCGTTCCCCGAACGCGCTGCAAGGTATCAATTACAACCAGTTTTGTATTGGGATGTTCGGTTAAAAACTGCTCGACCTGTTGTTCCAGACCATGTTTGAGCGTGTCCGCCATAATCGCAAAGTGCAGCGTCGGCGGTGCGTCCTCCGTCAGGTCACAGAGCCGTGTCTGGATACGCTGGAACGAATCTTCGAGACTAAGATACAGAACTTCACCCTGTGCCGTTGCAAAACCCCAGAGTGACTGCCCCTGCGAAACGCATAAGCACAGCCACAACGCCAGCCACGACTTGCCGATCTTCGGTGCGCCCGCGAGGATATGCAAGCCCTCTGGAATAAGCTCATCTACCAGAAAATGCGTCGGTTCATACGTCCTGTTTTGCAAATCTTCCGCACTGATGGTTTCTAATTTGGTCATTTTTTCACTTCCTTTCCGTTTGCTATTGACATTCTGTGTTTCATGATTTAGACTTATAATTAGTCAATAGATTTGTTTTCTATTTTAGACTAACATAACTCTAAAATATTGTCAAGACTAATTTATAATTATGATTTCTGTAAATCTATTTTGAGGTGCAACTATGTCTGATTTTCAGTGCAAATTTTATCTTCTGGACGGCGCGGAGACGCTGGAGTGCAAGGAAGGAAACGCCGAATATGTCATAAAAATAGCAGGCCGCCCGTTTCCGGACAGTCTGCTGTCGTTCGTGTATTATGACGTGAATCAATGGGAAGATCGATTTCATGAAGCGGAGCGTGCATTAATAAAGTTCTATCAGACACGAGACACAACGTGCCTGAAGCCGGTGCAGAAGCTTCTGGACGACTTCAAGGACGAGCATCCGTATTTCTTCTACCTGTGGTTGGATTGGAGTGATCGGCTGAAACAAGCGGCGGCAGATTGCAAAAATCCGACGAAGCTGTTGCCGCACAAGGAGCTGGCGCACGTTCCAAGCAATCTGGCGACCATGCAGCAGCAAATCCTGCGCCTGTTTCAAACGGTATTGGACGCAGGTATTACCGATATTGACTTTTCTGTGCGGGTGCAGGCGTATGAGCAGGCTCCGTCTTTGCAGAAATTTGACTTCCAGCCGATGAAGATTTCGTTTGAGTTTGTGTGTGAAAAGCAGCTCACCGAGGTGCTTTATCCACAAAGTATGTACGACCTGATCGACTTTTCCCTGCGGGAATGTGTCCGTCAAAGGCTCGCGATGCGCACCTGCAAAAACTGCGGCAAGTATTTCGCGCTCACGGTTCACGGCAGCACGGAATATTGCAGCCGCGTGTTCGACAGCCGCGGCCGTACCTGCAAAGAGGTCGGCGCGATGCGCCAGTATATGCAAAGCCACGCACAGGACGAGCTGCTGAAAATCTACCGCCGCGAGTACAAGCGGCGCTTCGCGTGGATTCGCGCAGGCAAGATCTCGCAGGATGATTTCTCCACTTGGAGCAAGGAAGCGCAGAAGGAAAAGGAGAAGTGTGAGAGCGGCAAGATCTCACAGAGGGAATTTGCACAGTGGTTAAAGCAATAAGTTCGCGTAAAGATGCCGTTGTGCTGAGAAAGGGGATTAGGATATCATATCCGATTTGTGCCCCAGAAGCACGTTCTGCTTCTGGGGCACTTTTCTTAACTTACCGTTTACACATCAGCGGCACCGGAGATAAGCCCTCTGGTCGGTCATACAGCTCGCAGCCGCAGTCGTCAATGTGTTTGACCTTAAATCCGTTCGCCTTGTATTCGTCGTAGTTGAACGCATTCAGTTCATCAATTGCGATCTGATGGAAGCGGTCAAAGTCGGGCCACCATTCCCATCCGCTTCCAAAATCGTTGTAAAGATACGCATCCGTACACTGCTTTCCCAGCTCTGGCGTTACATAAAATGCACCCATGGCCAGAACATTGACGCCGTTTCCTGTGATTGCGCGGAAGGCTGCCGGAACTGATTCCACGACGCCGGCATGAACGCCCGGGCATTTTGAAGCCGCGATATGGATTCCCATACCGGTTCCGCAGAAAATCATGGCTCGTTCAAATTCCTTTTCCGTGATCATTGCCCCGACCCGCAGGCCGATACGATGAAACATCAGCTCGGTATCATTGGGGTCAGAGTCTGCTTTAACTCCGATATCTGTAATTGTCCAGCCCTTTTTCTCCAGATACTCCTTGATTGCTTCCTTCAACGGATAACCCGCAAAATCCGCCCCCATCAACAGCTGCTTATCTGTAATCTTTTTCATATGCTTGACCAATCCTTTCCGCTGCGTTTCAAGATAAAGTACATCCTTCAGCACAGCATTTCTTCATTTTTACCGATATCATAACGCTGCGTCCAGCGCATACTGAAAAATATAATCTCCGGAGCCAAGTTCAAGCGCCATGCCGTCTTCTGTCTGCACTGCCCGCGCAAGAGCGGCAATAACTTCTTCTCCGCTGCCTTCGCTCCGCAATTGTGAAATCCGTGCCTTTGGCAATGTGACTGCCGCAAAAGAGTTCGCTGGGATTGAAATCGCAATTTCAATTTCCGTTTCATTTCTTTTCCAACCGGAAACAATCTGTCCATAGGGCGATTCATAGACCGCTCTGGCAAAGCGCATTCCGTTGGCAAGGCGCGGCCGAAGAAGGATATGCCGGTACCCCGGTATTTTCTCGTCAACCTGAATGCCGGCAATTTCCTGATACATCCAATCTCCGATCGAGCCATAGGAATAGTGATTAAAGGAATTCATTATGTCATCCCAGAAGCTTCCGTCCTCCCGGATTCCGTCCCAGTGTTCCCAGATCGTTGTAGCGCCTTTGGTGACCGGGTATAACCACGACGGAAGATCTGTATGTAGCAGGAGCTTACATGCCAGATCATGATGACCGAATCCGCTCAATACATGGCACAGGTATGGCGTACCAACAAATCCAGTGTTCAAATGGTCCCGATTGTCATGCAGCAGCCTTACAAGCGTCTCAGTCGCGTTGTTCCGATCTTTTTCCTCCAGCAGATCAAACATCAGCGCGAGCACATAGGCCGTCTGCGTGTCTGCGCACGGCAGGCCGTTCGGCGAAACGAAGTTTTTTCGGAATTCACTTCTGACAGACTCATAAAGCCTCTGATATTTCTCTGCTTCCTCTCGATATTCCAGCCATTTGGCCGCTTTCGCCAACAGCTTTACCGAGTTTGCATAAAACGCCGTGGAAATATAGTCGGTCGGTGTTCTGCCGATCCAAGCGCCCTGCCCATTATCGAGAGCCAACCAATCGCCAAACTGTTCACCGGTATTCCAGAGGAATGGATTTTCCCCCTGCCGCTGTATATACTCCACCCATCGCTTCATGCTGTCGTACTGTTCTTCCAGCACCCGCTTATCTCCATAGCACAGGAAAAGCGTCCACGGGCAGATCACAGCGGCATCTCCCCACGCCGCCGCGCCAGCATAGGACACCTCCCGTACATTCGGGACAACATTTGTTACACCATACTCATCCGTCTGATCGGCAGCCAGATCCCGCAGCCATTTGCGGAAAAACAGCACCGCGTCCATATTGAAGCACGCTGTGCGGATAAACATTTGCGCATCGCCCGTCCATCCGTGGCGTTCGTCGCGCTGCGGGCAGTCCGTCGGAACATCCACAAAATTGCCCTTTTGTCCCCACAGTATATTGTGCTGAAGCTGGTTTACCAACTCATTGGAGCAAGCAAAGCTCCCGCTCTGCTTCATCTGTGAATGTACCACGCAGCCGGTAAAATTCTCTGGCTCAATCTTTCCGGGATAGCTGTCGATGCAGACATACCGAAAACCCTGAAATGTAAAGCTTGGCTGATAAAGCTCTTCGCCGCCGCCCTTCAGGATATACTCAATCGTCTGCTTCGCACCCTTCAGGTTAGCCGTATAAAAGTTTCCGTCTCTATCCAGCACCTCCGCATGGCGCAGGACCACGTGGTCACCTGCGTTTCCCTTCACATGGAAGCGGACAAAGCCGACCATGTTTTGTCCGAAGTCCAATACCGCCTCACCAGCAGGTGTACGGAACAGCCTTGTTGGTTTCAGTTCGTCCATGATACGCGGCGGCAGCGCCTCCTGCGCAACCAGAATGTCCTTCGGATATTCCAGCTGCTTTACACCACTCCATTCTGACGCATCATACCCCGGCATATTCCAGCCCACCCGTTCCAGTCTTGCGTCATAGCGCTCTCCGTGGTATATCTCTGACATTCGGATCGGGCCTTCGCTTGACTGCCAGCTCTCATCCGAGCATATGACCTGCTCTGTTCCATCCGCCATGCGAATGTGCAGCTGCACCAGCAGTGCCCGTTTCTTTCCGTAAAACCCGCGTTCACCGCTCCATGCAATATACCCTGCATACCATCCATTTCCAAGCGTCGCACCGATCACATTCTCTCCGCTTTGCAACAGCGGCGACACGTCATAGGTCTGATATTGCTGTCTGTGCCGGTAGCTCGTCCAGCCGGGCGTGAAACAATCTTCGCTGACACGCTTCCCGTTGATATCCAACAAATAAAGACCAAGTGCCGTCACATAAACACGGGCCGAGGCGATCTGCCCGTCGAGGATGAATGCTTTTCTAAGAAGTGGACTGACATCCAGCTGTAAACGCGCCTCCTCTTCCGCCATGATCCAATCGGCTTTCCATTCTGCGCAGTCCATCATTCCGGTCTCCCAGAAAGCGGTTTCGCTCCAGCCGCTGCATTCGCCATGGTTATCCCTTGCGCTGACACGATAATAGTATCTGGTCCTCGGGCGCAGCTCCGGGCCTTCATAGACGACAAGGACGGACTGATCGGAGGCTGTGTCGCCTGTGTCCCACAGCGGCTCCAAAAAATACGGATCGTTCGCTACCTGTAGACGATAGGATATCTGGAGCGTATTTCTCCGGTCGGAACGGAGTTTCCAGCTGATACGCGGTCGTCGCTCGTCCAGCCCAAGCGGATCTTTCCTATATTCACATGTTGTTTCAAGAATTGTAAGCATTTTTATTCCTTTCGTCGGCGTCTCTCTGCAGTTCTAAAGCCTGGATAGATAAAAGCCCGCTGTAACATTGCACCTTTGAAAACCGATCACGAAACTTTCCGATATCCGACCTTGTCAATTTGGAATCTTGAGCTATACCATACTGCATTTGAACCAATCGCACGGAATGCAATCTCGATTTTTGTTATGTGTCCGCGCCCACTCCAATTGCCGATATTTGCCTCGATACGATTCCACATATCAGCATCCATCGACACGGTCTGTTCCCATACGTCATTTTCGCTGTATAACCGCAAGCGTGTCTCATATCCACTTCCGCCACTTCCGCCATAGCTGTTGATATAGTAGTAAAAATGTGTTGCTTCCGAGAGATCCAACATTTGATCATATTCAACAGCGATTGTTCTCCATTCGTTTAACGCCATATCGGGAAACAGGGCTTCCAAAGCATATGCATTACTGACAGGTTTCATTGGGCTATTTGCAAAAGCAGCAACACTGTTTACTGACATAACATTCTCGGTGCCCATCCAGCTGTGCGTTGTACCTTCAAAATCATAAAGGAGCGTGCCTTCCAGCAAGTAGCCCACATTATCGATTTGGAATCGCGAACCATACCACGCCGCAGTGCTTCCAGTAGCACGGAATGCAATTTCGATCTTGGTTATATTGTCCTTATATGGCCAAGATGCAACATCTGTACAAATGTAATTCCAGGAATCCGCCTGCATTGCTTTAATTTCCTCTTTCATATTGGAGCCGCTATACAACCGAATTCGCGTTTCATATCCAGTTCCACCGCTTCCACCATAGCTATTGATGTGATAGTAAACACAGCCCGCTTCCGACAGATCCAACGGTTCCTCCAGCGAAATCATAATGGTTCTCCAAGCATTTGCCTCCTGCGTTGGAAACTCAGCCTCTAACGCGCAGCTTCCTTCCTGTGGTGCAAACGGCCAGTTTGCAAACGATCGAACGGTATTGACGGTACTCACATTTTCCCCTGCGCTCCATCCCTGTACGCCATTTTCAAAAGAAAACAGGCGTCTGGCATTCGGCGGTCTATCCGACGAAAATGCACTATCTTTCAGCATTCCAACGATGTACTGTGCATACCATCTCGCAAGGAAATCATTCGGATGATTGACATTATTCCCGGTCATGTCCGCAAAGCTTTTACGTTCCAACAATTTTCTGTGGACTTCCGTCATATTCGCTGTTGCAATGCCGCTGCACGAATCAGCAATCTCCTGCAGCTTTTCAAAATAATACGGTTGTTGGTCAAAACAAATCGTTTCTGCATTTGGGAGTGTTGTGCCAACCAAAATGAATTCTGCCGAAGGATTCGCCGCTCTAACCTGGTTGATAATTGATTGAATATTTTCTTTGAACACTTGCGGCCTGACTCCATCTCCAGCTCCGGTTCCAGCCCCATCATTCATTCCAAACGCAATAATAACCAGATCTGGATTTTGGCTGACAACTCGAGTGGCCGTCTGTTCTGCGCCCCATTGCGACGCTGTCCCTCCAACGCTCTTGTTTACAAATGTGATCCGCGTGCCATAGTACTTTTCCAGCGTATCCGCTGCCAATCTACCCCAAATTGGAAGGTACGGCGGTGCATTTACAAACCCACTGCTATTTGAACCATCGGAGATGCTGTCACCGTACAGGACAATTTTCAGCGGTTCACCATTGCGAAGTTTATAGAACGTTTTCTGCAGTACATCATCCGCCAGTTGGGGAATCGGCCCATTCCATGCATTTTCAGCATGGGTATATGTTACAACGATTTGTCTATCGTGAAAATAGGATTCCTCTCTGTACAGCACTGCACCGCCATCCTTTTTCGGCATTGTAAGGCCAGGTATATAACTCGGGAAATACAAATCGTCCGTTGACAAATATGGGATTCTGGAATTTACCGTTCGCTTGATTTTCCCATCTTCCAGAATCCAATCGACCCCTTCCTCATACTCCTGATCGAGTCGCGCACTTCTGACCGAAAGGATTTCCGTCGGCTGGAACAGCAGTTTTCCTTCCGGTATCCCGCCATCATGAGAAACCATCAAAATGGATTCATTATACATTGTTGTGCCTTGCCAAAATGGCTGCATACTGCGTTCTTTCAAATCGACTTCATTCTCCAAATTATCATGTTCAACCAGTCTAATCATGTCTACCTGAAAGCGAGAGCCGTACCACACTGCTGTTGTGCCAGTTGCACGATACGAAATCTCAATTTTTGTTATATTGTTTCGCCAATTCCATCCTGACAAATCCACATAGATTTGATTCCAGGAATCCGCCGAAGCCGTCGTGCATTTTTCAAACATATGCTCATTATTGAACAGTCGGATTCTGGTTTCGTACCCATTGCCTCCGCTTCCGCCATACCCATTGATTGCATATGCAATGCCATCCGCTCCCATGAAATTCAACGCATATTCTGGCATTACCTCAATCGAACGCCATGCATTTGCTGCATATGTCGGAAATACTGCTTCCAACATATATTCTCCCAGTGCTGGTATAAACGGTGCATTTTGCATTGTTTGTACGCTCGTCACCGAACTGACATTTGCCCCTGCGCACCATTCTTGCAATGAGTTTTCAAAGTTAAACAGTATTTTTTCATTCGATGGCAGTGTATTCGCATCTGTATTGTTATTATCTCTAACGCCTTCATTGGAAAACCCAATATCGTCCAGCATCAAGCTTCCAGCCCAAAAATCAGTTCCTTCCGACCGCACCAAAACCTTTATTCGATCAATGTTTTGAAGTCCGCTCCAATCTGTCAGATTCATGCACAGCGTATGCCAGCCTTCAGCCGAATCAACTGCTATGATACCTTCAGCAGCTTCTAATCCACTATACACTTTGATTTTTAGTGCGCATGCACCACTTGGCTGTTCACCTGTAATTTGGTATGCCAAGTGTAAAAAAGGCCTATCTTCCATATTCATACTCGAAGCAAAGTGCTTTTCTGCCCCGCGCCAGTTCAATGCTCTGGCGTTAAACTCTGCGCTAATTGCCCCCGTTCCAGAAAATACCGTTTGTGTCGTATGCACCACTTCATTGGTATTATCAGCAGCCCGCCAGCCTTCTGTGCCAGTCTCGAAAGAGTTTCCAAGTACATTGCCGGGAATAAAGGGCTCATTTACCAGCGTATATTCCTGTGGAACTGTTCGTTTCTGGAGTGCATTTGGTTCGAAATCAGATACGACATCTGCCCACGAGGAAATACCAATGATGCTTTTTGCAAAGTTTGTCACTTGCAGAGATTGATCAGTATCGATTTTCTTAAATACATCATATATATATATTTCTTTTCCTTTGCTACCATAGGCGTTGTAACGGAAGCATCCTGCGTCCATAACCCCATATTCAACCCATAGGACGGAATATCCACATGGCTAAACAAACAAAATGCATCGATTCCATCCAAAAAGGCAGTTTTATAATATGCGTATGCATATGCCGCAGCTTGCTCTTTCTGTGCTTCCAATGAACTATTTGCTGTATGGAATCCTTGTTCCGAAAGAATGATTCTTCTTTTTTCCGATCCAAACCTTAAGGAATTGTTCCCCATATAATCATTAAGGATATGTATGTTTTTAAATGTTAACAGCTCAGAATCCACGCTGTCGGTTGCTCTTTCATCGTTCCATGTATCTGCGTTAAAAAAATTCTCTGGATAGGGATGATATGCAACGTTCCATGGGAAATCGCCGTTTTGTTTGCTCTGCCAATTAAGCTTGTCAATAACCTTTCTTGCCGCATATCCTTTTAATGGGTTTGAATCATAAGGACTCATCCAATGGTTTGTAAGTGATGTGTAAACGCGAGCATATTTATAGTATTTTTGTGTGGCCATATACGCAATTCGAAGAGCCGGTTCGTATTGCTCAACAAATTGATCGAGAGTAGTATAGCCCATATTTTGCCACTCCCATTGCGCGTCAACCTCATTGCCTACAATGAAGCCGAGAGCCCTTCCATACAATTGATCGTCCCTTGTATATCTTCTGGAAAGGAACTCCATCGCCGCCTTAAACGCCTGCACTCCGGCTTCTTCCGCTGTGTTAAAAGCCAACACGCCTCCGCCGCCGGTGCCCATTACCGCATTAGGATGGTGCAGTACTTCCGTCATGCTGTTGTCTGGAAAATTGGGATACAAAATCAAGACCAGATTGACAATAATCCCATTGTCAGACAATGGTTTGATTTTCTTGTCTAAGCTTTCAAAATACGACTTGCTGAAATAATAGTCTGTCCCGTCCATCTGGAATATGATCGTATCATTCGGATTTAGGTTTTCCTCATACATCATAGTGGAAAACTCAACGTTTACAATTGCATGATCAATTCCCAGTTCTTCCGCGTCATCAGTCATTTCAACAAGAAGGCCTTTTTTCGTCTCTATAATTGGATACGAGAATGAATTCTCTGCCGCAAATTGAATATCTGTTACATAACGAGGCGCAGCAACGAATTGCAATTCCTGTGTATTTACGAATTGTTGAACAACCACAAACTTTGAATATACTCTGTCTCTTTGTCCATCATATCTAGGTATGGAAAACATAAACACATTCCCGTTCATCGGCGCAGACTGGACAGAAACCGGGATCAGATCAGATATGTCCTGCTCATATTGATATGGGGGCAACTCATATAGCTTCAGTTGCGCAGCAGTCTGATCGTTATCAGCTGCAATCACTCCAGTGACGCTAATCGTGGTTTCATCCGCTGAAATCGGGTTAATATTTCCAATATATTCAACAGCGGGCCTATTGCACACATCAAAACGGATTTCGTCAACGCCTATATATCCCGATGAACTTTGAAATACCAAGCGCAGTGACGTAATCGTCCCGCTCCATTCTTCATTTCCGCTTAATTGCACATGGTATTCTTTAACATCAGAACTATTGGACTCAATTGCAAATAAAGCTGTCTTTTTGCTATCCATAATTCCATCAGCTGACGTTGTCCACTGAAGCGCAGCTGTTGTTGAATCCGTCTCATTTTTCATGCGAATATCTATTACGTTAAAATCCGATGCCTTGACTGCAATAGAATTTGCAGTAATAGCTGGACTGCCTCCATGTATATGAATACAGAGGTCCCCGTCTTGAACGAGCATTTCCTGAACAGAATCATTCGCTGTCCACCCCTCCGTGTTGCCAATTGTGCTAAAGTCCCAATCTGCAGGAAGGGCTTCATAAGCAGCTGCACTTACAGTAAGCGCTATCATCAATACCACTAAAATACAGAAAAGCTGTATATCTTTGCAATCTGTTTGTATTCATATAAATATCCTCCTCGGTTCACATATACATTCTTTCTGGCTGGTCGAACAAAAAATGATACGAGCCGCTGCTTGCATGGTGTATTTCGCCGCACAGACGTATTTCCGCCTGCGCCCCAAACGGTATTTCTACAAAAAGCGCGAGTTTTCCGTACTGTTTCTTCCATTTGACATAGAAGCACCCCTTGCAGGTATCCAAAACTGCTTCAGCGAAGGTCAGCTGCTTCGGGATCACTGGCTGGATCATCACCTTTGAGAACCCCGCATCCGTTGGTCGGATACCAGCCAGATACGCATAAAGCCATGCATCAACAGCGCCAAACATTGGATGGCAATGTGAGTTCATCGTCGGATCCTTTTTCAGTTCAAACCGCTCCCAAATAGTTGTGGCATCGTTTTGCAGCATATACCCCCATGACGGGTATTCCTCTCGGGTCAGCAGTTTCCACGCATCCTCTATGCAGCCATTTTCAGCCAGTGCATCCATCACATATAGCGTACAAAGATTTCCGGTCGTAAGTCTAAACCCTGCATTTTCCACAGCTTTATGCAATTTCTCGGCCACCAATTTCCGTTTATCACTAGGAATAATATCCAGCCATAACGCAAATGCCTGACATGCCTGTGAGCCGCTTGCAAATGTCCCATCCTCTTGAAGCCATTCTTGCAGCATGGCCCTTCGAATCATTTCCGCTCTATCGCGATGCGCCGCCGCATCCTGCTCCAGACTCAGGATTTCTGCAAATCGCTCAAGCAGCCGTGCATTGTAATAGCAGTAGCCCGTTGACAAAACCGCTCCGTGCGTAACCGCTGAAAACGGTGCAATTTCCATGCAGCAGTCTTCCGGAGAGGCCCAGTCTCCATACAGGGTATTGGAAACAATTCCGTCGTTCGACATCTGATAAATACGGTCATTCCATGCACAGAGTGCAGGATATGCCTCCCGGAGCAGCGTCGTATCTCCGTGATGCAGATACGCCTGTTTGGCAGCAATGAGAAATGATGAACAAACAGGATCCGTTGGCTGCGTTCCATAAATGAATGGCACCGTGCATGGAATCGCCCCCACTTCATCCTGCGCATCCATAATGTCGTGAACAATTTTGGGGAACAGTCTTCCTGTTTCAAAATTAAATGGCAATTCTTCAAACCGAACCGTCGCGTCATTCAGCCAGAACATCCGTTCATCGCGCTGTGGGCAGTCCGTCGGAAGATTGTGCAGGTTTGCGCGTTCTGTCGCTACAATGCTTTCGTGCAATGCATTGACCATACTGTTGCCGCAGCGGAACGTACTGCTATTATCCACTGCGTTATACAAGGCAAGCGCAGTTATGGATTCCGAATCCGGAACGGCATTCAGTCCTGTAACTTCTGCATAGCGAAAGCCGTGATATGTAAACGAAGGTGTCCATAGCTGACCATTCTTATTCACGCCCCCTGAAATATAGCAATCTGTCGCCGCAGCACTCCTGAGCGGAGCTGTGTAGAGCATCCCGTTTTCGTCCAAAAGCTCCCCATGCCGGATTGTAATCCGGCTGCCCTCCGGAAGATCAGCCGGAATGCGAAGTTCACATACTCCGGCAAGATTTTGCCCAAAATCAAAAATATACCTGCCTTGTTCGGGCATTGTAATTGCCTGCGGCCGGTATCTTTTCCCGATTTGAACCGGCTCCAGTTTCTGAAGTTCCATTGCATACGCTTTTGCTGGTGGTTCTGCGAGTCTGCATCCCGTACCATATGCCATCTCCGGTGTACACCAGTGAGGTATTTCATTTCGCGCATCATATGTCTCGCCCTGAAAAATATTTGTCTGCACAATCGCGCCGCGTGTAGATTCCCACTTCTCATCTGCACAGATTCGGGCGTGTTTCCCGTTCTTCCCGAAAAGCTCCAGTACTGCCGTAAAACAAGGCCTTCCCATAAACGGGATTTCTCTGCCGCCTGTCGCCTTCAGATATTCGCCTTCATTCCGCCGCCACCCCGGTGCAATCACCATTCCAATTACGTTTTTTCCAATGTGCAGCAGCTTTTGCAAATCCGTATGCGCCGTATAGCAGCAGCGCTTGTGATAAGACGTAAAAGGCGGTGTCATCCAGTCATCCAGCGCAATTCGATTCCCGTTCAGATAGAGACTATGATAACCGAGGCCACAGGCATAGAAAAAACAGTTTTCCGGTATTTCGGACAGTTCGAAACGTCTTATTGTATAAATTGCACCGTCACCGTAATCATCAGCCGGCTCGAGCCACGATGCAGGCCACGCTTCCAGCAGTGCCGTAGCAAAACGCCGCCGCACACATTCGCTGCGTTCTCCGCTTTGATTCTGTACCTGAAGCGAAACGGTATATATGTGGGAGCCTTTCAGCGCAACGCCATCATATGTAAGGCATTGTTTCTGCGTTCTGACCCATCCGCTGTCCCACAGTTCGGCGTGTGCATCCGCAACCGTAAGCCTGCACGCAGTCTGATACTGACCGCTTCCCGTCCCCTGCACGGCCCACGAGAATGTTGGTCTTGGATTATCTGTAAAATCAAGATCCTTCCAACGTCCACAGTCGATTCTCAAATCGAACGGTCGAAAGCTTAAACCCATTCCATGTACCTCTCTTACTCTTCTTACTCCTATTGAAGGCCGATTTTCCGGCAATTCTCCTCCCCTACGCGCATACACGCCGCACGGAGCAGTTCCTCTCCCTCCGGGCCGTCAATCGCAGAAAAGCAGTCATAGATTGGTTTTCTCCGTCCGTCCTCCGCCAGAAGGCCCAACAGCAATCCCTCGTTTTTTTCATCCAGATGGCTGTGGTAGATAAATGCTTCAATCTCTGATATCGCTTTGATTTTATGAAATGCCAGCACAAATGCGTCTGCCTGAAGCCGCTCACCCTCCGGCGTATCACCGGAACACAGTCCCTGTTCGGACAGGATGATATGCCGGATTTTTCCCCTGTGCAGAAATTGCTTCTGCTTGAGATACGCGGCGAGTATCTCGACATTCCGGAATGTGATCTTTCCGGTGTCAAAGCTCTGTATCGCCGTTGTATCGTTCCAGAAATCTGCCCGTTTCAGATCCTCCGGGAACGGATGGTACGCAACGCCCCAGTCAAAATCGCCCTCCGCCTGAACATTTCGCTGCAAGGCGTCCAGAAGTGCTTTTCCCCTGTAGAAGTGCTTTTCATTCGGTTCCAGCAGCATATTCCAGCAATGATCGAGCGAAATATATACTCTGGCCTGCGCATAGTGCTTCCTGACCGCATAAAAAGCACACCGTAGCGCGATCTGATATTCCGACAGGAAGGTATCCATGTCCGTTTCTCCGCAATTGCAGTAAATCCACTGCGCATTCACCTCGTTGCCGATGATCCATCCGCATGCTCTGCCGTATTTTTCATCCGGTCGCATATACCGCTCAGCGAGGAATTCCATACACGCTATTAAAAGCATCAGCGGTTCCTCTGCGGTCACACGGAACGCGCTGACAATGCTGCTCGGATCGAGCCGCGGATGCAGCAGCAGCGGCGTCAGCACCGGGTCGCCCCAAACGCCATGCCATTCTGCCCGCGTAAGAATGATCAAGTCAACGACTGTTCCGCCATCCGACAGCATTTTGATTCGCCCGTCCAGCTGCTCCATATACGCGCGGTTAAAATAATAGATTCTTCCCATACAGGGAAACGCAATTGCACGGTTCTCATCGGATGATTGCACAATGCATGGCAAATTGACGTTGAGTGCGGCATGTCCAAGTCCAAGCTCCTGCACATTTTCGAATGTCTTGACCTGTAGCCCTTTGATCGTTGAAGCAGTTGGATACGGATAGTCCCATTCAGTGCCAGCTTCCCGCAGCTCCGCATAGCATGGCCCCGGAATGCGCAGTACCTCGCCGTTTCCTATCTCATATACAAACAATTTGCAATAGAGCAGATCGCGTTCTCCCAGCATACGGGAAAAGGATATCCGCACGCATCCTTGTGTCAAATTCTTCTGAACGGACACCGTTGCGTATTCTTCCAGATTTGGACGCTCCGGGATCTCATACGGCGCGCGAAATTCAACCTCGAACTGTGTATCTTCACTCATAGCCGTACCAAGGATATCGATACAGACCTGTTCCCGGTCCGCTGTGATCTTTTCGACGCGGAGCGTGCTCGTATCTGACGTCTTATTTGCAATGCTCATTCCTTCACCGCCCCGATCATAATTCCTTTTACAAAATACTTCTGCACAAATGGATATGCGCACAAAACAGGCAGCGACGCAACAACGATAACGCCGTACTTGATGATCAGCGCAAGCTGAAGCTTGGCTTCTGCCGCCGCAATATCAAGTCCCGCCATATTCAGATCGATCTGATTGTTGATCAGGATCTCGCGCAGGAACAGCTGCAGCGGATACTTGGTCTGTGTTCCCATATAAACCAGCGCATCGAAGTAGCTGTTCCATTTACCAACGCCGTAGTAGAGCGCCATGACAGCTAGGATCGGTCCGCTGAGCGGCAGGACGATCCGGAACAGGACCTGTGCCGTGTTCGCCCCGTCCAGTTCCGCCGCCTCAAACAACGCCTGCGGAATATTCGTCTGGAAGTATGTCCGCATAATAATGATGTAAAGAAAATGGACTGCGCTCGGAAGAACCATCGCCCAAATCGTGTCGTATATTCCCAGATTTACAACAACCATGTACGACGGGATCAGTCCGCCTGAGAAAAACATGGTAAACATGAACATCCTCGACAGAAGCTTTCCGGGACGAAAGTCCTTGCGCGAAAGCGGATACGCCGCGCAGATCGTCATGACCAGATTGATGCACGTCCCAAGCACCGTATAGATCAGTGTATTCTTATAACCGATCCAGATGTTCTTATACTCAAAAATTGCCTTGTACCCCTCCAGCGTAAAACCTTTAGGAAAAAGCCAAACCTTGCCCAATGTTACAGCAGCCGGATCGCTGAAGGATGCGCTCAGCACAAAAATCAGCGGCCACAAAAAAATGGCAGCCAGCACGACCATCAGCGTCACATTGACTACGTCAAACACCTTGTCCGACATGCACTGCTTCCGGAAAGAGCTCTTTGTATGATGCAGCTTCATTTACTTCTCCTCCTTACCACAGCCCTGTCGCGGTTTTCTTTTTTACAATCGTATTCGTCGTGACCAGCAGGATGATGTTGCACAGCGAATTGAAAAGCCCGACCGCCGTTGAATATCCAAAATCGCTGTCGATCAGTCCGACACGATAAACATAGGTGGACAGCACATCAGACACCGGCAGATTCAGCGAGTTCTGGAGCAGTAGGGATTTCTCCATGTCCACGCCCATAATTCCGCCCATCGCGAAGATCAGCATAATCATCGCTGTTGGCATGATCGTCGGCAGATCGATATACCAGATTCTCTGAAGCTTGGTTGCGCCGTCAATAATAGCGGCCTCATGCATCCCCCGATCAACACCGGAAAGCGCAGAAATATACATGATCGCCGAAAAACCCATACTCTGCCAGACACCAGACCACACAAACAGATGCCGGTAGTATTGCGGACTTGACAAAAACGGGATAGATTCTCCGCCGAAATGCTGGATAATCTGATTGATAATACCCGTTCCCGGAAAAAAGAAGATGGTGATCATGCCGCACAAGACCATCATGGAAATAAAGTTCGGAGCGTAGGAGACCATCTGGATAAACTTCCGAAAGCGCTTTCCCGGCAGATAGTTCAGCAGCAGCGCAAAAATAATCGGGATCGGGACGCTTACCAGAAGCGAGTAGATACTCAGCGTCAGCGTATTTTTTAAGAGTGCAGAGAATTTATAGCTGCTGAAGAAGCGCTTGAAATGGGCAAAATGGTTCCATTGACTGCCCCATATCCCCAGCCTTCCCACATAGTCCTTGAATGCGATCTGAACGCCGTACATTGGAACATAATGAAAAATGATATAATATATTACGACCGGCAGGATCATCAGATACAGAATCCAGTTTTTTCGGAAGTCCTTGCGCAGCCCTCCAGCATCCTGCTTCTGTCTTAACCGCTCCTGCGGCATTGTGTTTTGATTGCGTGTCATTTCGTTGCACCATCTTTCTTTGCCTGTGTCCGCTTTCTGCATCGGCTCACAGCCGGATTATTAAAAGGGCGCAGAGAAACAGCTCTGTTTCTCTGCGCCGGTCTATGTATCAGTCTGCGGCGTTTCGAACAGTGGTCACGATCTCGATCAGCTTCGGCAAGCCCATCTGATTCATCGTTTCCAGATAAGAATCCCAACTGGTTTCCAGATCAACGTCGCCCGTGATGACCTGTGCCTGATACTGTTTGATATACGGATCCAGATCGGCCAGAATTGTCGCTAGCTCGCTCTGCTGCTCATCTGTAAAGTTCAGTGCAGAGAAGCTGTTCGGATTGTATTCGCGGTCGGACGGAATATCATGGTTGAATTTGTATTCTGCCGCATCGCCGGAATTTTCAAACCACAGCTCCGGCTGTACAGAGGAATCATATGCACCGCCCGTAATGCATGTCGCCGCGCGAAGCGTCGTAATGTCCGGATAGTCGCCCGTGATCCAGCCCCAGGTACCATCGTCATAGACCTCGTAGCTCTCACCTTCCACGCCCATGAATACCAGCGCACCGCCCTCCTGCGTGTAGAAGCGGTCTGCCCAGGCCATTACGAGCTCCGGGTGCTCACACTTGTCCGTAATTGCCAGTGTTCCCGGCACGACCGCAAGGGAGAACGGGAGCACATGATCTGCAAATACAGGAACGCGCACAAAGTCCGCATCTCTTTCACGTCCGACCGTCAGATAGGACGCCAGATCAAAGAAGAAGCCGATGGTATCGCCGGACTGTCCGACCGCGTGGATCTGTTCTCCGTTCTGGATAAAGGTATTCGGGTCAAGCAGGCCCTCAGCATACAGCTTCCGCATATACGCAAGGAATTCCTTGTAGCGTTCACTGGAATACAGATGCTGATACTCCCCATCGATGAGCGCCATATTGCAGCCGCCGCAGTTATTGTCAATGACGATATCAAAGTTCGGAATGAAATAGTACAGGAAATCCTGTGTGCAGGCAAACGGGATCTCGTCCGCCTCTCCGTTGCCGTTCGGGTCCTGCGTCTTAAACGCTTTCAGGACCTCATAGAATTCGTCCAGCGTCGTAGGCATCTCCAGCCCGAGCTTATCCAGCCACGGCTGATTGATAAACGAATTGATCCAGCCGTTGCCGGAACGGCCGAGGAACGGAAGAGAATAAATGTTGCCGTCCGGTGCCGTAATGCGTTCTTCTGCGCCGGGGCGCTTTGCCATTTCTGCCTTCAGATTGGGGCAGTACTGGTCGATCAGATCGTTGAGCGCAATGAACACGCCCTCCGCGCCGTACTTGTTGACCTGATCCGGCGTCAGATTTGCCTTATAAAAAACATCCGGGTATTTGCCGCTGTTGAGCAGAAGATTTTTCTTTTCCTCGATCTCAACACCAAGCGCCGACTGGATATCCCACTTGACGTTGGTCTGTGCTTCGACCTCCTGCCATGCCAGGCAGTCCGGAAGCGCAACGTCTCCGTTCACGATTGCAAACATACTGAATGTTTCAGGAGTCTCGAGCGGGAAAGAGATCGTATCATTCCCCTCTGCGGGCTTGCTTTCATTCTCAGAAGCAGCCGGCGTGTTTTCACTGTTCTGATCCTCCGATACCGTCGGGGTCTGCTCGTTTTCCTTTTCTGTCGGTTCATTTGGAGTCTGTGTGCATGCCGTCATGCCGAGCAGCAGCACGGCGCACAGCAAAAGTGCGAGAATTTTTCTGGTCAACTGTTTCATGTGGTACCTCCCCTTTATTTTGCGTTTGATTTCAACGCCTGTTGCGGTTTTATCTTACTCGAACAAAACCGCCTTGGGAAGCGCACAAATTTTATTTCATATTGCATAAAAATTGTTTCCTGCGCAGGATCATTTCAGCGCCTGTACCACATATTCGATTCCTGCGTCATCTATTGGAAATTCGTGTATGCCCTTAAAAATACGAAACCGCAGTCCGTCCCAGCCGTCCGCGCGGATCGCTTTCAATCGTTCCAGCTCTGCCTGCGCCATATTGCACGGGAACAGCTCATCCCCATCCGCGGCGTCGATCCAAAGCCTTCTCGGGTATACTAACGCCGCAAGCTCCGCATCCTGAAAGCAATTCTGCGAATTTGCCCAGAAGCAATCCGAGAATTCGTCATGTGCCTGCGCTGTGTTGAAAAAACAAGCGCTCATTGCTGCACGAATTCTTGTATCCAACGCCGTAAGCAGCATCGTATAAAAGCCCCCGTAGGACAATCCAATCATACCGATCCTGTCCGGCTGGATCTGCGGCGCTGTCTGGAAATAGTCCAGATATTTTTGCAGGCCGTCTATTTCAATTGCTGTGATCGAGCTGCCCACACGCTTAAGCCGGTCGTCAAATGCTCTGCGGTCATACGGCCTATTGCCAAACAACTCCGCATGCCACATAAAAAGCTGCGGGCAGAACACATGCACGCCCCTGCGCAGGATTCTGCGCGTCATATCATGATAATTCGCGCTGTCAAAGAAGCTGCTGCAAAGCTCCGGCGTCCCGAAGCCGCCATGTTGAGAAATGACCAGCGGCAGCGCCTCTTCCGAGCGCCGCAAAAACAGGATTCCATACATCCAAAGCCCTGGCTGTATTTCCATCTGCATTCGATAGATATCTGTCGTTTCGTCCGAGGCAACATATTCCCTTTTCACAGTCGGCACATCTTCTCTCTTCTCTGTCAGCGGCCAGCCGAGTGACTGCCGAATCTGTCTGCGAAAAGCTTCCGGCCGCTCAAGGAGCATTTTATGCAGCTGCTTCCGCAATCCGTCCGACTGCTTTTGCAGCCGTGCAAGGAGCGCTTCCAGTCCCTGATGGTAAGCCGTCCGATAGTGATTCCCGGCTCCGCTTTCCTCACGGTACTCGTTTTGTGTTTCTGTCATGTCCGTTCTCCGTCCTTTTTATTTCTAACTATTGCAACTATATTATACACCCCGTCTCTACCAAGAGTACCGCACAAAAATTATGTATGGCGTGAAGAATTGCACCATGGCAAGTGCTTGAGCTTTCATTTCGCCTTCGGTATAATATTTGCAGCGCAAAGCGTCACGTCTATCTGCATAAGGAGACATGCCATGAAATTACGCAACTCGACTTTTTTCAAATATGTCATTTCCTATGTTCTCGTTCTGTCCGTAGCTTTTGTCGGCTTTTATGCAGTAGTCCAGTTTCAGCTGGAACGGGAATACCGCTCCGTCTATCAGGACGAAACCGAGCGCAAGATACAAAATATATCCATTGTTCTGGATCAGGACCTGTCTGACATACTGGTGATGAACTATATCATTGAAAATAACACAGCTTTTATTTTCGCCCGTTACTCGGAAAGCAGCTACGATCGGTATCTGGCTGTTTCCGAACTGAAAAAGCTATCCATGACCAACGCGCTCGTCAAGGACATCCTGTATTTCGATATTCAAAATGAAGATGTTCTGTCCGCAAATACTTCCGTAGCCTGCAAGGACGGAGACTACTATTTGAAAACTGCTGCCGGTGAGCTGCTCATTCCTCCGGAGCTTATTTTCGAAAAGAGCAGCGAGAACACGCTGTTTGCTCTGTCCATCGGCGAAACATCCTTCTATTTCTTCCCGGCTGCAAAAAATTCCTCAAAATTCAGAACTGTTTTCCTCCTCAATGATACGCAGCTTCATGAATGGATCAATACATACGCAACGCAGGAGATTGACGCAGTTGGCCTGCTGTCCGAGGACATTCTCGTTTTTTCAAACCACCCGGAGAGTTTTTCTTCCGTCGATGCTCCAGAGACCATGGTGCGCTCTGCATTCATCGCCGATGGCAAGGACAGTGCGCTGTATATTCAGGGTGTCGGGGCGCTTCGCCTGGCACTGATCGTTCGGGTCAATACAGGCTATTTCAGCGACTATGCCACTGCAGCATTTGAAAAATCCTATGCGGTCATGGGCATTTTCCTTGGACTTGGCATTTTGTTGGTATTTCTTTCGCTAAAAGTGACCTATCTTCCGCTCCATGCTCTGACCAAACGCATCACGAAAAAGGATTCTGTCGCCGGGAACGAGCTTTCGGAGATCGGACGCGCATTCGATGAAACGCGTAGCGAAAAGGAGCTGTTGGAAGCAAAGATTGGCTACTATAAAACCATGGTAAAGGACAGCATCCGCTTCACTTCAGCTGACTTTTCCGCGTTTTCTGATACGCAGCTCGACCGCCTGTTCAGTGAGGACTTTTATGGCACCTTGACCGTTGCAATCATTCGGTTTCAGTCTGCAAGCACGGTACTGGACTGGTCGGAGTTTCTGCCTCCAGACGGTTGGACTGTAATCGATCTGGAGGCCTGCCCAAAGCAGCGCATCATCCTGCTATGGATTCCAGTCATGCCCAACGAAGGCATTTCCTCTGCTGAATACTATTTTCAGGAATTAGCCGTGAAACTTCCCTGCTCCATTTCATATGGCGACTTCTCCTCCAACCCGTTAGAGATCGCGCGCCTCTACGATATGGCAAAACAGGCGCAGCGTTACGCCGGTTCCACACCTGTTACAAGCTATGCGTCTGTCCGGCAGCTTTGCGAGGACCAGCCCGCAGTTCAATATCCCTATCAGATCCTTGACGATCTATCAATCTGTCTGCGCCAATTGGATTTCCGAAAGGCGCGCGATGAAATAAGCAGCATCGTCTCAACCTCGGCTGCCTATCCGGTGCTATTCGTCCGGTGCATCTATATGGACATTCTCTCTTTGCTCAACACCTCCATGCATGCCTACTCCGTCCGCTATGAAGCATATGAGCCGCTGCTGAATGAGGCTCTGCGGATATGCCGCAGTATGCGGGCAGCAAACGACCAGACGGCTATCTGCCGCAGCATCCAGTCGATCCTGGACAAATTCGAGGTTGAATCCCTGAGTACCGGGCTTCAACTCCCGCAGGTCGTCGCATTCGTTGAAGAGCATTGTTTCAAAGCAGACTTCTCCCTTGCATATCTCGCCAATCATTTTCACGTCGGCCCGGTCTATATGAGTACCTTCTTTACAAAACGGATGAATACCACCCTTACAGATTATGTGTGGGAGCTGCGGCTACAGCGGGCAAAATACTTGCTGGAATCGACAGAAGAATCTATTGATAAAATATCCGCAAAAATTGGCTATGATATTCCTTCCAGCTTCCGGCGTAAATTCAAGCAGGAAACCGGCACCTCTCCCTCTGAATACCGCAGAACGCACCATGTCAATTGATCAGATCTTCTCTGCCGGATCTCTGTAAGCACACGCCCCATCCACCCTCTGTTTTATAGGATTCCTTGAATCACCCCTGCCGTCACCGGCAGGGGTGTGACTACTGTTTGACTACTATCTCCTGCAAAACCGAAAAAGCCGGTTCGCCCAGTGTTTTCAATGATTTTGCAATAATCCTGAAAAGGCCGACGTTCTCGCTGAAAATCGTACAACCCTTGAAAACACAGCATTTTATCAGGATACGCCTGAAAACTCCGACCGTCGACATTGCTCCTGTCAAGCTCTATCCTTATGTAAAAAGCAAGACGCAAACTCAAATGCATGAGCTTGCGTCTTGCTTTTGCCCGTACCAGCTGTACCCCTATGACACATTGTGTACCTATGGGGTGAAACAGTTGAAACTTCTGGGCTTTTCGCGCTGATATCTTTTTGGGTTCAGCTTTATGGTGGATAGTACAGGACTCGAACCTGTGACCCCATGCACGTCAAGAGCCATCCGTTCGTATTTTTCTGTATTTTAATTATAATATGCACATATTTTAGATGAAAAAATTCTGTATTTATGGGAATTTATCTATTGCGTCCATCACGTTTTTGCCCAGTCTGGGTCACGGTTTGGGTCAGGTGACGTACAGACTCAATATTTTGTCCGCAGATAGGTTTCTACCGCCGTCAAAAACGTCCCTGCCGACTGCACCTGCTCGGCGGTGTCCGCCTTGGAAACGATGAAGAAATCGTTGTAATCACTACCCTCACGGACATCGGAATGCTCGGAGATCAGCCCGGACAGGCTGGCGTCAAACACGCCGGTTTTGATATACCGTTTCCGGAACTCGGAAATGATTCCGCTGTGGTGCTTCATATCTACGCCATCAAGAGCAAGAACGGCGCGCATCGCGTGGAAAATCGCATAGTATGCGCGGTTTGCCGCACTGCGGTAGCTTTCGCCTGCAAGCAGCAGCTTTGCGTCCCGCAGACATTCCTTTGCGTGGTCAAAGCGAACCTTGGAGATTTCAATAGCTTGTTCAGGAAGCATAGCGAATCCCCTCCTTCAGCACGTTCTGATAAAACGGCAGGAAATCCGCATACCGCCGGAACTGTGCCAGCGGCACAACGTGGACAGAAACCGTGATGTCGTGGTCAAGGCTGAGTGTGCTTGCTACTCCAGAAACCGCACGCCGCTGCGACGCGATCTGTTCCTGCGTCAAATCTGCGGTCAGAAGAATGTCAATATCCGACTCCGCGGTAAAATCGCCGCGGGCATAGGATCCGTACAAAATTGCATCGTGGATGCTGTGCCCTAGAATTGGATCACAGGCGTGATAGACGCTTTTCAAAATCTCAAGCGCTTGATTGCGCGTACACATATTGACACCTCCCCTTTTGGTCTTTCTATTTGCAGTATACCCCAAAGTGTACTGGAATGCAAGTCGGCGTGAACCCACTAAATTCCGAAATATTTTTCAAAAAACTGCGCAAGCCGCTGGATGCTGAGTCAATCGCCCGGTCGATGGTTCCAAGGATGCTTTTATCCTTGCAGTTCGATTCATGGTACTTCATGACAAGCATCAGAATGTAGTCGATGTTGATCTCCACCTGCCGGATGAGTTCAATTTCGAACGTAATATCATCGTTGATGTTTTCTTTGTCTCCATCCGTTTTCGGGCGATACGCCTGATAAAGGTCGAGATAGACGCTCTGGTAATCCTGAAAATCCCGCTCCGGGAGAAGTTCGTGCCCGGCAAACTGATCAAACGCGCCTAAGATATTTTTGAGCCGCAGGATATTGCCGTAGAGCTTGATGAAATCCTTCTGCTTCTGCTCGCCGATGATCGGCTGCCCGAGCGGAAACTCGCCTGATAGCTTGTCGATCAAATCGCGGCAACCGGGAACAGCCTTGCCATTTTCCTCATAGCCATCATAGTACGCATCATATCCCTTGAGCAGCACAACGCCGCTGGCCTCGCGGTCACCAAAAAGCGCGATCGCGTCGTCGGTGGCTTTTTGCAGATTGCGGAAGCAGACGATATTGCCGTAGGTCTTGACGGAGTTCAGAATCCGGTTCGTCCGGGAAAACGCCTGAATCAGACCGTGCATTTTAAGATTCTTGTCCACCCAGAGCGTGTTGAGCGTTGTCGCGTCAAAGCCTGTCAGGAACATATTGACCACAATGAGCAGATCGACCTCCCGCGCCTTGACGTGCTGGGACAGGTCTTTGTAGTAATTCTGGAACTTGTCCGCCGATGTGTCAAAATTGACATGGAACGTCTGGTTATATCCCAGCAATACTTGCTATCCCTGATACCTTATTCTTTCAACCAGCGTTTCCTTTTTCAGATTACTGCTTAAAACGAGGGAAAGCACAATCTGCAAAAGACCGACCAGCAAAATCATAGCAAGAATCGGGATAAGAGGAACGTGATAAACGTTCATTCCAAAAATCCCATTATGCTTCGCATAGGAAAACAGTGCATAGCCAAGGGGCAGACCGGCAGCAAGTGCGACGCAGATGGTGCCAACCGTAAAAATCAAGCCCTGTATTTGTAAGCTCAGATTCAACTGCTTATTGGTCATGCCTACCGCTTGCAGCACACCGTATTCCTGCTTCTTCGTGGTGATATTGATGATCATGGTGTTTGCCAGATTCATAAACCCAATGAGACCGACAATTGCCATGAACAGATAGCAGCCAAGCTTCATCATACGGCTTGCGTATTCTGCGGTTTGCAATTCTGCGTGATAGGTGTTCAGCTTGATATGAGAAGTATCGGAGAGCAGGTCATTCAGGCTTTGCTCTACAGATGCCACATCTTTTTTAGCACAATCCACCCACAGGTATCCATAAGATGTCCCTTTCGGATTTACAGAGCGGTATACTTCTTCCGGAATGACCAGATAAGTGTCCGCGCTTACAAAGGAGCCTGCGATTTTTCCATGATAGGTATAGGTTCCGCTTCCGTTATCAAAGTTGAATGTAATCGGTGCACCCGCAGAATACCCGTCAGCTTCCATCCACGTGGACCAGCCAAAGAAAACATCCCCGTTTTTGACAGCCTGTGCATAGTCCATGGAACCGATATCGCCATCCCCGCGCATCATTTCAAAATCCTCTTGATTTACGATTGCAACCGGAAATTTTGTTCCGTTCAGATCTGCAGAGACGATTTCTCTCGTCAGTACATCCGTTACACCGGGGATGGATTTGATTTCTTTAATCAAAGAATCATTCAGTGGGTTGTTCTGTAGGATTGTGTCCAGATTATTCTCCGAATAGGCTTCATCATAATTCTGGGAATAATCCAGCTGCAACTCAAATTGTCCATAGTTGATTGCAATCCGCGCCTCGTGCTCCGTGTCAATATTCCCAACATAATTGGAGATAATTACAAACAATACACAGGAAAGCCCCATGGTAAGAATCGTAGCAATGGTTCTTTTCGGATTGCCTGTCACATTTGCCATTGCCATGGAGAAAACGGTGACATCTTTTCTGCCTTTTCGTCTGCCCTGTTTTTGCGTTTTGGAGCCGCCAAGATACCGTGTCGCTTCGATGGGTGAAATCCGGGAAACAATTTTCATGGGTTTGCGCAGAGCCAAAACGACCGTAAGAAACGATACAAAAATGCAGATGAGCATAATTGTCAGTGAAAACAGAGGCACCTGATGGTTCTTGATTCCGGACGATACCAACGATACCAGATTTCCCTGCTCCACCAGCCAGTTGAAGCTGACTTTTGCAATCAGGAAACCAAACAGCAGCCCCAGCGGTATCGAAGGAACCGCCAGAAGAATGCCCTCACGAAAGATCAACTGCTTCATCTGCTTTCTGGTTGCACCCAGCGCCTTGATTTTTCCGTACTCCTGAACCTTCTGGGCGATCCCGACCTGGAAGATATTATAAATGACCACAACGGAAAACAGCACGATTCCGAGGATCAGGGTTCCACAAACCACAATCATTTCATAGCTCGGCTGCAATACCCACTGCAGGTAGAGGTCATTGATGATCACGTTTTTCTGGTCAATGCCGCAGGAATCCGCGATTTCTTTTATAACAGGCGCAACATTATTCATAGATACATTTGCAGAATCGCTCAAGGTAAAATAGATATTATATTGCCTGTCACCCTCCGCAACACGCTCATTATAAAAATCCTGCGAACCGAATACAACATAGGAAGCCTCGATGGTATATTCATCCCGGTCATATAAAATCCCGCTGACAGTAAATTCCACCGGTGCGTATTCCGACTGCATGCCGGAACGGTACTCCAATGTTACGGTGTCTCCGACCTTTACATCATGGTATCCCACTGCATCAAAGAAAGCGCGTCCTGCGGCAATTTCCTGCGCCTTTTCCGGATAGGTACCTTCCTTCAACACATATTCCTGATTATAGGGAAGCATTTTCCTGACCGTTTCATCCGCACTGACAAAGCCGCCATTTTCATTTCCTTTCAGGATGCCCTCCGTACACATGATGCCGATATCAGATATCTCAGCTCTGCGTTCCACTTCTTTTAATTGCGTACCATCTGCGGCGATAAACAGGCCGTAGTTGCTTCCGTATGAGCTTGCAGCCTGATCCCTCTGTAAGAGGATCAGTCCATTTCCAATTGTACTGATAATGACCAGAAGCATGGTAGTCAGGCAAATCGCCGTCATAATGAGGACACTTCTTGTCCGATTTCTTTTGTCGTTGCTGAATGCAATTTTGCTGATCGTCCTCAATTGAAATCCACCACCTGTCCATCCTCGATGACTAAAATACGGTCAGCAACCTGCGCGATCTCATCATCATGGGTAATCATTACAATTGTCTGTCCATATTTTTTTGCGCTCATTTTCAGCAGCGCGATCACCTCGTCACTTGTCTTGGAATCAAGATTTCCGGTTGGCTCGTCCGCAAACAAAATCTCCGGTCTGTTTACCAAGGCTCTTGCAATCGCAACGCGCTGCTGCTGTCCTCCGGAGAGGGTATTCGGAAGATTATGAATCCGGTGTTCAAGACCCAGTGTGGTGATAATATCATTGACATAAGCTTTATCCACTTTTTTTCCGTCAAGCCCCAACGGAAGAACGATATTTTCCCACACATTGATGGAGGATACCAGATTGAATGCCTGAAATACAAATCCGATTTTTCTTCTGCGGAAAACAGCAAGCTGATCCTCCTTCATGGAATACAGGTCCTTGTCAGACAAGATCACGCTGCCGCTGGTTGGTGTATCCAGCCCGCCCAGCATATGCAGCAAGGTACTTTTTCCGGAGCCGGATTTTCCGACAATGGCGACAAATTCTCCCTGCCCAATCTGGATATTCACATGATTGACGGCTTTGACCTGATTTTCCCCCGTCCCATAAAATTTGCAAAGCTGATTCGTTTCTAATATCACGCCCACTCCAATGGCCTCCTTTTCTTATTTGCCAGCATTGTATCAAAGGAACCTTTCATTTCACTTTCAAAAAGAGAGCAGAAGTCTTACAGATTTGAAAGACTTCTGCTCATCATCTCTACGAAAGTCCATTCTCCGGCAGCTGAATCAAAAAGGTACTTCCTTTTCTGACTTTGCCGGAGGCTACCGTGATTGTCCCACCATGCTGCTCAATAATCTGTCTGGACAGATACAGACCGATGCCAGTTCCGCTCTTTTCGCGGACTTCCGGCGCAGTCCCTCTGTAAAACCGCTGGAATATTTTATGGTATTCACTCTGCGGGATTCCGATTCCCTGATCCTCGATCTCAATTCTCACAAAGCCGGTTCTTTTTTGTAGACGGATCGTGATTTTTGAATGTTCTGGGCTGTATTTGATGGCATTGTCCAAAACGTTAATGATTGCTTCTCCAAGCCAACGTTTATCCTGCATGAGTGCACAATGCTCCAGTGATTCGTTGCAGTCGAAAATAAGTTCTATCCCTTTCTCCGCTGCCTTTGGATACGTTCGGTTTACTGCGGAGATGATCGTATCCATAATGGGAAGTGTTTTCTGATCAAGCTGAATCAAGCCTGTCTCCAGTTTGGATATTTCCAGCAGAGACTGCAGCAATGTTTCCAATCCGTCCAATGCACTCCGGCAGCGGATGCGAAATTCCTGTTGCTCCGTCTCACTCAGATTGTTCCGCAGCAATATGCTAAAGCAGGTATCCAAGGCTGCAACCGGGGTTTTCAGCTGATGGGAAATGTCGGATACCATTTCCTTTGTGCTTTCCTTCTCCGCTCTGGCTTCCTCTTGCAGCAGCTGGATATGATGTCCGATTGCTTCAAGTTGAAATTTCAGTCTTTCCTGCCCGACATGATCTTCTGTGTCCAGCACTACCTCAAAGTGATTTTCCCGAAATGCAATCAGGATTTGCTCTAGCTGCTCCAATCGTTTCCGACTTTCTTTCGCCTCAGCTTTCTTCCGGTAAAACAGGAACGTTAGCAAAGACAGACATAGCACTGCACTTGTACAGCCGGTTATCATGATATTCTGCCGGAAGCGCACATAAAACGAAGTCCCTTTGTTTTCCCAGTACCCGTATTGCTCTAATAATTGCTTACCTCGTTCATTGGCTTGATGGTCGTTTCCTTTCAGCCATCCTGCGGCAACATCCATGCCGGTGGTCTCTGCGCCCGCCGCAACTTCTGTCAGGATATCCATTTTACATTGATAATCCTGATAATATAAATAGGTGGTAAAGCAGTTCAATACCGCAAAAAAGAGTAGAACCGGCAGCACCAGTGACAAGGCATCAACCCACTTTTTACGATGTCGTTCCGTCACTGACTTACCTCCTGATTCCATATATACCCAAGACCTCTGATATTCTTTATATAGACCGGTGCAGCCGGATTGTCTTCGATTTTCTCACGGAGTCTTCTGATATTGACAGCGATTGTATTTTCATCCACAAAATCCCCTTCCAGATCAAACACGTTTTCTAACAGCTGTGTTTTTGAAAGAATCTGTTTCGGATTCTGAAGAAAAAAAGTCAGCATTTTCAGTTCATTCTTCGTAAGGCTTATTTCTCTTTCCTTTACGAACGCCCTCATCTCTCCGGGGATAAATACGATATCCTTTGAATGAATCTTTGGAGTTCCGGGTTCATTCTTTCTACGGCGGAAATGAGCCTCGATTTTCAGAAGAAGTACGGAAAGGCTGAACGGTTTCGTCATATAATCGTCCGCACCGGCTTCATATCCCATGACCTGATCTGTCTCCTGATCCAACGCGGTAAGACAGATAATATATACATTTTGACAATTCCGCATCCATCTGACAAGCTCTAATCCGTTTCCATCCGGAAGATTCACATCACAAATGGCAACATCCACATGATGATCACTTGCAATTCTTTTCGCTTTTTTCACTGATTCTGCTGAAAAAACCTCATATCCGGATTTTTTCAGTGAAAATGTAATTCCACGATTTAAATTTTCATCATCTTCAACCACGAGGATACCTGGCATAGCATATGCACCTCTCTTTATTAACTATATATATCAGCTGGGAGATGACTCCCACCGCTATAGGTGGTGAGAAACAAGCTTGTATCAGTGGGGGAGTCAATCCCCCATTGATTATGCCTCCTCCTTTTTTACATATGTGAGCTGAATATCATAACCGAGAGCATCCAGCATCTCTACAAAAGTTTTATTCATAACGCCATCGCCCTTTTTGATGATACGATTTACATATTGTCCTGTTGAACCAATCATCTCTCCCAGCTGTGCCTGTGTTTTTCCAGCTTCTATACACTTGATTTTTACATCTACTTCTATATTATTTTTCAGCATTCGTATCACCTCATCTGAAATTTGTAAAATAACACTAATCGGATAATATTATAACACATCTTTGCTTTCACTTCAATCTACTCATCTCGAAATTTGCACTTTGTACACATAGCAAAAACACCCAGGACATAAATCCTGAGTGACGTATCTGCTTCATACCTTGCTTTATTGTCAGAAATTGCGGTGCTGACTTCATCGTATTGCGCTTTCAGTCTGTCATAGCGTTCCACCAAGGCATTGTAGCGTTTATTATAATCATCCTGGTCTTGTGCCACTCGTGCGTTCTCTGCTACCGCATTCTGCGTAAGTTCTACCGTCACAGCGATTTCTTCCTGCAGGGCATCACGCTTGGCTTCCAGTTCAGAATTATGTAAATGCGGCCGCTCCCACACGACTGCGGTTACAAACAAAAAACCGTGCTGCCTGATATGGCCGCACGGAAATAAAGCCCCTATCTACTTAGATAAGTGCTGAATATTTCGGCTCCGGTCATGGCAAGGCACAGGGCAGCTCTCAGAAGACCTGACTTATTCTGACCAAGCAGACATCACAGTGACCGACTCGCGGGGCTTCTCACCCCATTCCACCTGCAAGCACATGGCTTACGCGAACTACCCGATATTCATTTTTTATCATTATAACATAGAAATACGCAATTACTAATATCATTTTTCTGCGCGATATATTGGATTTTGCATAACTTCATCTAAAAAATGAAATAGTCCGCTGTAACATCTCCTACAGCACGAATTTTACGTCAGAGATCTTGATCTCCTGCGCAGTGAACTTAAAAAACTGCCCGTGAGACGCTTCTCTCACAGGCAGTTTTGTTGGTTTATGCCGCTGTATAGACCTTTTCCCAGCGGACAGTCGCGTAGAACACGATCGAGAGCGCCGCTGCGATCGTCCAGCCGATGGGCCAGGAAATCCAGATGCCGGTCGTGCCGAGCGCGGTGCGGGAAAGCACCTCCGCCAGCGCCACGCGGAGCACCAGATCGGTGAACGTCGCAATCATGAACTTCTTCATCAGGCCCGCGCCGCGGAGCACACCGTCGGAGACGAGCTTGGCAGACACGATGAAGTAGAACGGCGCGATGATGCGCAGGAACGCAACGCCTGTATCCATTGCCTGCCCCGTGGGGCTCTCAAGGAAGATGTGTACAAGTGGCTGCCCGGCGAACACGTAGAGCGCCACCAGCGGCACGCACAGCGCCCAGACGAGTTTGATACCAGCCCGAAAGCCGGACTTGATGCGATCATATTTGCTGGCCCCGAGGTTCTGCGCCGTATAGTTGGAAATGCCGTTGCCGAGCGTGGTAAGGGACGTGATAACCATGTTGTTGAGCTTCACCGCCGCAGAGTAGCCTGCCATGACGGCCGCGCCGAAGCTGTTGATGACGCTCTGGATGATGATGTTGCCGACGGAAATAAAGCTCTGCTGCAAGATGCTCGGAATGGCGATGACCGCGAACCGCCCAAAATGGTTCCACGAGAAGATCTTTACTTTTCCTTCCGTCGGGATTTTCGCAAAGCGGCGGAAGACGACCACAAGCGCCAGCACGCAGCTGATTCCCTGGCACAAAAACGTCGCCCAGGCAACACCGGCAACGCCCATGTTGAACGCCGTAACAAACAGAATATCGACCGCGATATTAGACGTGGACGAGCAGGCAAGAAAGATAAACGGCGTTTTGGAGTCGCCCAGCGCTGAGAAAATGCCGGTCGCGACATTATACAGGAACACGAACGGCAGACCGTAAATGTAAATGTCGAGGTATAATTTCGAGTCCGCGAAGACCTCTTCCGGCGTTTTGATGAGCCGAAGCAAACTGTCGCAGCAGAGCGTGCCCACGAGCATCAACATCGCGCAGATCACGCAGCTGGAAATGAGCGCCGTGTAGACTGTCGTCTTGAGGTCATTATACTGCTTCGCGCCGAAAAACAGCGCCGCCAGAACCGAACACGCGATGTTGCAGCCGAAGGCAAAGGCGATGAAAATGAGCGTAATTTCGTAGCTGTTGCCGACGGCAGCAAGGGCGTTGTCGCTGATGAATTTGCCGGCCACAAAGCTGTCCGCGATGTTATAGAGCTGCTGGAAAATGATGCTGCCAAAGAGCGGCAGGCAGAACTGCCAGAGGACCTTCTCGGGCTTGCCTGTCGTCAGATCCTTATTCATGTTGCATCGCCTCCTTCGCGGATGCAATAACGCTTGCCGCGCCGCTTACGCCGTATTCGCTCGACGAGAGCATCAGATCGTAGCTTTCCGGTTCGCCCCAGAGTGTGTCCGCGTAAAAATCAAAGTGGTGCTTGCGCATCCGGTCGACCTTCTGCGCCTTATGAAGAGCGCGTTTTTCATCCAAATTATTACGCGCTGCAATGCGCTTTGCCCGGTCGGCGCTATCCGCATAGATGAAAACGGAAAGCGGACGGTAGCCTGCGGCCCGCAGAATGGCGGAGGCACACCGGCCAATGATGACGCAGTCACCCTTTTCTGCAAGCTCTAAAATCGCGCGGCGCTCGGCTTCAAAGACCCGCGCTTCTTCCGAGTAAAACGCCTCGCCCAGCGCGGCGGTGTCCGCAAAGGGATTGCCCGAGACGGCAATGCCAAAATCCTCGCCCTTTTCGTCGTATTCCGCGACGGCGGTTTCGGAAAGCCCCGCTTCCTGCGCGGCTTTTTGAATGAGGCATTTATCGTAGCAGGGAATCCCCAGCTTTTTTGCGACTGCTTCGCCAATTTCCCGGCCGCCGCTGCCATACTGGCGGCTGATGCAGATGATCGTCCGTTCCATCTTTTTTCGCTCCTGTCTTACATTTTTTCTCTTGACCGCCCCTATCGTAGCAGAAAAATGAAATATGTAAAATCTATATTTGACATTTCCGATATATCAAAATAGAATGGCAGAAGAGAAACGAATGCACGGAGGGTGCCATGTATATCAGCTACGAGTATTACCGGATTTTCTATCACGTCGCCAGGTGCGGCAATCTGACGAAGGCGGCGGAGGCGCTGCAGAACAGCCAGCCAAACTTAACACGCGCGATTCGGAACTTAGAGGCGGAGATCGGCTGTCCACTCTTTTCGCGCACGAATCGGGGCATGATTTTGACCCCGGAGGGCGAGGGGCTGTACCGGCACATAAAGATCGCCTGTACGGAAATTGAAGCGGGCGAAGCCGCCGTGACGCAGAGTCGGACGCTCGAGCGCGGAAACGTGTTTCTGGCAGCAAGCGAGGGTGCGCTTCGGTGTTTACTCCTGCCGGTACTTAAAAGGTATCAGGAAAAGTACCCCGGCGTGCATCTTCGCATCAGCAACCACTCCACGCCGCAGGCCGTCGCGGCGCTGCACGAGACGACGGCAGATTTTGCGGTCATCACAACGCCGGTTACGCTCTCGCCGTCTCTCACGCAGACGATCGTCAAAGAAATTCGGGAGGTTCCGATCTGCGCGCCGGCCTTTTCCGGTTTGCTTGGACGAAGCGTCGCGCTTTCCGAGCTGGAAGCGTATCCACTCATCACGCTCGGCGCGGGCACGACCTCCCATGCGTTCTACGTCTCTGTTTTCACCGCGCAGGGCGTTGCTTTTCAACCCGCCATCGAAGCCGCCACGGCTGACCAGATCATCCCAATGGCAGAAGCGGGTCTTGGCGTCGGCATCGTGCCGGAGGCGTTCATTCGTCCGTCTGATAATGTGCGCCGCATCGAACTGCAAGAGCCCCTCCCGCTGCGTGCCGTGTGCATCGTGAAACGGAAGGGGCAGCCCCTGAGCGTCGCCGCGAGGGAGCTGGAGCGGATGCTGCTGGCGGCTGGGGCTCAGAGCACCTGACTCAGATTTGCTGCTTCAAAAGCCGAAGCAGCTTTTCTTTTCTGTAATGCAGCGTCATCACCGGGATTCCTGTTTTCTCGCTGTAGGCACGCAGGGTCAGCGGCGGCGTTTGCAGATATAACGCACGAAGCAGCGCCGCGTCTTCCTCCGGAAGTGCATCCACTACTTCACGAACGCGCTGCACGGCAAGGGTATACGTTTGTATGGCAGATCCGCGTTGGCGACTATCTCTATCCGGTATTTGTGGCAACCACAGAAAACGAGGAGGTTCTGACTGCGGAGCAGCGAAATCTGGAATACTGGAGCGGCATGGCTTTAAAAGGAACAATCTATCATCAGCCGGAGTACAAACCAAGCACCCCATCTCAAAACCAAACCGGCGGCATGAATCACGGCTCGAACGGTCTGCGTGACGAATATGACAACCCGGAAGATCTCTACGAGGATAATCCGGATTGGTTTGAAGATGAGGATGAGGCATGGGACGAATGGGAGGATGGCTGAATACAGCAGTTCATTTTTTTCCGAAATTGGATTTTCCAACGCTGGAAAATCCAATGCAAAAATAATAAACAAATTACGGATAGAATCGATTCGATTTGAAACGGCAGCAGTAAGAGAAAAAATTTCCGCGAAGAGCCATTGGCAAACGTTTGTTCTGGTGCTATCATATGGAACATGGCAGGAAATCCTGCCGGCAACAGAATATTCCGAAGCGCACCATAAAACGTAATCATAACCACCGGCCGTGCCGGTGGTTTGCACTAGCCCCCTTGGGGCATGACCCGGGCTGAGCCTATAGGCTCGTCGAAAAGTCTGCCAACCGCGCAGTTTTCCCGGGCTGCCCCTAAAGGGGCTTTTGCTTGTTTGCCTCCTCTTACCGGCTCACCCGTAAACGGGTCTACGAACTCCTTAATGCTGAGCTGGTCGTCTGTGTAATCTTCTTGGAGCTGATTTCTGATATACTCCTCTATTGCGCGCCTATTTCGTCCCACTGTGCTGACGTAATATCCCCGGCACCAGAAATGCCGGTTCCCATACTTGTACTTGAGATTTGCATACTTTTCATAGATCATTAAGCTGCTCTTTCCCTTGAGATATCCC
>CDYS01043921.1_pt1 | contig 39035 bp, 47 predicted proteins | sample 557491 | NCBI WGS metagenome assembly CDYS01 (sample SAMEA3182057, study PRJEB8094) | gut metagenome | biome: human; feature: gut; material: Stool; isolation source: human stools | place: Canada | collected 2012-11-26
GGCTCCGAAAAGCCTTGTATTTACAGTGTTCCTAATAGGAAGTAATCATACGGTTTCGTCATAAACTATCTGCCCGATGGCGAATATGCAAAAGTTATTAATGGCGAATATGAGATTCAAAGTTATGCCGCCGATGGTTCGATGGTAGCTTTCAAAAAGGAGCACAGAGCTGATGAGTTGCGTATGCCTCCGACTCAATGGAAAATTGCAAGTCATAATGCGTCAGAAAACGGAACAACGCTATTGACCACTGTGATTGGAGAAAAGCGTTTTCCCTTCCCGAAGTCATTGTATGCCGTTCGTGATACACTCCGTTTTTTTGTTGCAGAGAATCCTAACGCACTTATCGTTGACTTTTTTGCTGGCAGTGGCACAACGCTTCATGCAGTCAACTTACTCAATGCAGAAGATGGTGGCTATCGCCGTTGCATAATGGTAACAAATAATGAAGTGTCTGATGATGAAGCAAAAGCTCTAAGAGAAAACGGATATCAACCCGGGGACGCGGAATGGGAAAAACTCGGTATCGCACGATATGTTACCTGGCCGCGGACGGTATGCAGCATAAAAGGTGTTGATGTTAACGGGAATGAGTTAAGCGGCAATTATGGGTGCGAAATAGAAAAGATGGTTGAGGTAGAAGGCGAAATTACAGATCCAAATACCGGCAAGAAACTTCGCGGAACATTTTTTAAAAAAGCTAAAGAAGCTATTTACCCGACACTCTCAAAGATCAGAATGGGGGATGGCTTTGCTGCCAATGCGAAGTATTTCAAACTCGGCTTTTTGGATAAGAGCAGCGTTGAATTAGGCGCGAGCTTCAAATCCATTATTCCTATGCTTTGGCTCCAATCGGGTGCAGTAGGTAAATGCCCTGAACTGTCGGACGAAGATTTGCCTGAGATATTCATGCCGGAAAACGGCTCCTTTGCTGTTCTTTTGGAAGAATATGCGTTCTCAGATTTTAAGCAGATGCTTAGTACCAATCCGAATATTACACACGCATACATCGTTACAAATTCGCAGATAACATTCCGGGAAATGGCATCTCAGTTGACAGTTCCCACAGTAAAACAACTATACCGTGATTATATTGATAATTTCACGATCAACGCAAGGAGGAACAATATATGAGAATCCCTCTGTTTGATTTTCAAGAAGATGCAAAGGCAAAGCTGATTGAGAAAATCAAAGTCTCTCACACGCTTCAAGCCATGAATCAAGGTCAGCAAATTATAACTTTTTCTGCACCTACTGGGGCAGGAAAAACAATAATTGTGACATCTTTATTTGAGGATGTTTTGTTTGGTACTGCCGATCTTGAAGCACAGCCTGATGCAATTTTTGTGTGGCTTTCTGATATGCCAGACTTGAACGAACAATCTAAGCAAAAAATTGAATCCAAATCCGACATGATTCGCACGAATCAGCTTATTACCATCGACTCCAGTTTTCAGGCGGAGAGCTTAGAGCCAGGCAATGTGTACTTTTTGAACACTCAGAAACTTGGAACCGACAAACTTCTAACTCACAGATCGGATCAGCGTCAATTTACTATATGGGAGACACTGACGAATACTGCGACACAATACTCGAATCAGTTGTATATTGTGATAGATGAAGCTCATCGTGGCATGAATATTAGTTCTCGTGCAGAGAATGCAGCAAATTCTATTATGCAGAAGTTTATTATCGGTAGCGAGGCAGACGGTCTGTGTGCTATGCCACTGATTATTGGAATTACTGCAACACCCCAACGTTTTCAACGGATGATTACGGAAACGACTGCCACAAAACATAGCGTGGTTGTCAGCCCGGACGATGTTGTTGCTTCGGGACTATTGAAGGATCGTGTAATCATCCATTGCCCTGAAATAGCTATCAATGCTGAAATGACCATGTTTCAAGAAGCAGTAACAACATGGAAGAAGATGTGCTGCGAGTGGGAAGCTTATTGTACGACGGAACAAGAGCGGCTTGTAAAACCAATTCTTGTTGTTCAGGTAAATGATAGGACCGACAGTGTCGCTACTACGACTGATATCAATACTTGTCTTGATACGCTTGAGGAAGAATTGGGGCGTCCTTTAGAGATTGGTGAAGTTGTTCATACCTTCAATGACGAAAGCACTCTCAATGGTTTTTCAATTCCTATTGTTAGAATTGATCCATCAAAAATTGAGGAAGAAGAAAAAGTCCTGCTGGTATTTTTCAAAATGAACTTATCAACCGGATGGGATTGTCCTCGTGCCGAAGTAATGATGTCATTCCGTTCTGCACAAGACCATACTTATATTGCTCAGTTATTGGGAAGAATGGTACGTACTCCCTTGGCGCATCGCATAGAAATGAATGGTGCCTTGAATGCCGTACATCTCTTTTTGCCATTCTTCGATCAAAATACAGTCAGTGATGTTGTTCGTGCATTTAAGGAGGATGAAAACTCTGCTCTCACCGAAGCCGGACTGGCTCCAGAATTGGTCACACTTGTTCGAAACTCCGCATACGAAGACGTGTTTGAGCACATGAATGATCTTGTGACATACCGTGTAGAAGGCATAAGAAAAGAAAGTAATCTCAGACGTTTGGATAAGCTCAGAGCGTATATTACGGTTGATGGGATTAACCGAGCTGTTGATCGTGATGTCCGCCGTAAAATGAGCCAAAAACTTAGAGATGAACTTACGCGGATAAAAAATTCTGAGGCTTATGAAGCGGTTGTAGACTCGATTACGGGAATGAGTTTGAAAACATTAGAGGTTGAGCTTGCCACAAATCAAGTTGTTGCGGACAGTGCGCAAAATATTTCTGTGGCCCAAACCGATACAGAAGTCCTCTACAAAAAGGCAGAAAAAACAATTGGTGACTATATTGCTATGCAATATCGCGTTGAGAATAGTCTTCGCGATGATATGGAGGTAAAGATCGAATTAATCGTATTAGCATCCGATGTTACTGCCATGGATAATTTAGAACTATATGCGGGTGTGCTGTTTGATGAAACATATAATGATAATCGCCGCGCCATTCAAACAATAAGATCTGCCGAGCGCGAAAAATATGAAAGGTTGATTTCGTCAGGTAGTAACGCAACTCCGCTCCAATGGAGGGCTCCATTTAGCATTTCATTCAACTGCCCGCCTACATCTTCTGAATATGGAAGGCACCTGTTTGTTGATGATGCTGGCATATGCAAAACTTCGTTGAATCCTTGGGAAGACGGAGTTTTACAGGAAGAATTATCTCGTCCAGATTTTGTTGCTTGGCTGAGAAACCTGGATCGCAAAAACTGGTCAATTGAGATACCTTATAGAGTAGCCGGTATTAATAAGCCCATGTATCCAGATATGATGATTGTGCGGCAAGATGCCCATGGCTATATCTTCGACATCCTTGAACCTCATGATTCAAGTAGAGCGGATAACTATCCAAAAGCAAAAGGATTGGCTGAATTTGCACAAACGCATTCGAATGCCTATGGAAGGATTCAACTCATTCGCAAATTAACAGGTGCAGATGGTGCAAGTCATTTCTATCGGTTGGATCTCACGAATATAACAGTCCAGCGCAGGGTGATGGCTATAAACAGCAACGAGGATCTTGACACAATTTTCAACGAGCTCGCTCAAGCTGATCATTAAAAGAATTTGGGGGGATCAAAATGGCAGGTACAAATGCAAGCGATTCTATATTCGGTTGGGACTTTCAAATTAATGCTGCGATTGTTTTAATGCTTGAGGATATTGAGAATGTTCAAAAAGTTAGAGTCGAAGGACGAACAGAAGATATTGAAATAACACTGACCGATGGAGAATTTGTTTTTTCTCAAGCCAAAGCCCTCTCTGACCCCTCCAGCACAAAAAATGTCAGAAAAAAGCTTGCGGATGGACTTGGAACGCTAAACCAAGCGGCCAAGCAATCAGGGGTGTGTAAACTTATATATATTACCAACGCATATGATCCATTAGCCGATAAAAAATCAATGCCAAGTTTTTATGGACAGTCAAGAAAACCGTATGCTTCTCTAACAGATAGTGCGAAAAAGGTAATCGATAATATTCTCACAAAAGAGAATTATAATGATATTGATAAGTCAAAGTTGTTCGTATACACTCTTCCGTTCGAAAATGACCTAAATGATCGTTATAAGGTGGTGATTGAAAAAGTTAATGATTTTATTGCTTCAATAAAGTCAAATTTGTCTGGATCGGCACAAGATGTATTAGATATTTGGCAGCAGCAGTTGTTTGAAAATGCTACTCTTCACGATACGGCGATAGTTCTAACCAAAAAGGATATCATGTGGCCATTAATTGTTGTCATGTGTGATGATGGCTTTCGTGCTAATCCATTCTCAGAAGATTTTGATGACGGTATATATGATGAAATATCCTCTAAGTACAAAAGCTTTATTTCATGTAAATGTCAAAAATTTACTTTTGCAACTCGCGTGTTGTCGGACTACCAAGACTATGTGTCAGTCAAAACCGGCAATGATCGAATCATCGAATTCATCAACAACCAGTGGAGTACATATCTGGATGAATTCACTTCAGATGGCAATACCGAAGAATTGTTAAATAGGTTGGTTAAAATCATTCTATTCCAATTATTACGTCAACGATACTTGATCAACGAAGTAAAAAAGAAGGTGAAGCTGGTATGATTATAAATTCTCTTACAATCACAGAGGGCAAAAAAACAAAAACATACGAGTTTTCATCAAGAGCGAACCTTATTCATAGCTGTGAAAATACGGTTGGGAAGACAACATTGCTACGTCTGATATTATATGCATTGGGGTATCAGATACCAAATACGAAAAATATGAAGTTTGAGAAATGTGTTACTCAAATGTTTTTGGAGGAGAATGGGAAAACATATCATATTAAACGCGAAAATGAGTATCTATTGGTTGATAATGGTACAGCTACAGAATACTACATTCTTCCGACAGAGTTGAATCAGTTCCATGCTATAGTTTTCGGCACAGATAATAATGATATATTAAATAATCTGTTAGGTACTTTCTATATGGATCAAGAAAAAGGCTGGACGTTACTTAATCGTGGGAAAGTGATAGGAAGTGTGAGCTTTAGTGTGGAAAAACTTATTCTTGGTTTATCAGGTCGGAATTATCAAAAGCTGCAAGAGGAATTACAGTTGATAGAACGAGAAATAAAGAAATATCAACAGATGCGTGATATTGCACAATACCAACGTGAAATTTATGCGGAGAAGGGAGATATTATCCACGATACGTATGACGAAACACTTCAACGCGATTTGTCGGTATATATGTTTGATGTGGAATCTCTTCGCAAAGAATTAAAGCAAATTACAGAAACAATAGCAGATAATACATCAATTAGAAAATTCATTGAAAAAATGAGTTTGTGGGTAAAAGCTCCGGATGGTACAAAGGTTCCTGTGAACAAGGATACAATAATAGGTTTGGATGATAATAATGATTTTCTACTTTCACGAAAACGGTTACTCACATCACAGATTGCTAAATTAGAGCAAGAGATTGAAAAGCTGAGGAATATGATTTATTATCAATCTCAGCAACCCACAACAGAAACGCTGATTAAAGCATTCGATAAAAACTTATCTCAGATTTCAATAGATGCAAAAGCGGTTGCAAATATTCTCAACGAACTGATTGAACGTCAAGTCGAAGTGCGGAGACAATTAACTGAGCTGGCTAAGAACAATAACGATATTCTTGAGCAAATGTATTCTGATATTTCATCGTATGGTATTGAGCTTGGTTTGACACGATATATGTCTTCTGGGATAGGTTTCGTGTTTACACGTAATCTAAAAGAACTAACTGGAGCGACTTTAATGAAGATGGTTTTTGCGTTTAAGATGGCATACATTCGTGCCGTAGATAGAGTGCTCAATATAAAGCTCCCATTAATACTTGACTCTCCATCGGGAAAAGAACTTGATCAACACAATATCCAAAAGCTTATGGATATTATTAATCGTGATTTTTCAGCACACCAAGTCATCGTTGCATCAATTTATTATTACAAACTTGACAATCTTATAACTATTGAAATGGGACGTCGTGTTGTTTGTTGATATGAGCGCTTTAGAAAGATTATAAATTTACACAAAAGTTTCAAAATCCGGGTTGACTATATCCCGGATTTTGATTATACTATTATCAACCCGAAAAGGAGGTTGCTTTTAATGAAACAACTGGGTAACAGATTGCGCACTCTGCGTGAAGGTCTCGGCATATCCCAAGCGAAATTTGCCGAGATTATCGGCTCCACGCAGTCAAGTATCAACCGCTATGAGAATGGGCAAGCCACTCCCACTGTAGAGCTTTTGCGAAAATATGCGGACTATTTCGATGTATCGATGGACTACATCTTCGCTCGCTGCGATGAGCCGCAAGGCAAGCTGTATCAAGCAAAGCCTCCGGTGGAAAATAACCCGGAACTCGCAAAGTTTGTGGAGATGTGCTTTGATCCGGAATCGTCCATGCACGACAGATTGAAAGCCACTCTGATTGAAATGGTAACGGGGAAAGCCGATGGCTGATACCCGAATCAAAAACCGGAAAGGGGGTCGCGGATAGATGAATGTTGTAATCTACGCGCGTTTCTCAAGTCACAGCCAGACCGAACAATCCATTGAAGGTCAGCTCAAGGTCTGCAACGAATATGCTGCTGCCAATAACTATGTTGTCGTTGGCGAATACATAGACCGCGCACAGAGCGGTACAACAGACAATCGTACCGAATTTCAACGTATGATTGCCGACAGCGACCGCCATACTTTTGAAGGTGTTCTCGTCTACCAGCTCGATCGCTTTGCTCGTAATCGCTATGACAGTGCCATCAACAAGGCAAAACTGAAAAAGAACGGTGTGCGCGTTTTATCTGCAAAAGAAAATATCTCGGACGATGCCTCCGGTATTCTCGTTGAAGGTGTTTTGGAGAGCATGGCGGAGTATTATTCCGTGGAGCTTTCTCAGAAAATCCATCGCGGTATGCAGATCAATGCACAGAAGTGTTTGTCCAACGGCAGCAACCCCGGACTGGGATATAAAGTGGATTCCGAACGGCGGTTTTATGTGGATGAGGACGAGGCGAAGATCGTTCGCGAAATCTTCCATCGCTACGCCTCTGGTGAAACTGTTGCCGATATTATCCGCGACCTGAACAGCCGCAAGATCACAACTTCTCTGGGACGCGAGTTCAACAAAAACAGCTTGCATCGCCTATTGAGAAACAGACGCTACATCGGAATGTACATCTACAAAGGCGAGGAAACACCAGGTGGCATGCCGCAGATCGTCGATGACGGCTTGTTTGAGCGGGTGCAGAATATTCTCGACCGAAACAAAGCTGCTCCTGCCCGTTCCAGAGGTAAGCAGGAATACCTCCTTACCACCAAACTGTTCTGTGGCCACTGCAAAGAAATGATGACAGGTTACACCGGCACCGGCAAACACGGCAACAAATATCACTACTACATCTGCAACGGCGCAAAGAAGAAGGTCTGCGACAAGAAGACTATCCAAAAGGCTCTGATTGAAGAACGTGTCGTGCAGGCTTGCTCTGAGTTACTTACCGAAGAAAAGGTCAAATATATTGCCGATCAGGTCTATGCCGCTTGCAAAAAAGACGGTGATCTGCTGTCTGTGAAGAAACTGAAAGCCACTTTGAAAGAAGCAGACTCTGCCATTGAAAATCTATGGGTTGCACTGGAAAAAGGGCAGTCGGTTGATATGATTACCGATCGTATCCACAAACGCGAGGCAGAGAAAAAGGAACTGGAAAAGCAGCTCGCAATCGAGATCAAAAAGCAGAGTGGCATGGAATACTCAGTCATTCTTTCCTTCCTCGATTATCTCCGTATGCTGCCGAATGATAATGAGTACAAACGCAGAGCATTGGTCAACATTTTCATCAATGCCATCTATCTCTACGACGGATATTTCACGATGATCCTGAACGCGGGCAACCGTCCGCTCAGCGTCGAGAATATCCCGCTGGACGATATTGAAAAGGCCTTTGAAAACGATGATGTGGGGTGTTCGTCTAACTCGCAGTTGGTTGCGGATGCTCCACCACGTCAAAACAACACCATGAGGTCATCCGCCGCCGCAACCGGCGTCCGATCGACCGATGGTGTTGTTTTTCCTTTCCAAATCGAACCCGCTGCGCCGGGTTTGATCTCCGGCATTTTCTTTGCATACAAATCATGGGAGCGGGCGGATCAACTATGAGAAAGATACTTTGTCTGCTGAAAAAAGAGCTTATGCTCACAATATCGGTTTTGATGGCATGTCTATCGCTCTTTCTTTCAAAACCCGGCGTTGAAACGCTCAGGAGCATCGACTGGCACACTCTGGCGATCCTTTTCATGATGCTGACGGTGCTGGAGGGTTTCAAAAAAGAAAACATTTTTCAGCCGGTTTTGAGGTTTTCCGAAAAGATCACTTCCATGGTCGGGATCTCGTTCTTTTTAATTTTCGGTGTGTTCTTTTCCTCCATGTTTGTGACGAACGATGTATCGCTGATCGTTTTCGTGCCGCTGACGATCCTTCTCTTCCGTACGGCAAAAAAAGAACCGTATATCCTGCCGGTCATCTCAATGGAAAATATAGCGGCGATCCGCGGTTCCTTGCTGACCCCTTTTGGCAGTCCGCAGAACCTGTTTCTGTTTGAGCAGTCCGGCATTTCCGCCGGAAAGTTTATGCTTCATATGCTGCCGCTGTGGCTCTCCTCCGCAATTCTTCTTGGCGGGTTCATCTTCTTTCTGTACCGAAAGGACCCTCACGAAAAAATCTCTTTGCTCGGAAGCTCCGGAGAAGCATGGAAGCCGGAGCGGAAAAAGCACAGAATTATCTACGTTGGGCTGTTTGCGCTGACTGTTGCAACGGTCGTCTCCCGAACACCGTATTGGCTGGCTGCCGCCGGGATCGTTCTCGCCGTTATTCTGCTTTTTGACCGCGCCGTACTGAGGAAAACAGACTATGTCCTGCTGGTCACCTTCTTCTGTTTCTTTGTCTTTTCATCGCAGATCACTGCGAACAAGACGATCTCGCACTTTCTTACCAACGCCGTTGCCGGCCACGAGTATTTCTGGGGGATCGGTTTGAGCCAGATCATCTCCAACGTACCGGCTTCCATTGTTCTTTACCCTTTTACCGATAATCTGGCCGCTCTTCTGTACGGTGTGGATACGGCAGGTCTGTGCTCCGTCATCGGTTCCCTCGCCTCGGTCATCAATTACAGGCTTTATGTGCGCTCTTACCCGGGGCAAGGCGGGAGGTTTATGAAAGTTTTTACGCTTATCAGCTGGGCATTTTTCCTGATCGTGGTCATTCCCGGCTACTTTCTTTCAAAGTACTGGCTGATTTAGTGTACCATCTGCCCACCTTCGTGCGGTGGACTTCCCCTGTGCAGGGTCTCCGTTTTCCTGCACGGGGGTTTTTGTTTGCATGAGAGTCCGCAAGACGTTCATAAATTGTTTACGCTCCGCCGGTTGACTTTCGGGGTACGGCAGATTATAATCGCAAATATTCTAATATTAGAGTTTCTATTCTTGGAGGTTTTTATGACAGAGCAGAATTTCACCGCTTCGCAGATGTTCCGCAACGCGAACCGGTTTATTGAAGCATACCATGCCGCATTGCAGCCGGTCTGCCGGGATACCGGCCTGCCGCCGATGGCGGTTGATATTCTGATGTTCTTCGCCAACAATCCCGAAAGCGGCACGGCGAAGGACGTCTGCCAGTGCCGCGGCTTCAAATCCGGCATTGTGTCCGTCCACGTGGACCGGCTCGTGAACGAGGGGCTTCTCTCGCGCCGGAAGGTCCCCGGCGACCGCCGGAAAACGCGGCTCGTGTGCACGGACGCGGCGGCGGAGATCGTAGAGCGCGGACGCGCGCTGCAAAAGGCCTTTGCGCAAAAACTGGTGGACGGGCTGTCGGAGGCGGATGTTGCCGTATTCCACAGCTGTCTGGCAGCAATAGGCGACAACATAGAGGACATCCGCAAAAACGGACTTTTCCCGGAGAACAGGAGATAACGATGCTGAAACTAATAAAGAATATGCGCCGGAAGGAAAAGGAGATGGCGCTGCTCTGTCTGGTGTTCGTCGTGGTGCAGATCTATTTTGATCTTCGTCTGCCGGACTATATGACGGAGCTCACGATGCTGATCAAAACGTCCGGCACAACGGCGGACATTGCCGCCGTCGGTCTCAAAATGCTCGGCTGCACGGCGGCAAGCGCGGTGCTTGCGATCGCGTGCGGCTTTCTCGCCGCAAAAACCGCGTCGGGATTCAGCTTTGCGGTGCGCGAAAAGCTCTTCCGCCATGTGATAGACATCGGCAGCGAGGAAATGCAGGACTTTTCCATTCCGAGCCTTATCACCCGCACGACGAACGACATCACCCAAATTCAGATGATCATCGCCATGGGCCTCCAGATGATGATCAAGGCCCCCATCATGGCGGTGTGGGCAATCATCAAGATCCTCGGCAAGAGCTGGGAGCTCTCCGCCGTGACCGCGGCGTTCGTCGTCGTGCTGTTCACAACGGTACTGCTCATTATGGGCTCGTGCATTCCCCGTTTCCGTCTTGTGCAGAAAATGACGGATAAAATCAACCGCGTGGCGCGCGAAAATCTGACCGGCATCAACGTGGTACACGCCTTCAACGCGGAGGAGTTCCAGAACGAAAAGTTTGACGGTCCCAGCCGCGGCATGATGGATCTCCAGATAAAAAACCAGAAGCTCTTTGCGCTGGTGCAGCCGTCGATGTCGCTCGGAATGAACGGTCTGGCGCTTGCGATCTACTGGGTCGGCGCCGCGCTCGTGAACAGCATTGCCGTAACGGACATGGCCGCGCGCCTTACCATGTTCAGCGAAGTGCTCGTATTCAGCACGTATGCGACGTATATCGTCATGTCGTTCATGATGCTCGCCATGATCTTCATGCTGCTGCCGCAGGCGCAGGTGTCCGCGGAGCGCATCAACGAGGTGCTCGACCGCAAAGCCTCCATCCGCGAGGGCAGCGTCCAAACCGGCGCGGAGACCGGAACGGTGGAGTTCCGAAACGTTTCGTTCCGCTACCCCCACGCCTCCGGAGACGCGCTGACGAACATTGATTTCAAGGTAAACCGCGGCGAAACGCTCGCGATCATCGGCGCGACCGGCAGCGGCAAGACAACGCTCGTCCAGCTCATCCCCCGCTTTTACGACGCGACGGAGGGTGCGGTGCTCATCGACGGCGTGAACGTGAAGGACTATTCCTTCGATGCGCTCTACGATAAGCTCGGCTATGTCACGCAGAAGGCCGTTCTCTTCTCGGGAACGGTGCGCGACAACGTACTCTTCGGCGAGAGCGCTGCCGGAAGCGACAGCGAAAACCTTGAGAGCGCCATTGCGCTTTCGCAGGCAAAGGAGTTTGTGGATAAGCTGCCGGAGGGAACGAACTACGAGATCGAGCAGCTCGGCCGCAACGTGTCCGGCGGGCAGAAGCAGCGCCTTTCCATCGCCCGCGCGCTGGCGCGAAAGCCGGAAATTCTGGTCTTTGACGATTCGTTCTCGGCGCTCGATTACCGGACGGACGCGAAGCTGCGCGAGGGTCTGAACCGGGAGCTGCATGATGTGACGAAGATCATCGTCGCCCAGCGCATCAGCACGATCCGCCACGCCGAAAAGATCCTCGTTCTCGACCGCGGCGAGATCGCCGGCATGGGGACGCACGACGAGCTTATGCACTTCTGCAAAGTGTACCGCGAGATCGCAACATCGCAGCTGAGCGCCGCGGAGCTCGCGTAAGGAGGGACGGAAATGAAACGAACCAATAAAGCGAACGGCATCCGCTCCGCGGTGCCGCGCCTTACGGACTATATGCGCTCGAGCATGGGCGTCATCATCCTGGCGCTGATCCTCGCCGCGCTCAGCGCGGTGATGACGATCCTCGGGCCGAACCAGATCGGCCGGATCGCCACGCTGATGTCGGACGGCCTTACCGGAAACATCGATCTCGCGGCGATCGCCAAAGTCGGTATTTTCCTTGCTGTCATCTATGTGCTCAGTGCAGTTTTCAGCTTTATCCAGCACTACACGATGTCTGTCGTCACGCTGAAAATGTCCTACCGCATGCGCGGCGAGCTTTCCGCCAAGATCAACCGCGTGCCGCAGAAGTATTTCGGCACGACCTCGCAGGGCGACATTCTCAGCCGCATCACAAACGACGTTTCCACCCTGCAGCAGGGCCTCACGAACAGCCTGCCCACGATCATCAGCGCGGCCACACAGTTTGTCGGCTGTCTCCTTATGATGTTCGTCACCGAGTGGCGGCTCGCGCTCGTTTCCATCGGCGTGACGTTCCTCGGCATGCTGCTGACGGTGCTGATCCTGTCCAGATCGCAGCGGTATTTCGCCGCGCGGCAGAAAAGTCTCGGCGCGCTGAACGGGTATGTGGAGGAAATGTACTCCGGGCATGAAGTCGTGCGGCTCAGCCGCGCCGGGCGGAAGATCGGCGCGCAGTTCGATACGCTCAATACCGCCGTTTACGACGCGAACTGGAGATCGCAGTTTCTCTCCGGCATGATGCAGCCGCTTATGAACATTGTCGGCAACATCGCCTATGTCGCGGTGTGCGTCCTCGGCTCGATCCTTGCGATGAACGGCACGATCGAGTTTGGCGTGATCGTCTCCTTCATTCTGTATGTCCGGCTTTTCACCTCGCCGCTGACGCAGATGGCGCAGGGCATGACGAACATGCAGACCGTCTCCGCCTCCGCGCACCGCATCTTCGATTTTCTCGAAAGCGAGGAGATGCCCGACGAGAGCGAAAAGACCGCGAAGCTCACCGATGTGCGCGGCAGGGTCTGCTTTGACCACGTCCGGTTCAGCTATCCGAGTGACCCGGACAAGATCATCATCCGGGACTTTTCCGCCGAGGTGCTCCCCGGACAGAAGGTCGCCATCGTCGGCCCGACCGGTGCGGGCAAGACCACAATGGTCAATCTTCTCATGCGGTTCTTTGAGATCAACAGCGGCAGCATAACGATCGACGGCGTACCCATCTCCGATATGCGCCGGGAGGATGTACACGGTCTCTTCAGCATGGTTTTGCAGGACACCTGGCTCTTTGAGGGAACGGTGCGGGAGAATCTTGTGTACAACATGGAGGGCATCACCAACGAACAGCTCGAAGCGGTCTGCCGCGCGTGCGGGCTCGATAAGCTCATCCATTCGCTGCCGCAGGGGTTCGATACGGTGCTCTCCGAGAGCGCCGGCATTTCCACCGGGCAGAAGCAGCTTCTCACCATCGCCCGCGCCATGCTCCAAAATGCGCCCATGCTGATCCTCGACGAGGCGACCTCCTCCGTCGATACCCGCACGGAAGTTTTGATCCAGCGGGCCATGGACGAGCTCACGAAGGGGCGTACCAGCTTTGTGATCGCGCACCGCCTGTCCACGATCAAAAACGCGGACAAGATTCTCGTCCTGCGCGACGGCGACGTGGTCGAAAGCGGCACGCACGAAGAGCTCATGCAGCGCGGCGGCTTCTACGCCGAGCTCTATAACAGCCAGTTTGACGAGGCATCCTGACTTCTTTCTCCGTTTGAAGCGGAAAGACGCAGGTTCCCGATCTGTAAACAGCACCCCATTTGTTAGACAAGTACGATAAAATACTTGTACTAAGGAATGGGGTGCTGTTCCATACGACACTTAAGGGATTTTCTCTTATTTCGCGAGAGCAGCGACCTGTTCGGCCATGGTGGGAACATCGCATTTCCCGGTGCGGATGGCCTCCAGAACGACCTCCGGCGAGGCCGGGACTTTGTTGATGCGCACGCCGACGGCGCGGGAAACGGCGTTCAAAATCGCCGGGGTGATCGGCACGGTGGCGACCTCGCTCACGCCCTTTGCGCCGTAAGGCCCGATGGGTTCCGGGTCTTCGATGAGGATGAGCTTGTAGCGCGGCGTGTCCTCCGCCTTCGGAAGCCCCATCTGCCCGTAGAGCTTTTTGACCGGGTAGCCGTTTTTCGTCGGGTGGCCCTCGGTGAGCGCATATCCCTGTCCCATCGATACGCTGCCCTGCATCTGGCCTTCGATAATGCGCGGATTGATCGCGCGGCCGACATCGTGCGCGGCGATGACCTTGAGGAGCTTTACCTTGCCCGTGGCGGTATCCACCTCGACGATTGCCGCCTGCGTTGCGTAGGCGTAGGCCGGGAAGTTGCGGTACTTTACGCCCTTCTCCTCCGCGCCCTTGAAATTTCCGATGGCGAAGCACTCCGGCGCACGGAAGTAGTATTCCGCGTACCGCCTCTCGCCCGGCTGCGGCGGGTTCTCTTCCAGCTCCTTCTGCAGAAGGCGGCACGCCTCGTACACTGCGCGGCCGTCGCAGAGCGTCTGGCGCTCGGACACGCTCTCGCCGGTCGGGATCGTGATGTCCGTATCGCCGATGACGATGTCGATATCCTTCATATCCATGCGCAGCGTTTCCGCCGCGATCTGTACCATGGCGGTGCGGAAGCCCTGTCCCATGTCCGTGCCGGAGACGATCATATGGAGCTTGCCGTCGCCGTCGAGCGTCAGCCTGCACGCGCCGTCGTCAATGAAAATGCCCTTGCCGATACCGGAGTTTTTGAATCCGGACGCCACGCCCCAGCCAAGGACCTTCGTTCCGTTCGGGTACTGCCCCTCGTATTCCCTGAGCGCTTCCCTGACCGCCTTTTCGCACAGGTCGATCGTATCGTGCATGCCCATGCTGCTCTCAAGCAGTTCTCCGCCGACGGAGTAGCTGCCCGGGTACACGGCGTTGCGCCGCCGCAGCTCAAAGGGGTCGATGCCGAGCTTTTCGGCCATTTCGTCGAGCGCCGTCTCGATGGAGATCGCGGCCTGATTGATGCCGTAGCCGCGGAACGCGCCGCCCTGCAGATTGTTATCGCGGATGCAGCGGGCGTCCACGCGGACGTTCGGAATGATGTACGGCCCGCCGGACATCAGACAGCCGGTCATGAGCGTACCGTAGCTCTCGGCCTCGTAGGGGCCGCCGTCGGAGAACATGAAGCTGTCGAGATACCGGAACCTGCCGTCCTTCGAGAAGCCGATCTCATAATCCGTGTGGTACCCGTGCCGGCGGGTCGTGACGATCATGTCCTCCTGGCGTGTGAGTGTTACCTTGACAGGCTTATCGCAGCAGAGCGCCGCGACCGCCGCGGGCGCTTCGAGGAACGAGTCGCATTTCTTGCCGAAGCCGCCGCCGAGCGGTGTCGCCACGACGCGGATGTTCTCCTCGTCCATGGCAAGATTTTTGGCAAGCATCCGGCGCACCTCAAAAGGCGCCTGCGTGCAGGCGTACACCGTGACTCTGCCGTCCTTTGCGTACCCGATGGCGCTCACCGGCTCCATGCACACATGGTCCTGCGGCTGGATATCCTTCGATACACGCACCTTTACGATCTCCGCCTCAGCCTTGCATTTTTCCACGTCGCCGGTCTCGCGGCCGGTACGGACGATGTAGCTGTCCGCCTTCACGCCCTCCGCCATCGTATAGATGCCGGGCAGCTCCGTATAGTCGATCTTCACAAGTTTCGCCGCGGCGCGGGCATGCTCCGGCGTGTCGGCGACGACCATGGCGACAAAATCGCCGAGGAAGCGTACCTCATCCGAGCAGAACACCGGCTGATCGGGCGTCCATGTGCCGATCTTGTTGAGCCCCGGCACGTCCTTATGCGTGACGATGCGCGCAACGCCGGGCGCGGACTCCGCCGCGGAGTAATCCACCGCGTTGATGCGCGCGTGCGGCACGGGCGCGAAAACGAACGCGCCGTGGAGCATGGTTTCTTCCCCGAACTCGTCAGCCTCGTAGTCGTCGCAGTATTTGAGCGTTCCGGCGGTTTTGGCAAGGCCGTCCACATCCCAGACGCTCTGCCCGACGAACCGCCCCTCGATCTCCGGGACGATCTGTCCCTTGCCGGTGACGATCTCGGTCGGGTCGTTCACCTGCACGGCGGTAAGCGGCACATCCTCGCCGCGCAGACGCGCCGCGGCGAGTTTCACGCCCTCGATGATCTTCACATAGCCGGTACAGCGGCAGTAGTTGTGCTTCAGGCCGTCGTATATATCTTCTTCCGTCGGGTTCACGGTTTTGCACAGCAGCGCCTTTGCTGCCATGATCATGCCCGGCGTGCAGAAGCCGCACTGCACCGCGCCCGCGTCGAGGAACGAGCGCTGGATGACCTGCAGCATCGTGTCGTTCGGAAGATTTTCGATCGTCTCCACGCTCTTTCCGGCGAGCGTTTTGAGAACCGTCACGCATGAGCGGGCAAGGATACCGTCAATGAGCACACTGCATGCGCCGCAGTGACCGGTGGAGCAGCCTTCCTTGCTCCCCTTCATGCATTCCACATTGCGGAGATACTTCAAAAGCGTCATGCGTCCTTCATATTTCGCCGTGATCTCTCTGCCGTTCAGGATAAATGTTGCGTTTTCCATGCAGCTTCCCCTTTCCCTCGCCGGTATTTGGGTTATTTTCTTTACAGAATAGTTTGTTTCCTTGGAAACGAGTTACTATTTGTATTATATACGGCCTCGGAGAATTGTCAAGCGCCTTTGTTGACAGGCGCGGAGATCACGGATAAAATATAGGCAGTTTAAGGGAAAGGAACGGCCGCTGATGGATCGAAGCGAAGAGCTTTTGCAGCTCGTACTGGAATACACCAACCTCTCGGACGAGACCGACAAGCTGCACAACCGTGACAGTCTCTCCGGCTATGATAACTCCGAGCTGAACTGTCTTGACGCCATCGGACGTCTGGAGCAGCCGAACGTCACGGCGCTGGCCGGGGAAATGCGCATGACGAAGGGCGCGATCAGCAAGATTCTGCGCAAGCTCTCGGACAAGGGCGCGGTGGAGCCGTATCAGCTCGGCTCAAACCGGCAGAAGATCTTTTACCGGCTGACCGACGCCGGACAGGAGCTTTTCGACGCGCACCGCGAGCGCCACCGCGGCTGGGAGGAGCGCGAGCTTTTGTTCTTCCGCTCTCTGTCCGAGGAGGTACTGTCGGGAGCCATACGCTTCTTCAACGACTACAATACCGATCTCCGTGCCCGGCTGGGAAAAGAATAACGCTTTAAAGATAGCAGAAGAGAGATGGAACGATCCATCTCTCTTTCGCTTTTTTCAGGGATTGAATATGCCGTAGAGCTGCTTGTACTGCAGCACACGGTAGACGCTCTCGTTGAGGCGCGCCTCGGATATCGTGCCGTTTTCCACGGCGGCAACGACGGCGTCAAAAGCCTCGGACAGCACCTCCGGCATAAGGATGATATCAACGCCCGCCTCTATCGCGGCGATCGCCGCGTCGCCGGACGAATAGGCGTCGGTCACGCCGTGCATCGCCATAGAGTCGGTGATCACCAGCCCCGTAAAGTCCAGCTCGCCGCGGAGGTATCCGGTGATCATCGTACCGGAAAGGCTCGCGGGCGTGAGATCGCCGGTGACGTTCGGCGCGGCGATATGCCCGACCATGACGGCGCAGCCGGCCAGGTCGTTCGCGCTGTAGGGGATCCACTCACACGCGGCAAGCTCGTCATGCGTCTTATATGTGACGGCAAGGCCGTTGTGACTGTCCTCGGCGGTGTCGCCATGGCCGGGGAAATGCTTATACACCGGCAGGACGCCCTGCGAGGCGAGCCCCCGCGCGCACGCGCCCGCCATGGCCGCGGCGGTATTCGCGTCCGCAGAGAATGCCCGGCTGCCGATGACGGTATTGGCCGGATTCGTATACACGTCCGCCACAGGCGCAAAGTCCACCGTGAAGCCGTAGTCGGCGAGATACGCGCCGATCGTGCGGCCCATGTTCTCGGCATCCGCCGGATTCCCCGACGCGCCCACGGCGGCGGCGCTCTCATATTTCGGCAGACCGAAGGCGGCGTTATTGGCAAGCCGCGCAACAAGCCCGCCCTCCTCGTCCACGCCGAGGAACAGCGGCACCGTTGTCGCGTCGCGCAGCTGTTCGGTGAACGCGCGGAGCGTTTCGGGGTCGGAGATATTTTTGCCGAAGATCGCAACGCCGCCGACCGGGTACGCTGCGAGCACCGCGCACATATCGTCCGTGAGCGTTTTCACGCCCTCCGTCTCCGAGGAGTTGATCTGTCCCGGCGTCTGCGTCGGGTCGAGTGCGTCCGGACGGATAAAAAAGAGCTGGCCGACCTTTTCCCGCAGCGTCAAGGTCTGCATATAGCGCTCGATGGCGTCGCCCTCTGCCGGGGCTTCCGTCTCTGTCGGGGTCTGTGCCGCCAGTGTTTCCGGCGTACCCTCCGGTTCGGGCGTGGGAGTAGGTTGGGGCGTCGCCGTCGGCTGCGGTGTTGCCGTGATTTGCGGCGCGGCGGTATCCTCCGCCTTCGGATAGCAGGACACCGTGCCCGCCGCACCGCAGGCGGTCAGCAGAGTACATATTATAAGCAGCATTGCAATAGGAATACACAGCTTTTTCATCTTTACGTTCCCTTCGCCTTTTCTCTTGGTATTAGACGCGTTTCTCGGCGGTTTTGTTCGGCATTTTGCAAAAATGGCGCAGCCTTAAAAAGACTGCGCCGTTTTTTGCGTTTTAAACGGGATTACACCAGCTCGATGACCGCCATTTCCGCGGCGTCGCCCTTGCGGGCGCCGATGCGGGTGATGCGGGTGTAGCCGCCGGTGCGCTCCTTATACTTGGGAGCGATCTCGTCGAAGGTGCGCTTGGCGATGTCCTCGCGGGTGATGAAGGAGCACGCCTGGCGGTAGTTGCTCAGACCGCCTTCCTTGCCGAGGGTGATCATCTTCTCAGCGAGAGGAGCGATCTCCTTGGCGCGGGTGACCGTGGTCTCCATACGTCCCTTGTCCAGGAAGTCCGTGACCTGCTGGCGGAGCATTGCCATGCGCTGATCGGTAGTCTTACCGAGTTTTCTGTTGGCAGGCATTGTTATTTCCTCCTATTTACTGGTTGTTGTCGTCGCTGGCCAGGGACAATCCCATCATGGCGAGCTTGTGCTCGACCTCTTCGAGAGATTTGCGGCCCAGGTTGCGGACCTTGATCATCTCGTCCTGTGTTTTGGAGATGAGGTCCTCGACGGTGTTGATGTTTGCGCGCTTGAGGCAGTTGAAGCTGCGGACCGAGAGGTCCAGCTCCTCGATCGTCATTTCCAGCACCTTGTCCTGCTGCTGCGGCTCGCGCTCCTTGACCGTGACGGTTCCGCCGGCGGCGTCCGAAAGGTCGGTGAAAAGCGTGAAGTGGTCGCAGAGGATCTTGGCGCCCAGCGAAACGGCGTCACGCGCCGTGATCGTCTTGTCCGTCCATACTTCGATGGTCAGCTTGTCGTAGTCCACCTGGTTGCCCACACGGGTGTTCTCAACGGAGTAGTTGACCTTCAGCACGGGGGAATAGATCGAGTCAACGGGGATGGTGCCGATGATGGGCTGTGCCGGCTTGTTGTGCTCGGCCGTGACGTAGCCGCGGCCATGCCCAACGGTCAGCTCCATGGAAAGCGAGCCGTCCGGACCCAGCGTGGCGATGTGATGCTCGGGATTGAGGATCTCAACCTCCGCATCCGTCTTGATGTCGCCGGCGGTGACTTCGCCCTCGCCGGAGGCTTCGATATAGACGGTCTTGGGAGTGTCGCAGTGAAGACGGGCAATGATGCCCTTCACGTTGAGAACGATCTCGGTCACATCCTCGGTCACGCCGGGGATGGTGGAAAACTCATGCTGGATGCCGGCGATCTTGATCTTCGTGACCGCCGTTCCGGGCAGGGAGGAGAGGAGAACACGCCGCAGGGAGTTGCCCAAGGTCGTGCCATAGCCGCGCTCCAGCGGTTCGACAATGAATTTGCCGTAGGATGCTTCCGCCGAATTTTCGATGCACTCGATACGCGGCTTTTCTATTTCGATCATGTAGTACCCTCCTTTAGATGTCGGCGCCGTGGGATCGGCGCCGCAGATGTGTCAGCTTACCAATCGGACGGGGGTATTACTTGGAGTACAGCTCGACGATGAGGTGCTCCTCGATCGGAAGGTCGATATCTTCGCGCTCGGGCACGCCGACGACCTTGGCAACCATGTTGTTGGCATCGTACTCCAGCCACTTCGGAGGCTGACGGAAGGCATTGGCTTCGACGCTGGACTTGATCTTCTCCAGGCTGCGGCTGCTGTCCTTCAGCGTGATGACCATGCCCGGCTTCACGAGGTAGCTGGGGATGTTGACCTTGCGGCCGTTCACGGTGAAGTGGCCGTGCGTCACGAGCTGACGCGCCTCGGCGCGGCTCATGGCAAAGCCCAGACGGTAGATCACGTTGTCCAGACGGCTCTCCAGGATGGCGAGCAGGTTCTGGCCGGCCTGGCCGGGACGGCGCTCCGCGAGCTCATAGTAGCTGCGGAACTGCTTCTCGAGCACGCCGTAGTATCTCTTGGCTTTCTGCTTCTCACGCAGCTGCAGGCCGTACTCGGAGTTCTTGCTGCGGCCCTGGCCGTGCTGGCCGGGGTTGCCGCTGCGGCACTCCATGGCGCACTTGCCGGTGTAGCATCTGTCGCCCTTCAGAAAGAGCTTCTGGCCCTCGCGGCGGCACTGCCGGCAGACGGCCTCAGTATATCTTGCCATTACTCTTACCTCCTTTGATCAGACGCGGCGACGCTTGGGCGGACGGCATCCGTTGTGGGGGATGGGAGTCACGTCCTTGATCATCGTCACTTCAAGACCGGCGGTCTGGAGCGCGCGGATGGCCGCTTCGCGTCCCGAACCGGGGCCCTTGACAAAAACTTCCACGGACTTCAGGCCGTGCTCCATAGCAGCGCGGGAAGCCGTTTCAGCGGCGGTCTGCGCGGCAAACGGGGTGCTCTTGCGGCTGCCCCGGAAGCCCATGCCGCCGGCGGAGGCCCAGGAAATGGCGTTGCCCTGGGTGTCGGTGATAGTCACCATGGTGTTGTTGAAGGAAGAGCTGATATGCACCTGGCCCTTCTCGATATTTTTCCGCTCTCTGCGGCGGGTACGGACTTTCTTGCCCTTCTGTGCGGTAGCCATAGTATCAGTTTCCCTCCCTTACTTCTTTTTGTTCGCGATGGTGCGCTTCGGACCCTTGCGGGTACGGGCGTTGGTTTTGCTGCGCTGGCCGCGCACGGGGAGACCCTTGCGGTGGCGCAGGCCGCGGTAAGAACCGATCTCGGTCAGGTTCTTGATGTTCAGAGCCACCTGGCGGCGAAGGTCGCCTTCCACGATGAACTCTTTGTCGATGCACTCACGGATACGCGCTTCTTCCTCGTCGGAAAGGTCGCGCACGCGGGTGTCAGGGTTGATTCCGGTCTCTTCGAGAATTCTCTTCGCGCTCGTTCTGCCGATACCGAAAACGTAGGTCAGACCGATCTCGATTCTCTTGTCTCTGGGCAGGTCAACGCCGGCAATTCGTGCCATGTTTTGCAATCATTCCTTTCAATGATTTTATGCCATGTCTGGGGGTGGCTCGGGCCTATGGCATAATGAAGGCCGACCCCAAAAGGGCAGTAAGAAATTATGCCCTTTCTTTCGGATTTTCTATCTGCGATTGATCCGCCGTAGGGCAGATCTCAGCCCTGGCGCTGCTTGTGCTTGGGGTTCTCGCAGATGCACATAACTTTACCCTTGCGCTTGATGATCTTGCACTTCTCGCACATGGGCTTCACACTGGGACGCACTTTCATGGTTTATCCTCCTTCGTGTCGCACTGGTGGAGTTCGTAATTACTTAGACCGCCAGGTGATGCGGCCGCGGGTCAGATCGTAAGGACTCATCTGTACCGTGACCTTGTCGCCGGGCAGGATGCGGATGAAATTCATGCGGAGCTTGCCGGAGATATGGGCAAGAATGGTGTGGCCGTTGCCGATGTCCACCCGGAAAGAGGTGTTCGGCAGGGATTCCACGACCGTGCCCTCCAGCTCGATAACGTCGTCTTTCGCCATATAAGTCCCTCCTTAAATGTCGTCGGCAAGAGTCAGGATTTCCGGCTCGCCGTCTGTGATGAGAATGGTGTTCTCATAATGGGCGGACAGGCTTCCGTCCACAGTGACGACCGTCCAGTTGTTGGACAGAACGCGCACCGCCGGTCCGCCGGCGTTGATCATCGGCTCAACGGCCAATGTCATTCCGGGCAGGAGCCGGGGATTCGGCCTGCGCTCCCTGCGATCGGGAACGTAGTTCGGGACTTCCGGATCCTCGTGCATTTTGGTGCCGATGCCGTGGCCGACATAATCGCGCACAACGCCGCAGCCGTGGCTTTCCGCGTACTGCTGCACCGCGGCGGAGATGTCGTTCAGCCGGTTTCCCGCACGGGCAAACCTGATCCCTTCAAAGAAGCTCTGCCGCGTGATGCGGATGAGCTCCAGCGCTTCCGGCGACGCCTCCCCGACCGGGAAAGTGCCGGCGCAGTCTCCCACATAGCCCTTATAGGTGGCTCCCACGTCGATGGAGACGATGTCTCCGTTTCGCACGATGCGCTTTCCGGGAATGCCGTGGATAACCTCATCGTTCACGGAAATGCACGCGCTCTTCGGGAAGCCGCCGTAGCCGAGAAATGTCGGCGTGGCTCCACAGGACAGGATGAACTTATGGATCTCTTTGTTGATCTCTTCGGTGGTTACGCCGTCCCGCAGCATCTGCCGCCCGACGCTTCGGGCAGCCGCTGTGATCTTTCCGGCTTCGCGCATCCGCTCGATCTCTCGCTGTGATTTGATCGTAATCATCATTCAACGATCCCCAGAGAGCGGAAAATCTCACGGCTTACATCTTCGATGCTGCCGACGTTTTCCACACTGTGAAGCAGCCCCAGCTTTTCGTAAAAGCCCTTGAGCGGCTCGGTCTGTTCATGGTAGACATGCAGACGGTCGCGCACGGTCTCGGGCGCGTCGTCCGGGCGGACGATGAGCGCCGTGCCGCAGGCGTCACAGATGCCGTCCTGCTTCGGCGGATTCACGCGGACGTGGTAGCTCGCGCCGCAGCGGGGGCAGACGCGCCGCCCCGCCATGCGCTCTACGATGTCCTCGTCGGATACCTCCAGGGAAAGCACGCTGTCGAGCTCAATGCCGTGAGCGATAAGCGCTTCCGCCTGGGGGATCGTCCGGGGCATGCCGTCGAGGATGAATCCGTTGGCACAGTCGGGCTTTGAGAGCCGTTCCTGCACAATGTCGATGATCACGTTGTCCGGCACGAGCTGGCCTTTGTCGATGTACGACTTGGCCGCGAGACCCACGCTCGTGCCATCATGGATGGCAGAGCGCAGGATATTGCCGGTTGAAATGGTGGGGACACCCAATTTACGGGATAGGATGTCCGACTGGGTCCCCTTTCCAGCGCCGGGGGCGCCCAGCAAAGTCAGCTTCATGTCGGGATCTCCTTATTCAAGGAAGCCCTTGTAGTGGCGCATGAGCATCTGGCTTTCGAGGGCCTGCACCGTTTCGATGGCAACGCCGACCACAATGATGATCGAGGTGCCGCCGAGGGAGATGCCCGTATCGGCAGCGGCCTTGGAGCAGGCGCTGATGATGATGGGCACGCAGGCGATGATGCCGAGATAAACGGCGCCGAACAGGGTGACCTTGTTCAGGACCTTCTGAATGAACTCGCTGGTCGGCTTGCCGGGACGGTAGCCGGGGATGAATCCGCCGTTCTTCTTCAGGTTGTTCGCAACTTCGACGGGGTTGAACTGGATCGTCGCGTAGAAGTAAGCGAAGAAGAGGATCAGCAGGAAGTACACGATCGCGTAGGGGATCGTGTTGCTGTCAAACGTGCGCATGAACCAGCTGTCCTGGCTGCCGCCGCAGAGCAGGATGATCGTGGGAGGCAGGGACGCGATGGACTGCGCGAAGATGATGGGCAGCACGCCGGACATGTTGACCTTCATCGGCAGGTACGTGGCCTGACCGCCGTACATCTTGCGGCCGACGACGCGCTTGGCGTACTGGACCGGGATGCGGCGCTCGGCGTCGTTGACGATGACGATCATCACGATCATGGCGAGAGCACCGATCAGCATGAGGATCGTGGCGACCCAGGAGAGGTCGTGGTTGATCGCTTTGCTGACGAGGCTGCCAAGGCCCTGCGGGAAGCGGCTGACGATGCTCGCGAACAGGATGATGGAGATACCGTTTCCGATGCCGAATTCGGTGATCTGCTCACCCAGCCACATGACGAGCGCGGAGCCCGCGGTAAAGGTCATCACGATGACGATGGCCGCCCAGACAGCGGGAGCCTCGGACACGATGATACCGTTGCGGCTCATAAGCAGGTAGTAGCCGTAACCCTGAAGGAGGCCGATGCCGACCGTGGAGTAACGGGTGATGGCAGCGATCTTCTTCTTGCCCTCTTCGCCGCCCTCTTTGCTCAGCCGCTCGAGCGCCGGGATAGCGATGCACAGGAGCTGGATGATGATGGAGGCGTTGATGTAGGGCTGGATGCTCAGAGCAAAGATGGTAGCCAGGGAGAACGCGCCGCCGGACATGGTGTTGTAAAGTCCGAGGACGGTGTTCTTCAGCTGGGCAAAATAGGTGGCAAGAATGTTGGTGTCCACATAAGGCACGGGCACGGCATTGCCGAGCCGGTAAATAAGAACGATGAACAGCGTGAAGAGGATCTTCCGGCGCAGCTCAGGGATCTTCCATGCGTTACGGAAAGTCTGGACCACCTTACACCACCTCGGCCTTTCCTCCAGCGGCTTCGATCTTCTCCTTGGCGCTGGCCGAGAAGGCACTGGCCTTGACGGTGAGCTTCTTGGTGAGCTCGCCGCTGCCGAGGATCTTCACGCCGTGGACACACTTGGACAGGATGCCCTCGGCCAGAAGGACGTTCGCGTCGACAATGGCGCCGTCCTCAAAGTGGTTGAGAGCAGAGACGTTGATGGACTCGAGAGGTTTGGCAAAGATGTTGTTGAAGCCGCGCTTCGGGATGCGGCGCGCCAGAGGCATCTGGCCGCCTTCAAATCCGATGCGGACACCGCCGCCGGAGCGAGCTTTCTGGCCCTTGTGGCCCCGACCGCCGGTCTTGCCGTTGCCGGTGCCGATGCCTCTTCCCTTGCGCTTGGCAACGTGGGTGCTGCCGGCGGCGGGAGAAAGTTCATTCATAAACATACGTTGGGCCTCCTTATTCTTCCGTGACCTTCAGCAGATAGCCGATCTGGGCGATCTTGCCGCGGGTCTGGGGGTTGTCAGGCTGGGTCGTCTCGTTGCCGATCTTGTAAAGACCCAGGGAGTTGGCAGTGGCAATGTGCTTGTCCAGTCTGCCGTTCAGGCTCTTGACGAGCTTGATCTTCAGAGTTGCCATACCGTTATCCTCCTTACGCCTTCAGCTCGTCGGCCGACTTGCCACGGTAAACGGCGACCTGCTCGGCATTGCGCAGAGACAGAAGGCCTTCCATGGTGGCGGCGACGACGTTGTTGGGATTGTTGGAGCGCAGGCTCTTGGCACGGATGTCCTTGATGCCGGCAGCTTCCATCACGGCACGCACAGCGCCGCCGGCGATGATGCCGGTACCGGGGGCGGCGGGCTTGATCAGCACGCGGCCGGCGCCGAAAGCGCCGAGAACTTCGTGCGGGATCGTGGTGCCCGTCAGCGTGACGGTGTGCATGTTCTTCTTCGCATCTTCAATTCCCTTGCGGATCGCTTCGCTGACTTCGCCGGCCTTGCCCATGCCGAAGCCGACCTTGCCCTTGCCGTCGCCGACGACCATGAGCGCGGAGAACTTCATAATGCGGCCGCCCTTGACGGTCTTGCTGACGCGATTGAGGGAAACGAGCTTCTCGATATACTCGGAGCTTTCCTCCCGGCCGCGGCGGTTGTCGCGGCGATCGTTACCATATGCCATAATTCGTTTCCTCCTCCCGCTTAGAATTTCAGGCCGCCCTCGCGGGCAGCTTCGGCCAGAGCCTTGACGCGTCCGTGATAGATATATCCGCCGCGGTCGAAGACCACTTCTTCAATACCCTTCGCAAGAGCGCGCTCGGCGATCTTGGAGCCGATCTTCTTGGCGGCTTCCACGTTGCCGCCGTTGCCTTCAAAGTCCTTCTCGACGGAAGAGGCAGACACCAGAGTGTTGCCGTTGACGTCGTCGATGACCTGGGCATAAATGTTGCTTTCGCTCCGGAACACGCACAGGCGCGGACGCTCCGGCGTGCCGGAGATCTTACCGCGGACTCTCGCGTGGCGCTGCTTGCGCTGAGCGGCAGTATTCGGTCTGTTAACCATTCAGGCGCACCTCCCCTTATTTCGCACCGGTCTTGCCTTCTTTGATACGGACAACCTCGCCCTGATAGCGAATGCCCTTGCCCTTATAGGGCTCCGGCGGACGCTTCATGCGGGTATCCGCAGCAAACTGGCCGACCTTCTGCTTGTCCATGCCCTTGATGACGATGTGGTTGGCATCGGGAACTTCGATTTCGATCCCCTCGATCTCGGGAACGATGACCTGGTGGCTGAAGCCGAGGTTCATCACGAGATTCTTGCCTTCCTTCTGCGCACGATAGCCGACGCCCTGGATCTCCAGAGTCTTGGAGAAGCCCTGGGTGACGCCGATGACCATGTCGTTGACCAGCGTACGGGTCAGACCATGGAGCGCGCAGTTCTGCTTTTCGTCGTTGGGACGCTTGACGTGGAGGACGCCGTTCTCGATCTCGATGAGCATCTGCGGGGCGACCTTGCGCTCCAGCGTGCCCTTGGGACCCTTAACGGTGATGTGGTTGCCCTCGCCCACGGTGATCTCAACACCGGCGGGGACGGTAATGGGAGCTCTACCGATTCTAGACATGTTTTCTCTCCTCCCTTACCATACGAACGCGAGGACTTCGCCGCCGACATGCTCGGCACGGGCCTGCTTGGCGGTCATGACGCCCTTGGAAGTGGAAATGATGGCGATGCCCAGTCCCTTCTGGACGCGGGGCAGCTCTTCGGCGCCGGCGTACATACGCAGGCCGGGCTTGGAGACTCTCTTAAGGCCCTGGATGGCCTTCTCCTTGCCGGGGAGATACTTCAGCGTGATGCGGATGATGCCCTGGGTTCCGTCGTCAACGAGCTGATAGGACTTGATGTAGCCCTCGTTCAGCAGGATCTCGACGATCGCCTTCTTCATCTTGGAGGCGGGGACATCGACGGTTTCATGCTTGGCGGTGCCGGCATTGCGGATACGTGTGAGCATGTCGGCAATGGGATCGGTGATCTGCATTTGGGTATATCCTCCTTATTAGAGTTACCGGTTTTACCCGGTTCAGGCAGCGAGGTTCCGCGTCAATACATGATTGACCGCGGCCTTTCGCTATCCTTTACGAAATTTGTCGGCCGTGCCAACTGATCTATTATAGCAAAGATCCGCTGACACGGCAAGTCCGCCAAGGCCTGAAATTCAATTTTTTTATTGAATTTCAGGCGCTTGACGGAGCAATTTGCAATTACCAGCTGGCTTTCTTCACGCCCGGGATCTGGCCCTTGTAGGCCAGCTCGCGGAAGCAGATACGGCAGATGCCGTAGTCGCGCAGATAGGCGTGGGGACGGCCGCAGATCTTGCAGCGGTTGTAGCGACGGGTGGAGAACTTGGCAGGAGCGGCCTGCTTGAGCTTCATGGAAAGTTTCGCCATTTTTCTTCTCCTCCTTAGTCGTTCATGAACGGAGCGCCCATGAGCTTGAGGAGCTCGCGAGCCTCTTCGTCGGTGTTGGCGGTGGTGCAGATGGCAATGTTCATGCCGCGCAGCTTCTCGATCTTGTCGTACTCGATCTCGGGGAAGATGATCTGCTCGCGGATGCCGAGGGAGTAGTTGCCGCGGCCGTCGAACGCATCGGCGGAGATGCCGCGGAAGTCACGGACACGGGGCAGAGCCACGTTGAACAGACGGTCCATGAACTCCCACATACGGTCCTGACGCAGCGTGACCTTGACGCCGACCTTCATGCCCTCGCGGAGCTTGAAGTTCGCGACGCTCTTGCGCGCGACGGTGGCGACGGCATGCTGGCCGGTGATGGCGCTGATGTCCTTGACGACGGATTCCAGCATCTTGGCGTTGTCCTTGCAGTCGCCGCAGCCGACGGACACGACGATCTTGTCGATGCGGGGGATCTGCATGACGCTCTTGTACTGGAACTTCTGCATCAGAGCGGGAGCGACTTCCTCATTATACTTTTTCTTCAGTCTTGCAACGTAAGCCATAATATTCTGTCACTCTCCTCTCTCAGATAGCGGCGCCGCACTTCTTGCAGGCGCGCACCTTTTCGCCGTCGATAACGGTGTGACCCACGCGGGTGGGCTTGCCGCACTTCGGGCAGACCAGCATGACCTTGCTGGCGTAAATGGGGGTCTCGCGCTGGATGATGCCGCCCTCTTCGCCCTGCTTGCGGGGCTTCTGATGACGGGAGGCGACGAGCACGCCCTCAACAATGACCTTGCCGTTCTTCGGGTCGGCGGAGAGGACTTTGCCTTCCTTGCCCTTGTCGCGGCCGGACAGAACGACGACTTTATCGTCTTTACGAATCTTCATTCCCATGCCCTCCTCAAATGACTTCGGGAGCCAGCGACAGGATCTTCATGTACTCTCTGTCGCGGAGCTCGCGGGCCACGGGCCCAAAGATACGGGTACCCTTCGGGTTGTGGTCATCTGCGCCGTTGATGAGAACAGCGGCGTTCTCGTCGAAACGGACGTAGGTGCCGTCCGCGCGGCGGACGCCCTTGGTGGTGCGGACGATAACGGCCTTGACCACATCGCCCTTCTTGACGCTGCCACCCGGGGTGGCCTTGCGGACGCTGGCGACGACGACGTCGCCCACGTTGCCGTACTTGCGCTTGGAGCCGCCAAGAACACGGATGGTCTTGAGCTCCTTGGCGCCGGTGTTGTCGGCAACCTTCAGATAAGATTCAGCCTGGATCATTTCTTCGGCGCCTCCTTACTTCGCTTTTTCGATGATCTCGACCACGCGCCAACGCTTGTCCTTGCTGAGGGGGCGGGTCTCCATCACACGGACTCTGTCGCCGATGCCGCACTCGTTGTTCTCGTCGTGCGCCTTCAGACGGTACGTCCGACCGATGATCTTCTTGTACGTGGGGTGAGCCACGCGGTCTTCCACGGTGACAACGACGGTCTTATCCATCTTGTCGGAGACGACCTTGCCGACGCGCATCTTGCGGGAAGAAGTTCTAATTTCACTCATTTTCGGTTACCTCCTTCACTGCTCGAGCTGCTTCTGACGAAGCACGGTTTTAACTCTCGCGATATCGCGGCGGACGTTGGAAATCTTGATGGGGTTGTCGAGATGGTTGGTGGCATGCTGCATGCGGAGCATGAACAGGTCCTTCTTCAGGTCGGCGAGCTTCTTGTCGAGCTCTTCGACGGACAGGTTACGAATCTCATTAGCCTTCATCAGTTTTCACCACCATTCTCGGTCTCGGCGGCCTCACGCGCGACAATCTTCGTCTTGCAGGGCAGCTTATGGCTGGCCAGGCGCATGGCCTCGCGGGCGGCATCCTCGGGAACGCCGGCGATCTCAAAGAGAACGCGGCCCGGCTTCACGACGGCAACCCAATATTCGGGAGAGCCTTTACCGGAACCCATACGGGTCTCGGCGGGCTTCTGGGTCACGGGCTTATCGGGGAAGATCTTGATCCAAACCTGGCCGCCGCGCTTGGTGTAGCGGGTCATGGCGACACGGGCGGCCTCGATCTGGTTGGCCGTGATCCAGCAGGGCTCGGTAGCCATCAGGCCCCATTCGCCGTAGTTGACGACGTTGCCGCGGGTGGCTTTGCCCTTCATACGGCCGCGCTGCTGGCGGCGGTATTTGACTCTCTTAGGCATTAACATCAGGAATTACCTCCTTCTTTGGGAGCAGCGGGACGGCTGTAGCCCTGGCCCGCCGGACGCTGGCCGTTGTTGGGGCGGTTGTAGCCCTGGCCCGCGGGACGCTGGCCGTAGCCCTGGCCGGGCGCGCGGTTGTCGCGGTTGAAGCCCTGACCCTGGCCGCGGTTGTCGCGGTTGTAGCCACCGCGGCGATCGTCACGGCGGCCGCCGCGGCGGGCGTCACGGCGACGCTCGTTGAGCGGCTTGCTGGTGTCCATCACGCGCGGCGTGGTGCGCAGCGTGGTGGTGAGGATCTCACCCTTGTAGATCCAGACCTTCACACCGATGCGGCCGTAGGTGGTCGCAGCCTCGGCAAAGCCGTAGTCGATGTCGGCGCGGAGAGTCTGCAGGGGGATGGTGCCCTCGTGGTAGGTTTCGCTGCGGGCGATCTCAGCGCCGCCGAGACGGCCGGCGCAGCAGACCTTGATGCCCTTGGCGCCCATGCGCATCGCGCGGCCGATCGAGTTCTTCATCGCACGGCGGAAGCCGATGCGCTTCTCGAGCTGCTGGGCGATGTTCTCGGCGACGAGCTGGGCGTTCGTATCGGGGGTGCGCACCTCAACGATGGAGATGGCGACCTTCTTGCCGATGAGCTTTTCAACATCCTGGCGGAGCTTTTCGATCTCCGTGCCGCCCTTGCCGATGATCACACCGGGACGGGAGCAGTGGATGAAGATGCGGACCTGGGCGCTGTCGCGCTCGATCTCGATGGTGGGCACGCCGGCGGCGTACAGTCTCTTCTTGAGGTACTTGCGGATCTTGTCGTCCTCAACGATCAGATCGCCGACCTTGTCGGGACGGGCGTACCAACGGGAATCCCAGTCCTTGATGACGCCGACGCGGAGGCCGTGCGGATTAACTTTCTGTCCCATAAATCAAGCCTCCTTTTCCGCCACAACAACGGTGATGTGGCTGGTTCTCTTCAGGATACGCGCGTAACGGCCACGGGCGCTGGCGCGGCCGCGCTTCATGGTCGGGCCGCCGGTGACCATAACCTTGGACACATACAGCTTGGAGGGATCCATCTCGTGGTTGTTCTCGGCGTTCGCGCAGGCGCTGCACAGGACCTTGTACAGCAGGGCGGCGCCGGAGTTCGGGGTGTTCTGCAGGATGCCCTTGGCAAGCTCGACGTCCTTGTCGCGGATCAGATCGCAGACGATCTTGACCTTGCGGGGAGAAATACGCGCGAATTTGTGTTCAGCTCTTGCTTCCATCAGTATCTCTCCTCCTTACTTTCCGGCAGTCTTGCTGCCGGCGTGGCCGCGGAACGTGCGGGTAGGCACGAACTCGCCCAGCTTGTGACCGACCATGTCCTCGGTGACGTACACGCTGACGTGACGGCGGCCGTCATGCACAGCGAAGGTGTGACCGATGAAGGACGGGAAGATCGTAGAGCTGCGGGACCAGGTCTTGAGGACCTTTTTCTCGCCGGCTTTGTTCAGTTCATCGACTCTCTTGAGCAGCTCGGGAGCTGCGAAGGGGCCTTTCTTAATGCTTCTGCTCATATTTCCTTCTTCCCTCCTTACTTAGCGTTGCGGCGCTTGACAATCATCTTGTCGGTCGGGTTCTTCTTCTTGCGGGTCTTGTAACCCAGAGTCGGCTTGCCCCACGGGGTGACAGGGCCGGGACGGCCGACCGGGGACTTGCCTTCGCCGCCGCCGTGCGGGTGGTCGCACGGGTTCATGACCGAGCCGCGGACTTTCGGACGCCAGCCCATGTGACGGACACGGCCGGCTTTGCCGAGAGAGACGTTGGCGTGGTCGATGTTGCCGACCTGGCCGATGGTGGCGTAGCAGTTCATGCGGATCTTGCGCATTTCGCCGGACGGCATACGGACGGTCGCGAGAGCGCCTTCCTTCGCCATGAGCTGCGCGGCGTTGCCCGCGGAGCGGACGAGCTGCGCACCCTTGCCCGGGTACATTTCGATGTTGTGGATAACGGTACCCACGGGGATGTTCGCCAGAGGCAGAGCGTTGCCCGGCTTGATGTCGGCGCCCTCGCCGGCAACGATCACATCACCGGCGGCGAGACCGACCGGAGCGAGGATGTAGCGGCGCTCGCTGTCGGGATACTCGACCAGCGCGATGTAGGCGCTGCGGTTGGGGTCGTACTCCAGGCGGAGGACCTGCGCCTCGACGTTGCGCTTGTCGCGCTTGAAGTCGATGATGCGGTACTTCTGCCGGTTGCCGCCGCCATGATGACGAACGGTGATGCGGCCGTAGTTGTTGCGGCCGGCGTTCTTCTTCTTGACCTCGACCAGGGACTTCTCCGGGGCGGCATGCTTGTCGACCCCATCAAAGCCGGAAACGGTCATGTGCCGGCGGGCGGGGGTGATAGGACGATAGGTTTTAATAGACATTCTCTTTCCCTCCCTTAGGCCATGCCTTCGAAGATCTCAATGTTCTTGGAATCTTCGCTCAGCTTGACAACGGCTTTCTTCCAGGTCTTCGCAAAGCCGGCGGGGTAACGGCCGGTGCGCTTCTGCTTGCCGTGGACGGTCGTGGTGGTCACCTTGACGACGGTGACGCCGAAAATCTCTTCCACAGCCTTCTTCACTTCGATCTTGGTGGCGTCCTTCGCCACTTCAAAAGCGAACTTCTTGATGTCCAGGTCTTCCATGGACTGCTCGGTGATGACCGGGCGGATGATCACATCATAAACGCTCTTCATCAGCAGTACACCTCCTCGATCTTGGCAAGGGCAGCCTTGTCGACCACGAGAGAGCGGGCCTTCATAATGTCGTAGGTGGAGAGAACGGTGGCGATCGTCGTCTCAACGCCGGGGATGTTGCGGGCGGACTTGATGACGTTCTCGTTCACGGTCTCGGTGACGATCATGGCGTTCTCGGCGCCGAGCTTCTCGAGCAGAGAAACGCAGGCCTTCGTCTTGATCTCGTCGAAGCTGAGACCGTCTACCACGAAGATCTTGCTCTCGGCCGCCTTGACGGACAGAGCGCTCTTCAGGGCGATACGCTTTTCCTTGCGGTTCATGGTGTAGCGGTAGCTACGCGGCTTCGGGGCAAAGGCGACGCCGCCGTGCGTCCACACGGGGCTGCCCTTGTAACCGGCGCGGGCGCGGCCGGTGCCCTTCTGGCGCCAGGGCTTGGCGGTGGTGTAGGACACCTCGCCCTTGGTCAGAGCGCTCTGCGTGCCCTGACGGCAGTTGGCCAGGTGGTTCTTGATCGCCGCATGAAGGACGATCTCGTTGGGCTCGATGCCGAAAACGGCTTCGGAGAGCTCAACCTCGCCGACCTGCTCGCCGGCCATGTTGTAAAGATTCGCTTTAGGCATAAATCAGACTCTCCTCTCTTTAGCGGTTGCGGGCGGAAGCCTTCTGCGGGTTGGTACGCGCGGAAGCCTTCTGCGGGTTGACACTCGTGCTGACGCTGGCCTGCTTGACGATGAGCGTCTTGGCGGTGTTCTTGATGAACACGATGCCGCCCTTCGGGCCGGGGATGGCGCCGCGGATGACGATCATGTTCAGTTCGGGATCGACCTTGACGACGTCAAGGTTCTGCACCGTGACCTGCTCGGCGCCCATGTGACCGGCGCCGATCTTGCCGGGAAGGATGCGGCTGGGATCCGTGGAGGAGCCCATGGAGCCGGCATGACGGTGGACCGGGCCGCCGCCGTGGGTCATCGGGGTGCGCTGGGCGCCCCAGCGCTTGATGACGCCGGCGTAGCCCTTGCCCTTGCTGATGCCGGTGACGTCGACCTTGTCGCCCTCTTTGAAGGCGTCAGCCTTGACAACGTCGCCGACGTTCATCTCGTTGGCATTCTCGAGGCGGAACTCGTGCAGCACGCGCAGCGCGCCGACGCCGGCCTTGTCGAGATGACCCTTTTCGGGTTTGTTGAGCTTGCGCTCGGGGATTTCCTCGAAGCCGAGCTGGACGGAAGCATAGCCTTCCTTTTCCGCGGACTTCTTCTGGACCACTTTGCACGGGCCGGCTTCGATAACGGTCACGGGGACGACCTTGCCGGTCTCGTCGAAGATCTGCGTCATGCCGACCTTCTTGCCGATGATGGCCTTTTTCATTGGATTGCTCCTTTCAGGTTATTGGTCAGGTCGCATGGATCATATCGTCCGGAGGCTCCTGACTTGACCCTGCCTTCGTAAGGCGCGGGGTTCAATACAGATTTTGAACGCGGGGGTAATGCCGGGGAAAAAATATAAGGTGTATCTCAGAGCTTGATCTCGATCTCGACACCGGCGGGAAGCTCCAGAGACATGAGCGCTTCCACCGTCTTCTGGGTGGGGGCGATGATGTCGATCAGGCGCTTGTGGGTGCGGCGCTCGAACTGCTCACGGCTGTCCTTATACTTGTGAACGGCGCGAAGGATCGTGATGACCTCTTTCTGCGTCGGCAGGGGGATGGGGCCGGAAACCTTCGCGTCGGTACGCTTGGCGGTCTCGACGATGGTCTCGGCGGCCTTGTCGATCAGCTGATGATCGTAGGCCTTGAGGCGGATGCGGATCATTTTCTTTGCTGCCATGTTTGTTCCTCCAAAACTTTCGTACTTAGGTGGTGGCTACCACCCAGTGGTACGGTGAGAAGTTTTCATCCACCGCGCCGTGCGTATCAGACCCGAACCGAAAATAGAACCGGCTTTCTGATGGCCGGTTTTTCTTCCCGTTCCGGCGATATACGCCTCTTGCTGGCCGGGGAAACGATAAACTCTCAGCCGCCCGATTTACGGACATACTCCACGGAAGTTACCACCGTCAAACGATGCAATCTCCCGCTTCACCGCATAATACGCCCTGCTTCTTCGCACAGGCGCTCTGATAGAATAGCAAAATCCCCTCTTAATGTCAAGAGGGGATAGAGAAAAATTCAAAGTTTTTTTGGGGATTTCTCCGAATTTTCCGAATACGGAGAATTTAGCTCAGCCGCCGTCGGTGCGGACGCTGAAATGCATGAAATCGCGGCTCGACTGCCACGTTCCGCCCCAGCCCCAGCCGTAGGCGGCGAAGGCCTTCACAACGCTCCCGCCCGCGGAGATCGAGTACGGGCTCGGCTCGGCGAGCGTACCGGCCCACTCGCTCTTTTCGGTGCCGAGCGGCCACCAGCCCTGCCCTACCGTGATCTTCACCGCACCGTCCGCACGATCCGCAGCGCAGTTCGCGTCGGGATTGATATCGACCGCCGCGCCCCAAGCGTGGCGCATGGTATCCGTGCAGCGCAGTCCGCCGACGGAGGCGATGGGGAACTTCTCCTCGTCCTCAAAGATGCGCTGGAAAATTTCGTACACGTCCGCGGCGAGGTATTTATGTACCGTGAGCTTGAGTACAGCCTGCGTTTTCGTCCCGTCCGGCTGGAGCTGCCATACGTTCACGGTGACGTCGCGCATATACGGCGCGGCTTCCTCGGCGCTTGCAAAGTACGTTTTGTTCTCGTCGCCGAAGAAGAGCTTGTTAAAAGCGCCGCGCGGCTCGTTGTTGTTGAGCATATAACCGTTCTCGCGCGCCCAGATCATAAACGGCTGCAGGCCGTTCGGCGCGTCGGCGAGACGGTAGGGGTTGTTGTCGGATAGATCGACCGGGGCGCGGCGGGCCGGATCGAGCAGGCGCACCATGACGGCGCTCGCCTGCGCGCGGGTGAGCTTCCGCTCGCCGCAGAAGGAGCCGTCCTCCGCTCCGGCGGTGTTTTTCATGCCGTTGATGATACCCTTGGCGTACACCTGCGCCACCGCGCCGCGGTACGCCTCCGGAATATACGCCCAGTCCGGGATCCTGCGCGCCGCGCCGTTCGTCACAGCCTCGGTCTCCCCGCGCACCTTGGCGAGGAAGTTTCGGATCATCACGGCCATCTCATAGCGCGTGGTCTTTGCCTGCAGAGCGTCGAACGTGCAGGGGATGTCCAGCCCCTCGAGCACGCCGTTTTCGGAAAGCATCGCCCAGTACTCCTCCGCCCAGTGCTTGCCGGGCAGCCCGCTTTTGTACGTCAGCGATGCGCTCGTGGCGAGCATTTTGATGAACTCGCTCCGGCGCAGATAGCCCGTCGGGCGGAACGTGCCGTCCTCAAAGCCGTTGACGATGCCCTTTTCGGTACAGAGATCGACGTACTCCGTGTACCATTCATCCGCCGGAACGTCCGGGAACGCGGCAAACGCCGGAGCGGTGAGCGCCGGCACGAGCAGGCACGCGCACAGAAGCGCCGCAAGAATTCTCTTTCTCATATCTGGTCCTCCGCGGTGTTCTTTTTCGATGCGATCAGAAGTCGAAGAAAAACGGCATCATCTCCGAGAGCTTGTGGCTCACGAAGCTCCCGTCGCCCTTGGCGCAGAGCACGGTCATATGCTTGGAAAACTCCTGCAGAAACTGGCGGCACGAGCCGCAGGGATAACAATATTCTTTGCTGTTGCCCCAGATGGCGATGCGGACAAAGTCGCGGTGGCCGCTGCTCACGGCTTTCACCGCCGCGGTGCGCTCGGCGCAGATCGTGTCGCCGTAGGCGGCGTTCTCCACGTTGCAGCCGGTGAAGATCGTGCCGTCGCTGCACTCGAGCGCCGCGCCCACGGGGAATTTCGAGTACGGCACATACGCATATTCGGCGGCCTTCTTCGCCATGTCCATCAGTTCCTGATCGGTCATATCCGTTTGCTCCTTTTTCCGCCGGCGGTCAGCCGATATTGACTGTCCAGGCGGTAATATTATTGAATACGTCGTACTGGTTGGGCGACATGCCGGAGATCACGCCGAGATGGGAGATAACCTCGCGCGTCTCAAAGCATACCGGCAGGATCACCGTGGTCGTCGTGAGGAGCTGCAGCCAGTCGTTTACGGCCTGCGCGCGGTCGTCGTCCTTTGCGCCGAGATAGGCCTCGGTGAGCTCCTCCAGCTCGCTGTTGTCCCAGCCGCCGTAGTTGAGGGTGTTGTCATCCTCCCAGTCGCCGGAGAACAGCGTGAGGATGTTCCAGTCGCCGGTCAGCGCGACCTCGGCGAGATACATATCCATAACGATCTCGGGCTCCTCCTGATCAAAGTCGATGTATCCGGAACGAAGCGCGGCGAGATAGTCCTTCCATGTAAGCTCGCGCAGGTTGACGCCAATGCCGATGGCTTCCAGATCCTCGGCGATCCGGCGCGCCTCCTGCACCTTGGCGGCGTTGTCGGCGCAGACGGCGAAGTTGAGCTCAATGTCCACCTTCATGCCGGAGAGCGCAAATTCAAGCATGCCGTCCGCGTCCAGATCGCGGCAGCCGCCGCGCTCAAGCTCGGTAAGGCAGCGCGATGGATCGTAGGAAAACTGTGAGGCGATCGAGGTATCGTACAGCGCGCTGTTCGGGTGGACGGGGAGCACCGTCGCCACGGCGTTGCCGTCGAGCGTGTCCGATACGATCTTGTCGCGGTTCACGATCCAGTTCATCGCGTAGCGGTAGGCGTCGTACTGGAAGAAGCGGCTCTGGCTGTTGAAGCCGATGAAGTGGAGATTCGTGGTGGTGATGGTGCGCTTTTCGTTTTTGCCGCCGTAGCCCATGTTGTAAATGCCGGTCGGGTCGTTCACGACGAGATCGACGAGGCCGCTTTCAAACTCGGTGATGAGCTCCTCCATGCCGCGGTAGGCGCGCAGCTGCACCTCGTCAAGCGGGAGACTCTCGCTGTTTTCATACCCGTCAAACTTCACGAGTGCCGTGCGGTCTTCATTATACATATACGGGCCCGATCCGACGGGGATCTCGTCGCCGACGGAGCCGGACTTGATGACCGGGATGCTCATGCGCTGCGGGAGCTGCGCGTTGTCCGCGCCTTCCACGGCGAGATACACCTCGCCGTTGTACGCGCTCGAATAGACGCGCCCGACCTGCTGCTGCAGATGCTTGTGTCTCTCGCTCGTGAAGATGCAGGACACGGAATACGCCACGTCCTGCGCGGTGAGCGTGGAGCCGTCGTGCATCTGGATGCCCTCCCTCACCTTGAGCACCCACACGCCCGCACTGTCTTCGTTCTTGGAGTAATACCAGTCCGAAAGAATGCGCGACGTCACGTTGAAGTTCTCATCGACCTCGAAAAGCCGGTCGTACACGAGGCAGTCCACGAGCTGATTGAGCGTGCTCTGCGTCTTGACGGGGTTGAGGCTCTCCTCGTAGTCGAGCGAGAGCGAGAACACGTCGTCCGCGGCGCCGGCGAAGGTGAGCGTCTGGCCGGAGACGGTCGCGGCGCTCTCGTCCAGCGCGGGATCGGGCGTTGCCTCCGGCCCGGCGGCGGTCTCGCCGCACGCGGCAAGCGAGAAGAGCGTCGCCGCGGCGAGCAGCAGAGCAAAGATCTTTCTGTATTTCATAATGCGATACCTCAAAGCATGATAACCGACGCCATCGTGCCGCGGCGGCCCTTCGTGGCGCGATGCGACCAGTACACGTCCTGCATGCACATCGTGCAGTCCGGCGACACATCGATGTGCTCCGGCGCAAGGCCGAGCTGCAGAAGTCTCCGGCGGTTCGTTTCCTTGAGATCGACGAGGAATTTTCCCTCGACGCCCTCTTCCGGCGGGCAGAGCCCCTCGGCATCGCTCCCGAGCAGAGCGCGCACCGCCTCCGGCACTTCCGGGCCGGTCTCAAAGCAGCAGCGCGATATGGCCGGGCCGATCGCGGCGCGGATGTTCTCCGCTCTCGCGCCCATGTCCTCCATGCGGCGGACAACCGAGCCCATCATATCGGCGACCGTCCCCTTCCAGCCGCTGTGCGCGGCGGCAACGATGCCCGCCTTCGGGTCGCGGAACAGCACCGGCACGCAGTCCGCGGTCCACACGCAGAGCGGCACGTCCTTCCGGTCGGTGATGAGCCCGTCGCAGTCCTCGGGCGGGTGCGGCAGCGGCGGCATGGCGCGCTCGGCTTCCGTCACATAGCGCAGCACGGTGCCGTGAACCTGCCGCGTGAAGCAAAAGCCCTCGGTGGGAAACTCCGCCGCCGTCCGGAAGCGCTGCCAGAGCGCGCGCACGCGCTCCTGCCGGCTCTCGCTCTCCCACTCGGGATCGGGCTTTGAGCTGAACGGGAAATCCCCGACGTCTCCGAGCCGCCGTGAGAAGAGGTGCTTCGTGCCGAGCACGTCCGACGTGACCCACTGGATATTGTCTTTTTCGCAGAGTGAAAATGCCATAGCTGATTCCTTTACGGGGGGTGCGGGAAAACCCTTCCGTCAAAACCTTCGGTTTTGCCACCTCCCCT
>CDYS01040146.1_pt1 | contig 38481 bp, 30 predicted proteins | sample 557491 | NCBI WGS metagenome assembly CDYS01 (sample SAMEA3182057, study PRJEB8094) | gut metagenome | biome: human; feature: gut; material: Stool; isolation source: human stools | place: Canada | collected 2012-11-26
GAGATCGGCATCGACGGCGGCTTTTTGAAGGAGTCCGGCATCCAGATCAACGAGCTGAATGCGGGCTGTATCTGCTGCTCGCTGGTGGGCGACTTCCGCGCTGCCCTGCAGCAGGTGGTGGAGCAGTACCACCCGGATCGCATCGTGATCGAGCCGTCGGGCGTCGGCAAGCTGAGCGACGTGACCCGCGCCGTCGAGGGTGTGGCGGAGCATCTGGATGTTCAGTTGAACAGCTTCGTTACCGTGGCCGACGTGAACAAGGTCAAGATGTATATGAAGAACTTCGGTGAGTTCTACGATGACCAGATCAGCCACGCAAGCTGCATCATCCTCAGCCGCACCCAGACCGCCAGCGAGGAGAAGATCGCTGCCGCTGTCGCCATGCTGCGCGAGAAGAACCCCACTGCGACCATCGTCACGACCGCATGGGATGCCCTGACCGGTGAGCAGATCTTGAACGCTATGTCCACCAAGGACGACTTCAAGGCAGAGCTGATCGCCATGGCTGCTAAGGCCAACGAGGAGCACGCCCACGAGGACGAGGAAGAAGAACACGAGCATCATCACCATCACTACGATGAGAACGGCGTGTGCAGCTGCGGCCACCATCACCACGACGATGATGACGACGAGGATGACGAGGACGAACACGAGCATCACCATCATCATGACCACGAGGATGAGGATGACCACTGCTGCTGCCACCACCATCACGATCACGACGACGATGATGATGAGCATGAGCATCACCACCACGACCATGACGACGAGGACGACGAGCACGAGCATCATCATGATGAGGAAGGCCACTGCTGCTGCGGCCATCACCACCATCATCACCACGACGGCCACGACGCCGACGAGGTCTTCACGAGCTGGGGCGTCGAGACCGCCAAGAAGATCGCCAAGGCGGATATCGAGCACGCCCTCACGGAGCTGGATTCCGGCAAGTACGGCATGATCCTGCGTTCCAAGGGCATCGTGGACGGCGGCGCCGACGGCTGGCTGGAGTTCGACTATGTGCCCGGCGAGTGGGAGGTCCGCTCCCGCGGTGCCGATGTGGGCGGCAAGCTGGTCGTCATCGGCTCCAAGCTGGACGAAAAGGCCATTGCGGGCCTGTTCGGCTGCTGATCCCGGAAAGAGGAGAAAGATCACTATGGCAAATGAGATCCCCGTTTACCTGTTTGTCGGCTTCCTCGAAAGCGGCAAGACCAAGTTCATTCAGGAAACGTTTGAAGACCCCAACTTCGACTCCGGCGACAAGACCCTGCTGCTGGTCTGTGAAGAGGGCGAAGAAGAGTATAATCAGAAGAAGTTCGCCTTCCCCGGCGTGACCCTCTACAACTTGGAGGACAAGGCCGAGCTGAACCCTCAGAACCTTGCCAAGCTGGCCAAGGAGGCCGACGCGGGCCGCGTGGTCATCGAGTACAACGGCATGTGGCTGCTGCAGGATCTGGCGAATAACCTGCCGGAAAACTGGATCGTCTACCAGTGCATCGCCACGGCGGACGGCACTACGGCTCTGACCTACGCCCGCGACAACTCGATGCGCTCCCTGCTGCTGGACAAGATCGCCCGCAGCGAGCTGATCGTCTTCAACCGCGCCGAGGCCGTCAACAACGACGCCGCCCGGCAGGAGCTGCACAAGCTGGTGCGTCAAGCATCCCGCAAGTGCGATATCGCCTATGAGTTCGCCGACGGCAGCGTAGCCTACGACGACATCCCCGACCCGCTTCCCTTCGACCTGAACAAGCCTGTGGTGGAGATCGGCGATGACGATTTCGGCATCTGGTATATGGATTGTCAGGACGAGCCCCAGAAGTACGCGGGCAAGACCGTCAAGTTCCTCGCGCAGGTCTGCCAGACCAACCGCGCGGGCAAGAACAGCTTCGTGCCCGGCCGCTTCGCCATGACCTGCTGCGTGCAGGACATCCAGTTCGTCGGTTTCCCCTGCTCCTACGACGGCTACAAGGCGCTGGAGCAGCGTGCATGGGTCACCGTGACCGCCAAGGTCAATTACAAGTTCCACAACATCTACCGCGGCAAGGGCCCGGTGCTGACCGCCATCTCGGTGGAACCCGCGGAAAAGCCGCTGAACGATGTCGTAACATTCTCTTGACCACCACACATCTAAGGAGGATCTCACCATGAAAACGTTGTTTCGTGTTCTGGGCGCGGCTGCTGCCGTCGCCGTCACCAGCGTCGCCATCGTGGCACTGGACAAAGTGCTGAACGATAAGGGCTCGCTCCACGTGGAAGAGGTGGAGTTCCCCGAAGACGCGGAAAAGGACCCCGAAGAGGCCGCTAAGACCGCCGAGGCCTACGCCGAGGGCGAGGCGAAAGCGGAGCACACCCCCGCGGAGCCGGGTGCCGCATGGCCCCCTGCCTTTGCAAAAGAGGATGGGCAGCCCCCGGAGCCCGAAGCCCCGGAAGCTGCACCTGCCGTGGAAGCAGCCAAGGCCGAGAAGGCTGAGGCCACCGCAGAGCCGGAAGCGGCCGAAGAGGAGCCCGCAGCCGGCGAAGTGTCCGTGAACCCTGTGGAGGCCGGCCCCGCCGTTGCCCCTAAGGACGAGAACGGCAAGTTCGACGTGACCAAGATCGCCGAGGCTTCCGATTTCACCGGCGTGGAAGAGGAATCCGGCTGCAAGAGCTGAGAAAACATCGAAAAAGGAGCGCACCATCGCTTGATGATGCGCTCCTTTTCTTATGCGCCGTGGGCGATCTGTTTCAGACGCTCCTTATCCAGCACCTCCACCCCGCCGCGGTAGAGGCGGACGAGGCCCTCCCCGGCGAAATACTTCAGCAGACGGCTGACGACCTCGCGGGCGGAACCCATATAGCGGGCGATCTGGTCGTGGGTCATGTGGAGATCGGCCCCGCCGGTCTTGGCCAGCTCGTCCGTCAGGAAGATGGCCAGCCGCCGGTCGGCGCTCATGAAGAGGATCTGCTGCATCGTCCACATGGTGTCGGAAAAGCGTTCGGCGGTCATCTGGTAGGCGTAGCAGCGGACATAGACATTCTGCTGCATCAGCTGGCGGAAGACGCCCGCGCCGATGCAGTAGGCCTCGGTGTCCTCCTCGGCGTCGATGTAAAGGTCAAAGTTGACCGAGTCCATGACGCAGGAGGCTGACAAAATGCAGACTTCGCCCTGAAACAGGCGGTAGAGCGTGATATCGCGGCCGTCCTCGGAGAGCAGGTAGGCCCGCAGCTGGCCCGACCGCAGCAACAGGATGCCCACGCAGTTTTCCACCGGGCTGTGGACCCGCTCCCTTTTCCGGTATTTCACGGGCCGGGTGAAGCGGCAGAGCTGCTCCTGCTCGGCGGGGGTGAGCTGGCCCCAGAACGGGAACGCGCACGCAAGGCAGTTCCGGTTGACGGCAGATGGTTGCACTTCCGACATGATGTTATCCTTTCCGCAGGGCCTTGGCGGCTTCCGTGCCGGCCAGCGCCCCTTCATAAACGGCCTTGGCCACTTGGAGCAGCCCGCCGGTGCAGTCCCCGGCGGCGTAAAGGCCGGGCAGGGTGGTCTGCATATGTTCGTCCACGAGGATGCGGTTCCCCTCCACCTCGGCCCCCAGCTTGCGGGCCAGCGCGGTGCTGCCCGCAACGCCCAGCGCCACGAAAACGCCGGAAAGCGTCACGGTCTTGCCACCGCTCAGTTCTACGCCGCTGACCCGCTCTTCGCCGAGGATGGCGTTCACCTTTTCGGGGCAGACCGTCACCTCCGGCGGGAAGGATGCCGTCAGCGGGGAGCCGTTGGTCAGCAGGGTGACGCTCTTTACCACGGGCAGCAGAGCCTGCACCTCGTGCAGGGCGTACTCGCCGCTGCCCAGCACGGCCACATCTCTGCCACGGTAGAAGAAAGCGTCGCAGGTGGCGCAGTAGCTTACGCCATGGCCTTCCAGCCCCGCAAGGCCGGGGATGTGCGGGGCGGCGCGGGAGGCTCCGGTGGCGAGGATGACAGCGTCGGCGGGGAAATCCCCCGCCAGCGTCTCTACGGTGAGCCTATCCATATAGGTCAGGCCCACGGCTTCGGTGGTCACGAACTGCACCCCCAGCGCCTTTGCCCCTTCGATGCCCCGGCGCTCCAGTTCGGCCCCGGAGATGGGTTCGGTAAAGCCGTAGTAATTCTGGATGAGTTCGGCACGGTCCAGCGCACCGGGCCCCTTGGTGAGAACGGTGGTCTCGACCCCTGCGCGGGCGGCGTACAGCGCCGCCGACACCCCCGCCGGGCCGGAACCGATGATAACGATGTTCGGCATGGATAGCTCCCCCTTTTTTCCTCTAGTATACACCTTTTCCCGCAAAAATCTGTGACCAAGTTCCAAAACGGCCCACTTTTCATCCGGGGCGGAGTGTGTTATACTGAGTTGATTTGAATTGGATCGTGGAGGTATCGAAATTTATGACCAAGCAGCGTCTGCTTTTTATCACCACCGGTGGCACCATCGCCAGCGTGCGCACCGCACAGGGGCTCAAGCCCGTCCTGACCAGCGAGGAACTGCTGGCCCATCTGCCGGAGCTCAACGAGCTGTGCTGCCCCGAAACGCTGGCGCTGTGCAGCATCGACAGCACCGACCTCGGCCCGGAGCACTGGCTGATGATGGCGAAGGCCGTGCAGGAAAATTACGCCCTCTACGATGGCTTCATCATCTGCCACGGCACCGATACGCTGGCCTACTCGGCGGCGGCGCTGTCCTACCTCATCCAGAACGCGGACAAGCCCATCATCCTGACCGGTGCCCAGCAGCCCATCTCCAACGAGATCACCGACGCCAAAAAGAACCTGCGCGACAGCGTCATCTGCGCCCTCGACCAAGGCAGCCGGGGTGTGATGGTGGTGTTCGGCGGCCATGTCATCGCGGGCACCCGCGCCAAGAAGAACAAGACCATCAGCTACGATGCCTTTGCGTCGGTCAACTTCCCGGAGCTGGCGCTGGTGCAGGGCGACCGGCTGGTGCGCTATATCCCCTCGCCGTGGCCCACCGGCCCGGTGGAGTTTGGCCGCGCCCTGAACCCGAAGGTCTTCCTGCTCAAGCTGACGCCCGGCCTCGGCCCGGAACTCATCCCGGCCATCTTTGAACAATACGACTGCGTTATTGTGGAAAGTTTTGGCGTCGGCGGCATCCCCCAGCGGTTGATGGACGCCTTTGCCGAGGGTTTGGGCGACTACGACAAGACCCGCAAAATTCTGATCTTGACCACCCAAGTCACCTACGAGGGCAGCGACGTGGGCATTTACGAGGTCGGCAAGCGGGTCAAGAACCGCTTCCGCTTCCTCGAAGCCCACGATATGACCATTGAAGCCGTCGTCACCAAGGTGATGTGGCTGCTGGCCCAGAACTGCGACAGCTTCGACCAGCTTCAGCAGCGGTTCTATCGGCAGATCAACTTTGATACATTTTATCACTGAGAAAAGGGGCTGCTGCACTTTCGGTTAAAACCATGTGCAACAGCCCTTTGTGTATCAGAGGTATTCTTCAAAGTATTGCAGAGTAGAACAGCGGACCAGCAGCTTGTCGGTCTCTTTTTCGCTCTGCTTTGCCTTTTTGTATTTCTCAATGTATTTTTGCATCCCGCACTGGATACGATATTCTTTTCCGCGCAGGGCGTCGAACTCATTGGAGCGGATGTGCGGCTGGTTTACGGGATCGATGTACCGCGCTTCGTCTGTGATCACGACGGCTTTGGTGTAATCCACGCCGCACCGGTTGACTTTGTCGGTCAGGAAAGCGTGGGGATGCCGGATATGGGAGCGCATGGGGATAGCAAATGTTCGCTCACCGACGGAAATAAAAACGACGACATAAGGCCGGTTGCGTTTCTGCTCGATCTCCGGGCAGCGGCTGGCAGGATAATCTTCAAAAAATGTGTCGGATAAAAAAGCAAATCGTATCATGGAACATCCTCGTAAAAAGAAATGCCCCTTTTCCAAGGGGCAAGTCTTCTCAGTGAACTTTTCTTTTGTTTTACTTGGTCGCGCTCTACGACCAAATCTTCTCAGTGAACTTTCTTTCAGCTCGCGTTCTACGAGACGGTCTTCACAGGTTTCCCTGTACCTATAGTATACGGCTGAAAATGCAAAATGTCAACTTATTATCGTAAAATTGGGGGTTGGATTCTGAGCTGTGTGAAAACACTTCAAAATAATACGATTTTTCCACGAAATCTTCCTCATGGAAGGTTCGGGGGCTGTGCTATTCTGGATTCAGAAAAAATGAAAAGGAGAATCACTATGGCACAATTCGTGAAGCTGGACCCCGAAGCCCTGCGTGAGCTGCACGTTGGCAATGAGCGGCTGGTATCTTACAACGTCGAGATGGCGGAAGTCACTGGCGGCACCTTCTGGAAAGCCTACACCCCGGAACAGATCGCAGGCACGGAGCCCTTTGAAATGAAGGGCGGCCTCAACGCCAATATCTTCGCCGAGGGCGGGCTGATGCAGTATTATGACCCCATCGACCTCTACGATGAGAAGCTGCGGACGCTGGCCAAAGAGATCGGCCCCTCGTGGGTCCGGGTCTCCGGCAGCTGGGCCACCAAGACCTACTACGATTTCGACGGCCATACCGGCGGCAAGGTGCCGGAAGGCTACGGCGCTGTCCTGAACCGCCAGCAGTGGATGGGAGTGCTGGACTTCTGCAAGGCGATGGGCGCAAAGCTGCTGATCTCCGTGGCCGACTGTGAGGGTCTGCACCACGCGGACGAGCCGTGGAACCCCAGTCAGGCCCAGCAGATCTTCGCCCTGAGCAAAGAGTACGGCAAGCCCATTGACGCGGTGGAGTTCGTCAACGAGCCCAACCTGCTGGAAATGTCCGGCTGCCCCAAGGGCTACACCCCGGAGCTATATGCCAAAAATCAGGATATCTTTGCCCGCTGGCTGCGGGAAAATTACCCCGACTGCCTTTTCGTGGGTACCAGCACTTCGGAGGGCACCTCCAACAGCGACCCCGCTTACGAGTCGGCCGGGGACAGCAACAGCTTTTTGAAGAATGTACCGCTGGAAGTTCTGTTGAAGGGGATGCAGGAAAAGCTGGACGTGTACAGCTACCATTATTACAACGGCGTAGCCGAGCGGCTGAGAGCCATGATGCCCAACTCCTACTGGCTGCCGGACCGGGCCACCAGCGAGGATTATCTGGACGTTGCCCGAAGCATGATCCAGTACCACACCGAGAAACGGGACATCTACTGCCCCGGCGGTGAGATCTGGGTCACGGAATCCGGCGATGCAGGGGGCGGCGGCACCACATGGGCTTCCACCTATCTGGATGTTTTCCGTACCCTCAACGAGCTGGGGGCATTCTGCACCGTGACCAAGGGCATCATCTTCCACAACACGCTGGCATCCAGCGATTATGGTTTCCTGAGCCACGGCAGCTTCGACCCCCGCCCCAATTACTTTGCCGTGCTGCTGTGGCACCGCCTGATGGGCAACACTGCTTACGACACCGCCGAGCCCATCCGGGAGGGTGCCCACATCTACGCCCATTCCCGCGCCGACGGCAAGCCCGGCAAGGCCTACCTCATCATCAACAACAGCCGGACCGACACCACCACCGTCGCCCTGCCGAAGGACGCCGAGGTGTATCAGCTCTCCGCCGAAACCCTCCGTGCCGAGACCATGCTCTGCAACGGCAAGGCTCTGGTGCTGGGTGAGGGCAACGCTCTGCCGGAGATGGCTCCCGTGGCGGCCAAGGCTGGGGAACTGACCCTGCCCGCAGCCACCTGCACCTTCATCGTGCTGTAATCACAACAGCCCCTCTTTGCGTATCAGAACACCAGCTGCACCAGCAGCACATAGCAGACCGTGCCCCCCGCAATGGAAACGAGGGTCTGGTGCTTCCACTTGTGGAGCGCGATGGTCGCCGCAATGGCGATGGCCTCCGGGATGCCATGGCTCCCCGCGAAGGGGGTCACGCCCTTCAGGCAGTAGACGATGAGCATCCCGAAGATGGCGGCGGGCAGGACGCGGCCCAGATACCGCACCACCTCCGGCGGCTGCTGGTCCTTGGACGAGAAGATCAGAAAGGGCAGAAAGCGGGTGAACATGGTCGCCGCCGTGCACATCGCCATGGTGATGCCCATTTGCAGTGTGGTCATGCGTGCACCTCCGTTTTGCCGTGGGCGGCTTCAGCCTTCTCAATGGGCTTGCGCAGCGCCAGCAGAAGCACCAAAATGCACGCCATAGCGGGCAGAAGGAAGCTGCCGGAGCCGAACACCACAAGGCAGACCAGCGGCACCAGAATGCCGATGAGGGCGCTGATGTGCTGCTTTTCCTTCTCCCACTGGTTCAGGAAGATGACGACGAACATGGCTGTCATCACGAAGTCCACACCCTCGGTGCTGAAGGGCAGGACCGAGCCCACCACCGCGCCGAGCCCCGCGCTGGCGACCCAGTAGATCTGGTCCAGCAGGGTGATGAAGAACATGAACCAGCCCCGGTCCACCCCTTCCGGCGGTTCGGCAGAGCAGGTGATGGAGAAGGTCTCGTCGCTCATGGCGTAGATCATATAAAAGCTGCGCAGCCCGTAGCCCTTGTACCGCTCCAGCATGGCAAGGCCGTAGAACAGATGCCGCGCTTGGATCATCAGCGCCATCAGGAAGGCCGACAGCGGCGAAAAAGCCCCCAGCAAAAGGCTTGCCAGCACGAACTCCAGCGAGCCGCCGTAGACGACGGTGCCCATCAGCATGGGCATCCAGACCGGAAGCCCCAGCGACTGCACGTAAATGCCGTACCCTATGCCCAGCACGAGATACCCGGCAAACACCGGCACCGTCTGGGGGGCGGCTGCTTTCAGCGCCCGGAGCACGGTGCCGGTGGGCTGCGATGCGATCTTGGAATCTTTCATATACACTAACCCCCTAGTTTGGTAGTAGTATAGCAGAATCTGCGGCCATTGCAAAATTTTTCTGAAAAAGATTCTTTGCCGCAAAAACGCCCTAGGACAGCCGCCGAAGCGGGAAAGTCCTAGGGCGTTTGAATGGTTACGGGGTCATCGCTCGTTCTTGCGGGCGAGGTCCTTGGTGTAGAGGGCGCGGGTGGCGTTGAGGACGGCCAGCACCATGACGCCGACATCGGCGAAGATGGCGGTCCACATGCTTGCCAGACCCAGTGCGCCGAGGACGAGGCACGCGAACTTGATGGCCAGCGCAAAGACGATGTTCTCGTATACGATGCGGAGGGTGCGGCGGGCGATGCTCATGGCGAGGGCGATCTTGGCCGGGTCGTCGTCCATCAGAACAATGTCGGCGGCCTCGATGGCGGCGTCCGAGCCGAGGGCACCCATTGCGATGCCGATGTCGGCACGGGACAGAACGGGTGCATCGTTGATGCCGTCGCCCACGAAGGCAAGGTTTTCCTTCGGACCCTTGGCGGCGAGGAGCTTTTCAATCTGGTCTACCTTGTCGCCGGGCAGCAGACCGGCGTGGTACTCGTCCAGACCGAGGGCGGAAGCAACGGCCTTGGCCACCGGCTCGGCGTCGCCGGTCAGCATGACCGTCTTGCGGACGCCCGCCGCCTTCAGGCCCTTGATGGCCTGTGCGCTGTGGGGCTTGACCACGTCGGCGATGAGGAGGTAACCGGCGTACTTGCCCTCAATGGCAACATGGACGATGGTGCCCGGCTCGGTGACTTCGGGGGCGGAGAGGTTCAGCTTTGCCATCAGGCGGGCGTTGCCGGCGGCGACGGTCTTGCCGTCCACCTTCGCGGTCACGCCGTGGCCGCCCAGCTCCTGCACATCGGTGACGCGGTTGGCGTCGATCTCCTTGCCGTAAGCGTTCTTGATGCTCAGGGAGATGGGGTGCTTGGACCAGCTCTCGGCCAGTGCGGCGGCTTCCACCAGCTCGGCTTCGGTCACGCCGTTTTCGGGGTGGACGCCCACTACTTTGAAGGTGCCCTGCGTCAGGGTGCCGGTCTTATCAAAGACCACGACACCGGTGCGGGCCAGCTCTTCCAGATAGGTGGAACCCTTGACGAGGATGCCGCAGGCGGAAGCGCCGCCGATGCCGCCGAAGAAGCTCAGCGGGATGGAGATGACCAGCGCGCAGGGGCAGGAGATGACGAGGAAAGTCAGGGCGCGGTAGATCCAGTCGCCGAAGCGGGCGGGCTGGCCCATCAGCAGCAGGACCACCGGCGGGAGGAAGGCCAGCGCCAGTGCGCTGTAGCAGACAGCGGGGGTGTAGACGCGGGCAAAGCGGGTGATGAAGTTCTCGGCACGAGCCTTCTTCATGCTGGAGTTTTCCACGAGGTCGAGGATCTTGGAGACGGTGGATTCGCCGAACTCCTTGGTGGTGCGGACCTTCAGCAGACCGGTCATGTTGACGCAGCCGCTGATGACCTCATCGCCGCTCTGGACGTCGCGGGGAAGGCTCTCGCCGGTGAGAGCGGCGGTGTTCAGGGCCGAGGTGCCCTCCACGATGACACCGTCGATGGGGACGCGCTCGCCGGGCTGGACCACGATCACGGTGCCGACTTCCACATCATCGGGGTCCACCTGCTCCAGCTTGCCGTCCTCGTCCTCGATGTTGGCGTAGTCGGGGCGGATGTCCATCAGGCTGGAAATGCTCTGGCGGCTCTTGCCCACGGCGACGCTCTGGAACAGCTCGCCGATCTGGTAGAAGAGGATAACGGCGCAGCCCTCAACGTAATCGCCCAGCGCGAAGGCGCCTATGGTGGCTACGGCCATCAGGAAGCACTCGTCAAAGGGCTGGCGGTTCTTGATGCCGAGAAGTGCCTTGCGCAGGACGTCCCAGCCGACTACGAGGTAGGGGATCAGGTAGAGCACCAGCTCCACCGGCGTGGGGAAAGCGGGCAGGAGCCGCAGGATCACGATCAGGACGACCGATGCGATGATCTGATACAGCACCTTTTTCTGTTTTTTGGTCATAAGGATTCTCCTTTTGTCGGGTAGGGGTGGGAGCGGTTTCAACAGGTTTTCCCCGGAAAAACCCTTTTTCCACGTTTTCCCCCGTGTTTTCCACGAGATTTTCCCGGAGAAATCTGACTTTTTCCCGTTTGTTTTTGAGATTTTCCGCAAAACGTGTTGAAAACCCGGTGGAAACTGTTGAAAACTGCACTTTCTTTCCACAAGAGAAATGCTCTGGGATGGAAACGGCTCCCCCGCAGGGGAGCCGTTTCCATCCGGTTTTTATTTTCAGATATCAAAGATCTCGCAGTCGTCCTCGACCTTCTTGCAGGCGGCCAGAACGTTGACCATGGTATCGTGGGGGTCCGCACCCTCAGCGAACTCGACCTTCATCTTCTGGGTCATAAAGCTGACGGTAGCGCTTGCCACACCGGCAACGGTGTTGGCGGCATCTTCCATCTTCTGCGCGCAGTTTGCGCAATCGACTTCGATCTTGTAGTTCTTCTTCATAAGTAGTACCTGCCTTTCAACGATTCCTCGATATGTTCCATCCCCAAGGAGAGGATGCTGCGCACATGGTCATCGTCCAGTGCGTAGTAAACGGTTTTTCCGTCCCGGCGGAACCGCACGAGCTTGGTATCCTTGAGGACCCGGAGCTGGTGGCTCACCGCGGACTGGCTCAACTGCACCGCGTTCGCGATGTCCTGCACACAGAGTTCATTGTCGTGCAGGGCATACAGGATCTTGATGCGGGTGGAGTCGCCGAACACCCGGAACAGGTCGGCCAGCTCGTACAGCACCTCGTCGTCCGGCAGTGCGACCGCTTGCGGCTGCGCTGCGGGCAGGGCATCTTTTGCTTCGGCCATCTCGGCATCTCCCTTCGCTGTGGATTCATATGAATGTCTGTTCATGTGTTCATAGTATCACGCAGAACAGCCCCTGTCAAGGGCTTTTGCAAAGATTTTTGCCCCAAAATCAAAAATCCTGAATTTTACCGCAATACGCAAGAAAACTGCATTTTTAATCTGCAAAAGGGGTGCATTTTTGGAAACAAAAATCGCTGCGTCTCAAACCGGGGAGAGATTTGGAACGCGCGTGTTCAAAATCTGGATAAGTCACTTCCGGCGGGCGGCCGCCACCCACGGCAGATACATCAGCGCCAGCGCCGCCGCAATGGCGGGCAGGAAGCCGAGAATATAGTATTTTTCACCCAGCAGGTTGGTGAAAGCCGTGGTGATGACGTTGCCGTAGGGGTTATTAAGGAAGTAGAAGTTCGTGCACAAGGGTTTGTTCAGAAAGTAGATGGGCAGGGCGGAGCCGAAGAGAAAGGCCAGCACCTGCGGCACCCGGCGGACGCTGGGGCGATAGCCGCCCACAACGAGGAGGACCGGGTAGAGTACCAGCAGGGCGTGGATGGAGATGGAGTGCAGATTGATGAGCGTCCACCACGAGGGCACATCGAGCCAGCTTGGGCAGAGCAGCGCCAGCGCCGCGCCGGGGATGCAGAGGGCATACAGCTCCTCTTTGCACCAATTCTGGTCGAAGAGGGTGTTGTAAAGGCAGACAAAGACGTTGATGCTGCACAGATGGAGTGGCAGATAGCTCCAGTTCCACTGGCCGGTCAAGGCCATGCCCAGCAGCAGAGCAGCTTCGTCCAGTAAAAGCAGACCTGTGACACCGACCAAGATCTTCCGGCGCAGCTTCGCCCCGCTGCGCTTGTACCAGAGCGCGACCCCTACGATAAAGAGCAGCGAAAGGGCCAGCTCAATTCGATGGATCTTGCCGTAAAGAGGATAGCATTGGTAGCCTTGGCCGTATTCCAGCGCGGTGATATCATAGGATTTCCAGAAGTCGCTCATAGAGGACACCGCCTTTCGGCCCTATCATAACGCGTTTTGGGCAAAAGCGGAAGAGGAAAATTGCAGAAATCCCTCCAAAACAGGTGCATCGGCGCGGAAAGTGTGGTATCCTATCAAGGTACTGGAAAGTATTTGCCGGTGCGGCGATTGAAGAAAGGAAGTATTTTTATGTTGACTGTTGGCATCAAGGGCGAGCAGAGCCAGCTCGTGACGAACGAAAACACTGCAAAGACCATGGGCAGCGGCACGCTGGACGTCTTCGCGACGCCCGCGCTGGTGGCGCTGGCCGAGAAGACCTGCTGGATGAGCGTGGCGGGTGAGCTGGACGAGGGCTGCGGTTCCGTGGGCACCAAGCTGGAGCTGGAGCACACCGCCCCCACCCCCGTAGGCATGACCGTGACCTGCGAGAGCGAGCTGACCGCCGTGGAAGGCCGCAAGCTGGTGTTTAAGGTATCCCTGCATGATGAAAAAGGCCCCGTGGGCGGCGGCGTGCACGAGCGCTTCATCGTGAACGACGCGAAGTTCGCGGCGAAGGCGGAAAGCAAGAAAAACTAAGGCTGTCCTTCGTACAACCTCTCAGTCGTGCCTTCGGCCCGCCAGCTCCCCTAGTAGGGGAGCCTCTGGCGTATCCAGCAAGCTTAATCCGACTGCCAAGGCCTCCCCTCAGTAGGGGAGGTGGCATCGCGTAAGCGATGACGGAGAGGTTTTAGGACCAAGGGCTCTGAATCGTCCTCCATAATCTGCTCCTCCGCTTTCTGCTGGGCTTCCAGCAGGATGCGGGCGGCCTGTTCGCTGGCGCGGAACAGCTCAAAGTACAGCGCTTTATAATCCGGCGCGTCGGCCACCCCCTTTGTCTTTCTTGGGGATAGTCTGCCCCGCGCCGGGGAAAAAAATCAGAAGAGGAATCGTTTTATGAAAAAAGTGAATCTATCGTGGGCCGGCGTGGTGCTGGTGTTCGGGCTGCTGCTGTGGTGCACGGCGGCAACGCCCGGCACCATCACGGACCCGGCGAACTACACTTGCGCGGTGTACAGCACGGCGCTGAGTCTGCTGCCGCCGGTGGTGGCCATCGTGCTGGCGCTGAACACCAAGGAGGTCTACACCTCGCTGCTGGTGGGCATCGCCACGGGTGCGCTGCTCTACGCCAACGGCAACTTGGAGCTGGCGCTGAACACCCTGTTCTTTAATGAAGAGGGCGGTATGGTGGCGAAGCTGGCCGACTCCAGCAACGTGGGCATCCTCGTCTTCCTCGTGATGCTGGGCATCCTCGTGGCCCTGATGAACAAGGCGGGCGGCAGCGCGGCCTTCGGGCGGTGGGCGTCCACCCACATCCACACCCGCGCCGGGGCGCAGTTGGCGACCTTCGTGCTGGGCGTGGTCATCTTCGTGGACGACTACTTCAACTGCCTGACCGTCGGCTCGGTCATGCGCCCGGTCACCGACCGGCAGAAGGTCTCCCGCGCCAAGCTGGCCTACCTCATCGACGCCACGGCGGCCCCGGTCTGCATCATCGCGCCGGTGTCCAGTTGGGCGGCGGCGGTCACCTCCTCGGTGCCGGAAGGCTCCGGGATCAACGGCTTTACGATGTTTCTGCGCACCATCCCGTACAATTATTACGCTCTGCTGACGCTGGTGATGATCTTCTTCCTCGTGCTCACGGGCGCCGACTACGGCCCCATGAAGCTCAATGAAGACAACGCCCTGAACGGCGACCTCTTCACCACCGACGACCGCCCCTACGGCGACGATGTGGACGACGGCACCGACACCCGCGGCCATGTCATCGACCTGATCCTGCCGGTGGTGGTGCTGATCGCGGCCTGTATCTTCGGCCTGATCTACACCGGCGGCTTCTTCTCCGGCGTGGACTTCATCACCGCCTTCTCGGACTGCAACGCCTCGGCGGGCCTCGTGATGGGCAGCAGCATTGCCCTGTTGTTCACCTTCGTCTTCTACCGCGTGCGCGAGGTGATGACCTTCCAAGATTTCGCAGCCTGCATCCCGGAGGGCTTCAAGGCCATGGTCAGCCCCATGCTGATCCTCACGCTGGCATGGACCCTTTCCGGCATGACCAACCTGCTGGGCGCAAAATACTACGTCGCGAACCTGCTGAACGGCTCGGCGGCGGCCCTGCAGTACCTGCTGCCCGCCATCATCTTCCTCGTGGCGGTCTTCCTCGCCTTTGCCACCGGCACTTCGTGGGGCACCTTCTCCATCCTGATCCCCATCGTCTGCCACGCCTTCCCGCAGGGCGAGATGCTGGTCATCTCCATCGCGGCGTGCCTGTCCGGCGCGGTCTGCGGCGACCACTGCTCCCCCATCTCCGATACCTCCATCATGGCCTCGGCGGGCGCCCATTGCAGCCATGTGAACCATGTGTCCACCCAGCTGCCCTACGCCATCACCGTGGCCGCCATCTCGGCGGTCTGCTACGTCGTCACCGGCCTGAGTCAGATCGTCCTCGGCGCCAGCGCCAGCCTTTTCACCTCGCTGATCCTGCTGGCTGTGGCCATTGCGCTGGAGCTGATCGCCCTCAGCGTCATCCGCGCCAAGTTTGCGGCCCGCAAGCGCTGATCCCGGAAAATCTGCGATAAAAAGAAAAGATTGAAATATACAAGGCTGAGAATGCACGCCTCCTCTATCGAAATGCGTCAAAATGTGTTATATTGATAGCAGAATGATAAAATTTCGGAAAACGAGGAGGTACTTTTATGAAAAAGCGCATTCTCAGCCTTGTTCTTGCGCTGAGCATGATGATCTCGCTGTTCCCCGTCAGCGCCCTTGCGCAGACCCCCGGCGGAGGGACTGCGGTGCTGGCGGAGGAAAGAGACACGGACGGCTATATCACGACATTGGAAATGAATGCCGATGGTACGCCGGTAACAGATGGACGCAAGCCGATTATTAAGGGAGATCTCAATGATACAGTAGGTTATGAGGGCAATGGATGGCAGTATATGCTTGGCTACCTAACGCCGTCGGTTTTAACTCTGACGAGCGGCGAATGGGATTTTACCCATACGAAGCCCGCTGATTCTTCGAGCTCTGCACTGGATAGTGTGACATGTGAAGTGTCGATCGACAATGGTGCGACCGTGAAAGGCGGCAAGTTTACCACCCGTGTTTATAATGCTGGCACGATTCAGGGGGGCACTTATACAGGGATCGTTTATAACTGGGGAACGGTCAACGGCGGCACGTTTGAAAATGAATTCAATAATACAGGCAGAACAGTAACGGTAGATGGAACGGATAAAACTGTCTACGGTACGATCAACGGCGGTTTGTTTACCGGTGGTGCCTCTGGCGAAAAAACAATTACCAACGAGGATGATGCTTCTATTACTGGCGGCATTTTCACGGCGAACCATATTTCGTATACCAATGGTCACACCGCAGGTCATGTCACGGGCGGCTTATTCCAGATGGCTCCGAGCGGTGCAGCAGATGAAGTATGCTTTTCCATTAACGCCTATGACAATGAAGGCAAGACATATATCGGTAATGATAACGCTGGAAAGATAAAGATTAAAACTGCTGCAATTTCGGATTACATTGATTTTGGCAGAAGAGCATGGGCCGTTTTGACGAAGGATAGCAACAGTGAGGACATCAACTCCCTCCAAATCACCGTACAGCTTTATGACAAATCTGGAAACGCGGTTGGTATCAACAATATCAATGGCAAGCCGATTGGCGTAAATAATTGCAACAGTTTCTATACAAATGGCTCCAGTGATAAAACCACGGTTACTTTTACCATGCCAGCGAGTGATGTGGAATTGAACAAACCGTTCAATCTGAATGTTTCAGGTGGTAAGATTACGGTGGATTGGAATCTCCGGTATAATAGAGAGGCAAAGATTCCGGAAAATACCGAAGTGACAGTTACAGCAGATGGCTGGGACGACCGAACCTTTAAGGCGTGGACGGTTGCAGAAGGTACCACAACGCCGACTGTTTTTGCTGACGATTGCAATTTAACCACGAACCCCACAAAGTTTACGATGCCCGCGGGCAATGTACAACTAACAGCGACGTACTATGACCCAGCGTTGAAAATGGACAGCACGGGCAAGCCTAATACGACGAACCGCGAGATGGATAATGAGGGTAACTATATAGGAACCAATTGGAAATATGCTGAGGGCGTTAATGAAAATGATTATGGCACTTTGACCCTGACCGGCGGCACGTGGGATTTTACTCATGTTGATCCGTCTAGCACGGGAAGCGCCGGATCATACGGTGCAACAAAGTGCGATATCGTAATAGAGGAAGGCGCGACCATAACGGACGGCACATTTTCCGGAATGGTTTGGAATAATGCGGGTGGCACGATCTCCGGCGGTATCTTCCAGAAAACCGTTTCCAATACCGGCAAAATCACGGGCGGCATGTTTACCGGAACCGATACCAGCAACACAAGTGTACTCAATAATGCCGGTGGTGAGATCACCGGTGGTGTGTTTGCGCTCAAGCCCAGTGGAGAAGGGACGATTTCAAACGGTTACACGCTGAAAATGGACCCCGGTGAGACGGACACAAACATCGTTTTTGAAACTTCTTATTATCAAAAGATAGAATGCACTTCTGCGTATGTGGTGCCCAGTGATACCTATAAACCGGAGATCAGGGTGCTGAAACGAGATGCTAGTACTTATGAGGATGTTCACAATAATTGGTCTGTTACCATTAACGATGGCCCCCAAATTGCAATGTGGAAGTGGGATGGTGCATCGGGGTACTACTACTTTACGCTGAATCCGGGCAAGGTTGAAAACGGTGCAACGGTAATGCTGCACAAGACCAAGGATGTATATGCGTTGACCGTAGACGGCGGCACGATCACCAGCACGACCGGTACGATTGATGAAAATGCAAAGAGCGGCAGCTTTGAAAAAGACACCGTTGTGACCGTAACGGCTGCCGCCCCGGAAAGCGGCAAGTATTTTGCGGGCTGGACGCTGGAAGATGGCACGACCCTGCCAGAAGGCAGCATCACAAGTCAAAACGGCTTGAACGATCGTGAATTGATGTTCAAAATGCCCGCAAATGAAGTGCATTTGAAGGCCAGCTATAAGGATTATAATAAGACCTTGGCGTTCGATGGGAACGGCGATGTTATAACGACTGACCGTGAACCCGACGGCAAGGGCGGCTATCAGGGCAATGGTTGGACGCTGAGCAGTGGAAAAGTCCTGACAATCCTGAAAGGTACAACACTCGATTTGAATGGCGCTACTGTAAATAGCAGCTATACCGTAGTGATTCAAGGCAGCGAGACGCCGCAGAATAATGCGTCCATTACAAACGCGGTCTTTAAAGGAGTTGTTACGAATAGCGGCAATGCAGAGCAGTGCTATTTCAAGGGAAGCCGACTGTATAATGTCGGTACCATCAGCAACTCTACGATCAATGTGGATGAGCTGGCGGGCGGAGAAAACTATGTGTCCTGCCTGTTCAGCAAAAAATATAGTGTGCTTTCGAGTGTGCGCAGTCTGACGACCCGAAATGGTGCGAACACGATCACAGCGCGGCTGGAAGAGGCCGGAAAGTATCCGGTAACAGGCACAACGATTTACTTTACCAATACACCGAAGCTTGGTGTGAGCGTCAACGACGCAAGCGGAACGGTAGAAATCACCAATGTCAACGGTGACAAGAGCTATGCGATCACGAAGGGATCGGAGGGCTATTATACCTTTATAGCACCCGCCTCTGGTGATGTGATCTTGAACGATGCGGTAAAGTATACGTTGACCGTGACGAACGGCACGATCAAGGTCGGTGAGGAAACGAAGGAGTCCCCTGCTACCCTCGCAGAAGACACCGTTGCGACCGTAACAGCTGCCGCCCCGGAAAGCGGCAAGTATTTTGCGGGCTGGACAGTCAGCGACGGCGTGACGCTCAAGGGTGCGGATGACGAGAAAATTGACCTGACGGGCAAGACCCTTACCTTCCAAATGCCCACGAGCAATGTGACCCTGACGGCAACGTACGAAGCATACGAGACTTCGTTGGTAATTGTGGATGGCAAACCCGTTACAACCAACCGTGAGCCAGTTTATGAGGACGGCAAAGTTGTCGGATATAAGGGCGACGGCTGGACGTACATCAACGGCACCCTGACGTTGAGCGGTACGTTTGAATTTGCTGCGGATGCCAACACGAGAATCGACTGCTCCGTTGTTGTTGGGAGCGGCGCGAAGCTTTCGAATGTTTGGGTTGTGGGCAATAATACCACTGTGGAGAACGAGGGCGCGATCACAAACTGCTATTTTGAAAATCCCGGCGTGACGGTTAGCAATAACGGAGAAATCAGCAATTCCATCTTCGTGAAAAAACCGGGCAGCACGGGAACGCTTTCTGGCTGTCTGTTTGCGTCGAACGAGGGGCTGACCGAGGGGCATTGGACGGTAGAACTGAATTATTCGGATGGTAAAACCGCATATGCGGGCTTGCAGGATAACCCGTTCAAGATGCCGGTCAACGAGTTCTATGTGATCGCAGATGCGTCTGGAAAGCTTCCGACGATTAAGCTTTCGAAAAATGCTTCCAACGGTTCGCTTCCTGCTCAGGTGACGGTCACCGCCCCGGATGGCGCACAGTGGACGCAGAATATCAGTGGTACTGACTCGTTTGATCTGACCATTAAACAGCCGAAGTATACGCTGACGCTGGTGAATGCGGTGCTTGTTGATATGACAGGAACCGAGTTTACAGAAAACGCAACGATTAAGATCAAGCCGATGTTTGACGGCGAGGAGTTTGAACTGGACTACTGGACAAGTGAACCAACGGGTTTTGACGTGAGTTTGATTCAGGCCAACGGGGACGGCACTTACACCCTGAAGATGCCGGGCAATGCGCTGAAGCTGACCGCAAACGGCCGGAAGAAGACGTACAGCCTGACGGTTGTGAATGGCTACATTGGTGATGCGACGGATATCAGAAGCGGCAGTTTTGAACAAGGCAAGGTAATCACCATTGTGGCAGATGCACCGGCTAATGGCTTTGCCTTTGTAGGCTGGAATGCACTGAATGGAACCACTTGTCCGGTGTTTAGTTCGGCAGACAAAGACACTCGTACCTACAAATTTGAAATGCCCGCTGAAAAGGTTGAGCTAGAAGCTGTTTATGAGCCTACCGGCAGCGGAGAACTGGTTCTCGTCAATGGTGTGCCGGATATCAACAATGCGATACGCCGTAAAGTACAAGACAATGTCACAACATACGTTGGCCGCGGCTGGGAATACAAAGTTTCTGATGAAACCGACCCCAGCAAGAACTTGCTCTTCTTGACCGAAGAAAATTTTGTATTGGACAAAAATTCCAGCAGTGACAGCCTCAAGTGCAACTTGGAGATTGGAGAATACGCAAGTGTAAAAGGTACGATTCCCCTTACCCAAGCTGTCAAGATTGAGGGCACAGTTGATGGAATGTACTTTGATGGTGCTGAGGTGACGGTTGATACAATCGGAACGGTCACGAACAGCATTCTGCACAACGTCACGGTCACAAACAACGGCAATATCAAAAACTGCGTGAGTGACACCGAGCTTCCGGGTGCACAGGAACTGACCGAAGCGGGCGGCGCAACCGTTACGGCGACCCTTGACGGCTGTGCGGGCGAAGTCTCCGGCGAGACGCTGTACTTCACCGGCACGCCGACGCTGAAAGTCAAGGTCAAGGGCGCTACTGTCGAAAAAGCCAACGGTGAAGATGTTGGTCAGGCAGATGAAAACGGCTGGTATACCGTTACGGCGGCGGAAAACGGCAACATCAAGCTGATCAAGAGCACCCCCACCCCGAACCCCGACGACCAGCCCAAGACCTACACCGTTACCGTCAAGGGCGGCAAGATCAACAACGAGACTGAGGTAAAGGCCGAGAAGGGCACCAAACTGACGGTGGACGTGGACGAGTCGGAAGTGCCGGAGGGCATGACCTTTGACGTGTGGAGCATCAGTTTCCCGAAGGGCATCGAGGACACGCTGACGGGTGACCCCAGCGTGAAGCTGCACGACCCCCACATGAGCTTTGCGATGCCGGGAGCGGACATCACCATTGAGGCGCAGTACCGCTCCTCCGAACTGCCGGGCGAGGACGATGGGCCCTCGACGCTGGGCACCATGGCAACGGTGGCCGTGGGCGGCGCAGCGGCTGGCATCTTGGTGTGGCAGGGCGTGAGCCTTGGCGTGGACAGCTACTTGCAGCTGAACCTGCCGAAGGGCGTGGCGGTGCCCGCCAACCGGCGTGAGCTGGTGATGCTGCTGTGGGAGACGGCGGGCAAGCCCGAAGCGGCTCTGCCGAGCCTGTACAGCGATGTGCCCGCAGAGGAGATCGAGCTGCAGAAGGCGACCCGCTGGGCCATCGACAACGGCCTTGTGAAGCCCGCCGACGACAGCGACGCTTCCCGCTTTGACCCCGACCGTTACGTCACCAAGTACGACGTGTTCGGCGCGTGGCTCAAGCTCAAGAAGCTGATGAAGTAACTCTCCCATAAACAGCAAGGGGCTGTTGCACAACTCCTTCCGTCATCGCTGACGCGATGCCACCTCCCTCAATGAGGGAGGCTTTCACAGCTTGCCGTTACGCCAAGGCTCCCTCCGAGAGGGAGCTGGCACGGCGAAGCCGTGACGGAGGGAGTTATTTGCAACAGCCCCTTTTTGCGCAGCGGGCACTTTTTCGCTTGCGTTCGGGCAAAAATATGATATACTAAAAGAAATTGAGGGAATCGAAGGGAGCCGCACCATGCTGGAAAAAGCATTCAATGACGTCTATACTAAATTTAAGCTGCACTTCTACCAGAATGTGTTTCAGCGCTTCGCCACCCGCGAGGCCACGCTGACCACGGTGGAGTCCTTCTGCATGGAGGGAATCATGGCGATGGGCGAGCCGACCATCGCGGAGTTTTCCCGCATGATGCAGATCTCCACCCCGAACGCGGCATATAAGATCGGCAGTCTGGTTCGGAAGGGCTATGTGGAGAAGATCCAGTCCACCAAGGATCGGCGCGAATACCACCTCCGCCCGACCAAGAAGTATATCGAATATTACAACATCAGCTACTCTTACCTGCACACCGTGGTGGAGCGCGTGCGGGACCGTTTCCCCGCCGAGGATGTGGACAAGCTGGAGCAGATGCTGACGGTCATCAGCGACGAGCTGATGCCGGAGCTGGATATGGAGCTGAAAACGGACGATTGAGCCCGCCGAAAGCCCCGCCGGATGGCGGGGCTTTTTCTCTTGTTTCTCCATGCCCAAAACGCCCGCCGGGACGAACCCGGCGGGCGTTTTGGCGTTTTGGAAGAACAATTCTTGACGGAAACGGCAGGGGTGGCTATAATTGGAAATGGAACTAGGATCTTCGGAGGGAAAACGAAATGAATACGACAAAAGTATCGCGTTATCAGCTTCTCTTCGATGACGAACACAATGAATTGAGCTTTCGACAAGCAAACGAGGTTTTGTTTCAGCTTCAGCGGGAAATGATGCAGATCGCGAACCGGACGGTTCAGCTTTATTGGGAGTTCAGCGGTTATCAGAGCGACTACAAAAAGCGGTTCGATGTCTACCCGGATAAGGAACAACTGCTGGAAGATTTGAAGTATTCCAATCTCCGGTCTTACACCTATGCGGTCATTGCAAAAGAGTTCTACAAAAATAATACGGGAAATGTTTCGCTGTTGCAACAGAATGTGGACAAGCGCTATAAACAAAATCGAAAAGATGTGCAGATGGGTAAACGTTCCATTGATTCTTACAAAGCGACGGTTCCGATTGCCTTACAACGAAAGAGCATTCTGATTTCAAAAGAAGGCGCGAATTTTTGTGTGCGGATCAGTTTGCTTTCAAATGCTTATAGAAAAGAACTTGGTGTGAAAAATGGTACACTGAGTTTCAAGCTCCTCTTTGGGAAAAGTTATTCTGCGGAACAGATTCTGGAAGATATTTTTGCCGGAAAGTTTAAGCATACATCGAGCTCAATTAGCTATCGAAAAGGAAAATGGTTCTTGAATCTGGGATATAATTTTGAGAGCGAAGAGCCGGAGCTTCGACCGTCGCGGGTAATGGGAATTGATTTGGGCGTAGTAAAGCCGCTGGTGATTGCCTATAATGATACCCCGGTTCATCAAGAAATCGACAGCAACGAGATACAGGCGTTCCGGAACCAGATGCTTGCCCGACGGCGGGCGCTGGGGCGGCAGACAAAGCACTGCGCAGAGAGCAACATCGGCCACGGCGTTAAAACGCGGACCAAAGCGCTGGAAAAGCTCAAGCAGACCGAAGCGAATTTCCGGGACCGCATCAATCATCAGTACAGCCGCTATGTGGTAGACCTTGCCGTAAAATACAAATGCAAGACCATCCAGATGGAAGACCTGAGCGGGATTTCAAAAGATGATATCTTCCTGAAAAACTGGCCCTACTATGACCTGCAGACGAAGATCGAGTATAAGGCAAAAGAAAAGGGAATCGATGTTGTAAAGATCAACCCGAAATTCACCTCTCAACGATGCAGTAAATGCGGGTATATCTCGCCGGAAAACCGGCCGGACCAAGCGACATTCCGATGTAAGAAGTGCAGCTTCACCCTGAATGCAGATTGGAATGCGGCCCTGAACATTGCACAGCCCGGAATTGAAGAAATCATCCGGGAGACGATAAAACAAAAATAATGCGGTGCGAAGCGGAAGCTTTCATCGCAGATGCCCGGTGTTCGCACTGGGATTTTCGGCGGACTGTAACGCCGTAAGCCGAGTTAGTACCCGTAATCCGACACATTGCGTGCCGTAGGGCAACTCTCGACAAGGTTCTCTGCCGCTTTGGCAGAGAGGATAGTCCTGTACTAAGTAGACCGTACAGGCGGCGAACCCTTACATGTGGTAAAAAGTGCAAGACGTAGGTGATAAGCCCATGATTTGCCCTTGCATCATGCGTGCGAGGGTAAGTTGACAGTCCTAGAAAGCTGCTTTGCACACGTACTGGATTACTTGCATCATGCGTGCGAGGGTAAGTTGACAGCAGCGGTTTTTGGTGCTGTCGTCACGCATGATGGTCTTGCATCATGCGTGCGAGGACGAGCTGACAGATACGGATGTAACATCTGATTGAATTTTCAGCTCTGCGCATCTTACAGGTGAGGTTGTATTGACAGAAAACAAAAAAGAGAAGCAATCCTCCAATTGAATAGGCTCAGAATGAGCACTCTGCGGAAGCTCTTCGGCAGGGTGCTTTTTTCACCCCGCTTTCACGGAAATGCTCCCGTTTTTTCACAGCTTTCCCGTGAAGTTTCCATAGTTGCGGCGTAGAATGAGCATACTTAAATCACGTTGCATTTTTGAGGGAGGCTTGGTTATGAAGACCTGTTTGACAGAGAGCACGAAAATTTCCCGGCGAAGCTTTTTGCAGGCGCTTGGCGCGCTGACCCTTTCGGGCAGTCTGGCGGCGTGCGGCGGCACGGGGAAGGCAAAATCGGACCGCCTTGCGGCGGGGAGCCTCGCCTACACGCCGGATGAAGTGGTGACGGTGGAATTCTCGGACGGCGGCATCACGGTCAGCCCAGAGGACGCGGCGGGCCTTGCCGTGGAGGAGACCGCTCTCTCGGTGAACGGTGCGGGCGTCTATGCCCTGTCCGGCCGCTGTGCGGACGGCTCGGTGAAGGTGGAAGCCCAGACGGAGGACGTCGTGCTGCTGCTGGACGGCCTGACCCTGACCAGCGCCGACACCGCCCCCATCCTCTGCGGCGAATCCACCGGGGTGACCATCGCGGTGGTGGACGGGACGGAAAACACCCTGACCGACAGCGAGGCCAACGACCCGGACAATGCCGCCGACAACGAGAACGCCGAAAAGGCAGTGGTCAAGTGCAAGGACGGCTCGCAGGTCGTCCTCTGCGGCGGCGGTGCGCTGACCGTGAACGCACTGGGCAAGAACGGCATCAAATCCGGCACCGCGCTGGATGACCGGGACGCTAGCCTGACCATCCGGGAGCTGACGCTGAACATCGAGGCGCTGGTGAACGATGCCATCAACGCGGAGCAACGGCTCAAGGTGGAAAGCGGAAACCTGACCATCGCGGCGGGGGAAGATGCCATCCACTGCGACATGGAACTGAACATCGGTGCGGAGGGCACCACCGGCCCCGCCATCACCGTTTCCAGCTGCAGTGAGGGCTTGGAGGGAGCCATCCTGAACATACACTCCGGCAATATGGACATCACCTCCACCGACGACTGCCTGAACGCCGCCAACTCCGACCTTGGCGACTATGCGTTCGAGATAAACATCTCCGGCGGCACCATCAAAGCCTATTCCTCCGAGGGCGACGGCTTTGACTCCAACGGCACCCTGACCATCACGGGCGGCGACATCTCGGTCTGGACCGCCAACGCCGCCGACAATCAGCCGCTGGATGCCGATGGGCGCATCACGATTTCGGGCGGCACGGTGCTGGCCGCAGGCGGCAGCGCGGGCATGGGCTTTTCCATCAGCGCGTCTCAGCCCTACGTCACCTTCGGCGGCGGGCGGGACAGCAGCCTTTCCCTCGCCGGGGGCGAGGCGTTCTCCATTGCGGACGAAAGCGGCAAGAGTGTGCTGGACAGCACCGCCCTCTGCGACGCGGCCTTCCTCTTCTATTCCAGCCCAGCCCTGACGGCGGAGGGACGCTACAGCGTCCAGTCCACCGTCACCGCCACGGCCAAGACCGGTGAAGCTGATCCCCAGTTCGGCGGCAATGGAGGCCCCGGCGGCAGCGGCGGGCAGAGACCGGATGGCATGACGCCTTCGGACGGGCAGATGCCGCAGGGCCAGCCGCCCCAGAGTGACGGCACCACCCCGCCGGAACTGCCGGCCGCCAGCAGCAACTGAGAAAAACCGCGCAGCAATTGCAATCCGCGCGCCGGAATGATACAATAAGAAGCGGCAAATCACCGCCGCCGGACGTTTTTCCGGCAGATGTAAGAAAGAAGGCTTTTTATTATGAGCATGAACACGGTTCCTGAGCGTCTGGCTGCCCTGCGCGCCGCCATGGACGCCAACGGCGTTGACCTTTATCTCATTCCGGTGGGCGACCCGCATTCCAGCGAGTACCTGCCCGACCACTACACCTCCTTGACCTATTTCTCCGGCTTCCATGGCGAGAACTCCAACTTCGTCGTTACGAAGGACAAGAGCGCCATCTGGGCCGACGGCCGCTATTTCGTGCAGGCGGAAAAGGAGATCGCGGGCACCGAGATCGAGTTGGAGCGGATGGGTGAGCCGGGTGTGCCCACCGTGGAGCAGTACTGCGCCGATGCTCTGCCCGAAGGCGGGGTGCTGGGCCTGTGCGGTCTGACCGCTTCCTGCCATCTGGTGCGCAGCGTCCAAAAGGCGCTGGACGCCAAGCACGGCACCATCAAGACCCTGAATCTGGAAGATGAGCTCTGGACCGAGGGCCGCCCCGCCCTACCGGAGACTCCCGCTTGGATCCTGAGCAAGGAGTACGCAGGGTTCTCCCCCGCCGAGAAGCTGGGCCAGCTCCGCGCAAAGCTCAAGGAGCTGGGCTGCACCGCACAGCTGGTGGGCAAGCTGGACAATCTGGCATGGCTGCTGAACCTGCGCGCCATGGACATCCAGTGCACCCCGTATGCCATGGCCTACTGCTACGTCACGGAGGATCGCGCTGTCCTCTTTATCAACACCAAGCGTCTGGGCGCAGAGGTTGCGGCTGAGCTGAAGGAGAACGGCGTCGAGATCGCCGAATACGACGATGTGCTGAATTTCCTCGCCGCCGAGACCGAGCCGCAGACCGTGCTGGCCGACCCGGCTTCCGTCAACTACGCCGTCTACGAGACCTTGAGCAACAATGCGGCCCTGACCGTCAAGGATGAGGCCGATCCTCTGCTGCCGATGAAGGGCGTCAAGAACGAGACGGAACTGGCCCATAACCGCGAGACCCATCTGCGGGATGCCGTGGCCATGGTGCGGTTCCAGAAAGAGCTGGAAGAGCGCCTTGCCGCCGGTGAAGAACTGACGGAGCTGACTGTGGACGAGATCCTCCACAAGTACCGCTCCGCACAGGACAAGTTCATCGTGGAGAGCTTCGGCACCATTGCAGCCTACGGCGGCAATGCGGCCATGATGCACTACCACGCCACCGAAGCCGACCACGCCAAGCTGGAAAAGAAGGGCTTTTTGCTGGTGGACAGCGGTGCTACCTACATGGACGGCACCACCGACATCACCCGCACCTACCCGCTGGGCGAGCTGACCGAGGACGAAAAGCTGTTTTATACTTGGACTTTGCAGTGCCACATCGACATCGCAAAGGCCGTCTGGCTGAACTACTGCGATGGTCATATGCTGGACACCATCGCCCGCGAGCCGCTGTGGCAGCACCTCATCAACTACCGCTGCGGCACCGGCCACAGTGTCAGCTTTGTGGGCAATGTCCATGAGGGCCCCCACGCGCTGAACGGCCGCAACACCACTGTCTTCCAGCCGGGCATGGTTGTCACCGACGAGCCGGGCGTCTACGAAAGCGGTGTGGTCGGTATCCGAATCGAGAACGAGCTGGAGTGCTACCACAAGGCCGACAACCAGTACGGCACCTTCCTCGCCTTCCGTCCGCTGACCTTCGTGCCCATCGCCACCTCGCCCGTGGTGCCCGGCGTACTGAACAAGGACGAGATCGCATGGCTGAACGCCTACCACCGGGAGGTCTTCACCAAGCTCGCCCCCCGCCTGACCGAGGAAGAGCGCGATTGGCTGGCCAAGAAGTGCGCAGCCATTGGGGACTAAACCTCTCAGTCTCGCTGCGCTCGCCAGCTCCCCTAATGAGGGGAGCCCTTGGCAAAGGCGTGAAGTTTGTGCGCTGAGATAAGCAGATGCAAAAAAGCGAGAGACTGTTGCAGTCTCCCGCTTTTGCTTATTTCTCCGATTGATGTTCTTTCCAGTAAGCCTTTGCTTCGTCGATGGCCTTTTTGAAGGGGCCGGAGGGGTAGGTGCTCTCGGCGATGTCCACAAGGAACTTGTAGAGCTGGGGCCGCACCTCCTCGTATATTCCAAGGCGGGTGTAGAGGTCTTTGTAGTAGCGGAACACTTGTAATTTGTTCTGCACGATGGTGGCTGCGTTGATCTGGGTGTGGCAGATGCTCTGGGGGTTCTGGACGTAGTAATAACCGGGTTTGTCGATGGCGACGAACCGCTCGGCGTACTGGATGTACCGCAGGTTGAACACGAGGTCCTCGGCCCAGCGCATCTCGCTGACGAACTGGATGTCGTTGCCGGTCAGGATATCGCGGCGGTAGAGCTTGTTCCAAAGCACGCTGTAAAAATAGGAGGCGGGCTTGTCCATCAGGCGGAGGGCGAAGGTATCCTTGTCGTAGACCCCGGCGGGCAGAAAGCCATACTCCCGCACTTCCGGCGGGCGGGCAACGCTCATGACGCCCAGCTCGTCTTGGATCTTATCCAGCACCTGTTCCGGCTTGGAGGCTCCTGCCGGGATGACCATCTTGTAAGGGGCGATGACGAAATCGGCTTCGTTTTCCTCGGCAGCGGCCACAAGGCGCTCGGTGAAGTCCGGGTCAAGGTAATCGTCGCTGTCCACGAACTCTACGTATTTGCCGGAAGCAAGCTTCAGGCCGAGGTTGCGGGTGTCCGATACGCCGGAATTGGCCTTGTCCACCAGCAGGATGCGGGAATCCTTTTGGCGGAACTCCTCGCAGACGGGAAGGCTCTGATCCTTGGAGCCGTCGTTCAGGATGATGATCTCGATGTTCCGGTAGGTCTGGGCACAGATGCTCCCTACGCACCGGGCCAGATGGCTCTGGGCATTGTAAACGGGCAGAATGATGCTGACGAGAGGCTGATTCATAGAGGAGTCTCCTTTCATCGTTTTTGTTGTAACTATACTCCCCCGCAGCGCAAAATGCAAGCGCCGGGGGCCGCTCGCCGAAGGAGGGCTTGGAAAATGATCTTTCATATCGCGATTTGCAGCCCGGACCCGGTGCTGCGGGGGCGGGTGCAGCGGCACTGCCTTGAATATTATGCCCGCCGCGCCGATGCGTGCATCGTGGAGCAGTTGGAAAGCGCTGCCGACTTGCTGCGTCAGGAAGCCGACGGCACCCGGTACGAGCTGTATCTCATCGAGTTGACGGCTTCCGGCCCGGCGGCAGGCTTACAGGCGGCGGCCCAGCTGCGCCAGCACGGGGTGCGCGCTCCGCTGGCCTTCTTCGCCCGCACCCCGGCCTACGCTTACGAGGCGTTCCGGGTGGACGCGATGCAGTATCTGCAAATTTCCTTCCGGCCCGAACAGCTCACCGCCCTGCTTGACCGCGCCACCGAGCCGGAGTATGGCCCGGTCATCCCGGTCACGACGGCGGCGGGGCTGCGGGCCCTGCCCTTCGCGGACATCGAATATCTGGAGTGCACCCACCACATCGTCCACTTCCACCTTGCCAGCGGCGAGGACGTGGCCTCCCTTTCGCTGCGGGTGCCCTTTTCCGAGGTGGCAAAGCCTCTGCTGGCCGACGAACGCTTTTTGCAGCCCCACCGTTCCTATGTGGTGAACCTCGCCGCCGCGTCCCAGCTCTCTGCCGGTGAACTGTGGATGCGCAGCGGCGCCCGCGTGCCCATCCCCCGCAGCCGTGAGGCTGCCGTAAGGGCTGCGTTCCGGAAGTTTCTGGAACGGTAGAAGAAAACAGAACAGGCCCTGCCGTACAGTTTGAAATGCTGCATGGCGGGGCCTGTTTTAGACGTGCTGTCAAGGGTTTTGAAATGCCCTTATAATTTCAGCTCCCCCCACTCCTGCAGGAACTGGTCGCTGACTTGGCGGAGGGCGGGCTCGTCGGCGGCGCTGGCGGCGTCGGCGATGCCGATGACGTAGAAGCCTGCGTCGTGGGCGGTGCGGGCGGCGTAGAGGGAATCCTCGCAGACGGCGCAGGTACGGGGGTCGGTGCCGCCAAGGCGGTGGAGCGCCTCGAAGAAGACCTCCGGGCGGCTCTTGTGGAGCGGGCCCTGCGCCTCGACGTAGAACTCAAAATGATCGTCCAGCCCCAGCCGGGTGAGCACGGCCTTGCACTGGTCGCTCCATGTGTTTGAGCAGATGCACATCCGGGCTCCTTCGGCCTTGAGCCGGGCCAGCAGCGCCCGCACGCCGGGCTTGAGCTCTACGCTCTCGTACAGCTCCGCAATGACCGACCGCATCACGCCGAAGTAATCCTCCGGCTTTAGGGGCAGCCCATACTCCCGGATGAGGTACTGCGCGCCGTCGGCCATCCCCATGCTCAGCAGGGTGGTGCGCAGGTCGGCCTTCGGCTCGCGGCCATACCGGCGCAGCAGCGCCAGCGGGGCGTTCTCCCACACGGCGGTCATGCTGTCGGTCAGGGTGCCGTCCATATCAAAGATCCATTGCTTGCAGTTCATATTGCCATCCTCACAGTCAGATTTTACTAAATTATACCACGCTTTTTGTTCCAAAAACAGAGAGAAATTTTCCCGAAAATATGTTATACTTTGTGCAGATTTGATTCGGAGCACAAAGGAGGCGGTTGGGATGGCGCAGAACGAGACCCCCAAAAAGGCGCTGGTGCTGGCCGGCGGCGGAGCCCGCGGCAGCTATCAGGTGGGCGTCTGGCGGGCATTGACAGAACTGGGCTGGCACCCGCAGATCATCACCGGCACCAGCGTCGGCAGCCTGAACGGCGCAATGTTCGCGCTGGACCTGTACGAGACGGCGCGGGATATGTGGACGAGCATCCGAAGTCAGGACGTGATGGAGCTGCCGGAAGAAACGAATCTGACGGAGCTGCATCAGTTCCTGCGGGACATCGTGCGGGAGGGCGGCATGGATGTCACCCCGCTGGAAGAGATCGTGGAGCGGGTGTTGGACGAAGACGCCCTCCGCGCGTCGCCCATCCGGTTCGGCCTCGTCACCGTGGAAAAGCGGGGCCTGAAACCCCGCGAGCTGCCGCTGGAAGAGATCCCGGAAGGGAAAGTGAAGGACTACCTGCTGGCCTCGGCGGCCTGTTTTCCCGCGCTGCGGGCCAAGCAGATCGACGGGGTGCAGTTCCTCGACGGCGGCTACCGGGACAACATGCCCACTGCGCTGGCACAAAAAATGGGCGCGGAGGAGCTGGTTTGTGTGGATTTGGAGGGAGTGGGCATCACCCTGCCCAACCGCACCGGTCTGCCCACCACCATGGTGCGCAGCTACTGGGAGCTGGGCGATATCCTCCACTTTGATCCCGACACCGCCAAGCGAAACATCGAGCTGGGCTATTACGACACCCTTCGGGCCTTCGGGCGGCTGCGGGGCTGTGCCTACGCCATCGCGAAGAGCGGCGCTTCCGACGCGGACGCAGCTGCGTTCCGGAAACGCTTCGACGCGGTGCAGAAGGCCGTCAAGGCGAAGTACCCAGTCACTCTGACGGCAGACCTCGCCCTCCGGCTGGCCAACATGAAAGATGCCGAGACCGCCCCGCTGGAAGCTGCCGCCGAGGACGTGGGGGTGAACCCCGCCCATTACTACACGGTGGAGCAGCTCGGCAGAGCCTTTCTGGAACAATGCGACCGCAGCCGCATCGAGAGTTTTGCGCCCCTGTTTGACGGCAGCGGCAATGCGGCACAGGCCGCGTGGGCGGCGCTGCTGCCCAATACATTCTTACAGGCGCTGGTCTACCGCACACTGACCGCGCCGGTGGAGGAGGGAGTGGAACCATGAAAGTCTATCAGGGACATTCCGCTTCTCCCGGCCTCGTGCTGGGGCAGGTGAGCCGGGTGGAGCGCCGGACGGAGAGTTTCCGCCCCGGCCCCTTCAGCCCGGAGCGGGAGCAGCGGCTGCTGGACAACGCCGTGAAAACGGCCCAGACCGAACTGGACTCCATGGCGGAGCGCAGCGGCCCTACCGAACAGGCCATCTTTCTGTTCCAGAGCATGATGCTGGAGGACGAGGGCTTCATGAATGAGGTCCGCTTCCAAATTAAGGCGGGCATCGGTGCCGCCGAAGCGATGGACCGCGTGGGCCACCGCTATGCCGACCAGCTGGCCAACATGGAGGACAACGCCTATATGCAGCTGCGCAGCGTGGATATCCTCGACGCGGCCAGCCGGGTGGTGAATATCCTTGCCAACCGGCCCCGCGTCTGGCTGGCGCTGGATCATCCGGTGATCCTCGCGGCGGAGATGCTGATGCCCAGCGACCTGTTCAGCGTCCCGGCGGGGATGATCTTGGGCATCATCACGTCCGAGGGCAACAAGCAGAGCCACGCCGCCATCATCGCGCGGGCCATGCACATCCCCTGCATCGTGCAGGTGGGCAGCGATTTTCTGGACGACTGCGACGGCCGCATCGTCGTCCTCGACGCCGACAACGGCGAGTGCATCCTTGACCCGGATGCCGTCACCCGCCAACAGGCCATGGCCCACATCTGCGAAAAACAGTGGGAAAACGAGGAGATGAACCGCATCTGTGCCCTGCCGAACCGCACCAAGGACGGCGAGGCCTTTGAGCTGCTGGCCAACTGCTTCGGGCAGGAGGACATCGAAACGGCCCTCCAAACCGGTGCCAGCGGCGTGGGTCTGCTGCGCAGCGGCTACATGATGCTGCCGGGCCGCCCGGTGGACGAGCAGGAGCAGTATGTGTTCTATCACTCCTGCCTTGCTGCGGCAAAGGGCGGCGTCGTCACGGTCCGCACCTTCGACTTTGGCGCAGACCGCACCATGGCCGATGCGCATCAAGGGCCGGAATCCTCCAAGCTGGGGCTGCGCGGCATCCGCAACAGTCTGCGCCGCCCCCACCAGTTCGAGACCCAGATCTGTGCGCTGCTCCGCGCGGCGGCGGACGGCCCGCTGCGGATCATGTTCCCGATGGTGACCAACCTTGAAGATTGGGACGAAGCCATGAAGCGGGTGGAGCACTGCCGCCAGCAATTGCGGGAGCGGGGCGAGCGGTTCAACGAGAAGACCCCCTTCGGCGTCATGTTCAGCGTGCCCTCAGCCTGCCTGACGGCGGAAGAATTCGTGGCTCGCGGGTGCGATTTCTTCGTCATCGAGACCAACGACCTGACCCAGTACACCCACGCCGTTGACCGGGACCTTTCCATTGCGGAGCGCTACTACCGCCCCGCCAGCCATGCGATGAAAAAGCTCATCGCCATGGTCATGGAAGCCGCTGACGCGGGGCAGATCCCCGTGACCATCTGCGGCATGGCCGTCGGCAACCCGGCCAATACGATCCAGTACCTGAAACTCGGCCTCCGCAGCTTCTCCATGAGCCCCCAGAGCCTCATCGGCGTGAAACGCGCACTGCTGGAAGCAGACAGCCGGGATTGACAGAAAGAATATGTACTACTGAAGCATAAAAAGGGGCTGCTGCACATCGTTTTAGCCGAACGTGCAGCAGCCCCTTTTTGTTTGAAAGAGCGTTATTCCAGATTCCCCGTCAGGGTCATGACGGCGGAGAGGACGGCCAGCGGGGCCGTCTCACAGCGGAGAATGCGGGGGCCGAGGCCGACGGTCTTGGCACCGGCTTTGGCGGCCATCTCGGCCTCCTCGGCGGCAAAACCGCCCTCTGCGCCGGTGATGACGGCGATCTTCCGCTTCTGGCCGTCGGCGGGCTGGGGGTCTGCCAGCAGCTCCCGGAGGGGAGCACCGCCGCACTCGTAGCAGAAGAGCACGAGGTCGTACCCTTCCAGACTGCGGCAGAGCGCGCCGAAGTTGGGCAGCGGGAGGGCCACATCCGGCAAAACGCCCCGGCCGCACTGCTTGGCGGCTTCAAAGGCGATGCGGTTGTAGCGCTCGTTTTTCTGCTCCTCTTTCTTGGGGGCTGCCACGCAGTAGCGGCTGAAGAAGGGGACAAAATGGGCGCAGCCCAGCTCGACGCCGTGGCGAATGACCTGCTCCAGCTTGTCCTGCTTGGGATAGCCCACAAAAAGGGTGACTTCTACGCTGGGTTCGGCGGCGCTGGGGTAGCCCGGCTCCACGCTGAACTCCACCGTCTCCGGGCCGAAGCCGGTGATGGTGGCGGTGTACTCCACGGCGTTGCCGTCGCAGAGGATGACGGTATCGCCCAGCTTGCCCCGCATCACGCGGGCGAGATGATGGGCGTCGGCACCCCGCAGCGTTGCGGTGCCGTCGGCGATCTCGGTAGTAAAATAACGGTGCGGCATTTTTCGATCCTTTTCAACTGAAGCTCCCCCTCCGGGGGAGCTGGCGAGCGTCAGCGAGACTGAGAGGGCTTTCTGGCCTTACTTGCAGCAGCTCCCCCTCTGGGCGAGCGTCAGCGAGACTGAGAGGGCGCTCTGGCCTTACTTGCATTTTTTGCAGACAATGCACTCCCAGCCGCGCTTTTCCTTAACTTCCTGTACAGTAAGCCCGGCTTTTTCCAGCCCGGCAATGACCTCATCCTTCCGGCTGTCGATGATGCCGCTGGCGATGAAGACGGCATCCTCGGCCATCAGGCCGGGCACGGCGGGGGCCAGCGACAGGATGGCGTTGGCAACGATGTTGGCGGTAATGATGTCGTAGGTACCGCTGGCCTTGTCGGACAGATCGCCCACAAGGACGGTCAGCTTGTCGGCTGTGCCGTTCAGGGCGGCATTCTCCCCAGCGGTGCGGACGGCCACGGGGTCGATGTCCACGCCCTCGGCGGAGGCAGCGCCCAGCTTGAGAGCTGCGATGGCAAGGATGCCGGAGCCGGTGCCGATGTCCAGCACCCGTTCGCCGCCCTTGACCCGCTCGTCCAGCGCCTCCAAGCAGAGGCTGGTGGTCTCGTGGCCGCCGGTGCCAAAGGCGAGGCCGGGGTCGAGGATGAGCTTGACGCGGTCGGTATCGTACTCCTGCCAAGAGGGTACCACGGCAAGGCGCTGGCCGATCTCCATCGGGTGATAATACTTGCGCCAGCCGTTCTGCCAGTCCTCCTGTTCCACGCCTTCGGTCTCGACGGTATAGGCGATGCCCGCCGCCTCCATCCGGGCCGCGATGAGGGCCAGCGTCTCCACGGGGGAAGCGCCCGGCTCCAGATACAGGTGGATGATGACCTGATCGCGGGGCTTGTCCAGCAGTTCCTGCTCGATGAGGTCCACATGCGCGATCTCGGCCACCTGCTGTTCGATGTCGCTGTAGTCTTCGATATAGATGCCGCCTTCGGCAATCATGGTGGCGACGGCTTCGGCGTTGTCGGCGTCGGCCTTGGCCACGGTCAGGCGGATATCAGTCCATTCCATTGATAAAACCTCCTTCGGGATGTTGTACACGGTTCGGGAATACCTATATAGTAACATAGACGCCGCCATGGCGCAAGAAGTGCGCGGCAGAGGCGGAAGAACATAGAAAATTCACAAATAAGAAAATTCTTTTCAGGGTGAAAACTTGTATCCCATCAAAAACCCCAAAAACTTTTGACTAAAAAATGCAAAATCAAGGATTTTTGTATCAATTGTGGAGAAAAGGGCGGAACCCCCCTTTCCTTTTTTCTTAACATGTGTTAAGATATTGTTACGCAATTATGGACGGTCTGCAACCAGAGGCCGCCATAACAACAACATTCTTTAAGGAGGAATGTGTCTTATGATGAAGTATCTCCAGAAACTGGGCAAGGCACTGATGCTTCCCGTCGCGGTCCTGCCGATCTGCGGCATCCTGATGGGTCTTGGCTATGCCTTTGCTCCGGGCGTCATGGGTGTGCCCGGTGCAGCAACTTCCGGCGCGGCTTATACCGTTGGCTTCCTGCTGGTCAAGGCAGGCGGCGCTCTGATCGACAACATGGCATGGCTGTTTGCAATCGGTGCAGCAGTCGGTCTGGCGGATGACCACGACGGTACCGCTGGTCTGGCTGGCCTCGTCAGCTTCCTGATGATGCAGCAGCTGCTGAGCCCCGCCGTCGTCGGTGCAGTCCGCACCCTCGAAGAGGGCACTGCTACCTACATCGCTTTCCAGAAGGTCGCTGGCAACTCGTTCATCGGCATTCTGGCCGCTGTGGTGGGCGCGACCTGCTACAACAAGTTCAAGAACACCCAGATGCCTGACTGGCTGGCATTCTTCTCCGGCAAGCGCTTCGTCGCAATTGCCACCGGCCTGATCTCCATCGTGGTCTCCGTTGTCCTGCTGTTCGTCTGGCCTCTGATCTTCGGTGCACTGGTTGCTCTGGGCGAGGCCATCGTAAGCATGGACGGCATCGGCGCTGGTATCTATGCGTTCCTGAACCGTCTGCTGATCCCCACCGGCCTGCATCACGCTCTGAACAACGTGTTCTGGTTCGACACCATCGGTCTGGGCGACCTGTCCCACTTCTGGGCTGGCGAGACCTCTGCGGATGTGGGCTGGAGCCTCGGCATGTACATGTCCGGCTTCTTCCCCTGCATGATGTTCGGTATCGCCGGTGCTGCGCTGGCCATGGTCCGCACCGCTAAGAACAAGAAGGCTGCCATCGGTCTGGTTCTGTCCGCTGCCATCTGCGCTTTCGTCTGCGGCGTCACCGAGCCGTTCGAGTTCGGCTTCATGTTCCTGTGCTTCCCGCTGTACATTGTCTACTCTGCTCTGTACGGCATCTTCACCATCATCACCTACTACTCCGGCTTCCGTGCTGGCTTCTGCTTCTCTGCCGGTGCCACCGACCTCGTGTTCTCCGCTTCCCTGCCCGCAGCTGCTAAGACTTGGATGATCATCCCTCTGGGCATCGCTGCTTTCGTCGTGTTCTACGCTGTGTTCTACTTCGCCATCACCAAGTTCGACCTGAAGACCCCCGGCCGTGAGGACGAGGACGCCGAAGAGGCCGAGAAGAAGGTGACGCTGGCCAACAACAACTACACCGAAGTTGCTTCTGGTGTGCTGAAGGCCATCGGCGGCAAGGCAAACGTCTCCAGCGTGGACTACTGCGCTACCCGTCTGCGCTTCACCATCAAGGACTACACGCAGGTCGATGAAAAGGCTGTCAAGGCTGCTGGCGCTGCCGGCGTCATCCGCCCCGACAAGAACACCTGTCAGGTCATCATCGGCACCAAGGTCCAGTTCGTGTACGACGAGCTGAAGAAGATGCTGTAAGTGCATTTCTGAATTGCAATCTGCGGAAGTCTGGTTGATTCCGCATCTGTTCCCATGGGCCGCTGAGGGCGGGCGTTTACGCCCATCCTCGGCGGCCCTCTTTTTTGTTCACACAAAAGCGTTTTCTGGAAACCGAAAGCGTGTTATACTAGGGTCAATGAAAAAAATCAGGAGGTTCCGATTATGAAGATCATTCGTGCAAAGGATTATAAGGATATGTCCCGCAAGGCTGCCAACATCATCTCCGCGCAGGTCATTATGAAGCCGAACTGCGTGCTGGGTCTGGCGACCGGCGGCACCCCGGTGGGCGCGTATGCACAGCTGGTGGAGTGGTACAACAAGGGCGACATCGACTTCTCCGAAGTCACCACCGTCAACCTCGACGAGTACCGCGGGCTGCCCAAGGAGCACCCGGAAAGCTACTGGAGCTTCATGCACAAGAACCTGTTCGACCATGTGAACATCCGCCCCGAAGCGATCCACCTGCCCGACGGCACCAACCCCGACGCGGCAGACGCCTGCGCCAAGTACAACGAGATCATCCACAGCGTCGGCGGCATCGACCTGCAGCTGCTGGGCCTTGGCCCCAACGGCCACATCGGCTTCAACGAGCCGGGCGAAGCCTTTGAGCTGGAGACCCACTGCGTTGACCTGACCCCCGCCACCATCGAGGCCAACAAGCGCTTCTTTGACGGCAACGAGGACCTTGTGCCCAAACAGGCCTACACCATGGGCATCAAGACCATCATGCAGGCCCGCAAGGTGCTGGTGGTGGCCAACGGTCTGGCCAAGGCCAAGGCCGTCAAGGCCGTTGTGTCCGGCCCCGTCACCCCGGAGTGCCCGGGTTCCATCCTCCAGATGCACCCCGACTGCATTCTGGTCGCCGATGAAGAGGCACTGAGCCTTCTTTAAGGAATAAACCTCTCCGTCATCGCTTACGCGATGCCACCTCCCCTACTGAGGGGAGGCCTTGGCAGTCGGATGAAGCTTGCTGGATACGCCAGAGGCTCCCCTATTAGGGGAGCTGGCAAGCCGAAGGCTTGACTGAGAGGTTGGAGGAACGAGCATATGATCATCAAGAACGCAAAAATCTATACCCCCCGCCACACCTTTGAGGAGGGGAACCTCTTCATCCGCGATGGCCGCATCGTGCCGTTCGCCCAGCCCGAAGAGGGCGAGGAAGTCGTGGACGCGGCCGGGGCCTATGCCCTGCCGGGTCTGGTGGATATCCACTTCCACGGGGCTATGGGCAAGGACTTCTGCGACGGCAGCGAAGAAGCCATCCAGACCCTCGCTGACTTCGAGGCCAGCAAAGGCGTGCTGGCCATCTGCCCCGCGACCATGACCTTCTCGGAAGAGATCCTGAACAACGTCATGGATGCCGCCGCCGCCCACAAAAACGGCAAGGGCGCGGACCTTGTGGGCATCAACATGGAAGGCCCCTTCATCAGCCCGAAGAAGGTGGGCGCCCAGAACCCGGAGTACCTCCACCCCGCCGATGTGGGGATGTTCCGCCGCTTGCAGGAGCGGTCGGGCGGCCTGATCAAGCTGGTGGATGTTGCCCCGGAGGAGCCGGGCGCACTGGACTTCATCAAGGAGTGCCACGAGGAAGTGCGCATCTCCATCGCCCACACCTGCACCAGCTACGATACCGCCCTCGCGGCCTTTGACGCCGGTGCCACCCACATGACCCACCTGTACAACGCCATGCCCGGCATCACCCACCG
>CDYS01019106.1_pt1 | contig 37029 bp, 45 predicted proteins | sample 557491 | NCBI WGS metagenome assembly CDYS01 (sample SAMEA3182057, study PRJEB8094) | gut metagenome | biome: human; feature: gut; material: Stool; isolation source: human stools | place: Canada | collected 2012-11-26
AAAAAGCAAGACGCAAACTCAAATGCATGAGCTTGCGTCTTGCTTTTGCCCGTACCAGCTGTACCCCTATGACACATTGTGTACCTATGGGGTGAAACAGTTGAAACTTCCAGGCTTTTCGCAGCGGCATCTTTTTTGGTGCAGCTTGATGGCAAGCAGCACCTTTTTAGATCCCCCGACATAAAATTGCCTGAAATCTCAAGGGTTTTCGCGTTTCCTGGAAGTCATAATAAATCAGTTTCAAAACTTCGAGTTAAACCTAAATAGATGCTTGCCGTTGCCATATATATACCACTAGCTTTTGATGAGTGTTTTTATTTATAGAACTTCAAAAAAATCGCTTCGCACTTTGAATCGATGTTTTCAGCAATTCTTCGAAACTCAGATTCAGTTTTTGATAGGTACTCTAAATCTGAAATATGTTCTCCAATTGTTCGCTTATATTTAATGAACTCAGTTTCAATATATTTAAGCTCAGTTGCAAATCCAAGTGATTTGGAATATCCTTGTAGTATGGTAATATAATTATTTATTTTCCGGTTTGTTAGATTTAGATCTTTCTGAATTGCGTCAACCTGTCCATCATCTGGAATGATATAAAATTTCTCGGATGTGACTATCTCTTGAAGATGTAATAATATTTTCTCAACATGTTCCTTTGCTTTTCTCTGATCATTTTTATACTGGACAGCGCCAAATGCAAAGCATAATGCAATGAACGGTGTTAACAATTGTGCAATAGATACTTCAAAAAAGGATGTATTACAAGCTATATTATAAATTGCAACACCTATAATAAAGGCAAAGCATATGCATTCTAGTATTGTAATAATTTTTTGTTTCATTTATTGCTTTTCCCTGTCTTTACAGTTCTGAATATATCCATTTATCTCCTGAATCAAAGACGGTTCATCCTCTGAAATAAACTCTAGCGTATCAGCTACTTCCGCTGATCCATATTTTCGAGCTAAACCCCCGAATGCTTCTTCAAGAAATGACGTTGGGTATCCGTATGCCCCATCCAAATTAATAATCAACTTTTGATTGCTATTTCTTGCTAGTATATACTTTGGCTCTAATAAACTTTCGCGAAACTCCTCACCAGAATCTGGTCCTTCGGCTCTATACCGCGCGTTTGGTGTTTCACTAAAATCTCGACAAATTACAATTTCCATAATGCGCTCCCCTCAGCATTTTGCAAGATTGATTTTCCAGGAAAACAGCGTTCCAATAAGTGGTTTTTCTAGATCTTTAGACCGATAACTTTTTGACAAAACTGATACGTCCGCTTTGCTCGTAATAATTCGCATGTTCTGAATCTTTTCATTTGTACAGAACTTTCGTATCTTAGGCAATCCTTTCCCTCTATGCTCCTCGTGCGTTGAAGTGCGAAAATCGCCGTTCAAAGCAGATTCAACATATTTATACTCACTTTTTATCTTTAGCAAATCCAGTTTTTCAGCAAAGTTTCTCCTAACAGTAGATGGTATCCCCTCACCTGTATCCATAAATGTAAATGCTACAGTACCTTCTTCTTTCAAATATTTTACGAAGCAATACCAACGAGGATATAATACATCATTGCAATTATATGCATGCTTAAAAACATTTGCCATCATTTCAAACATCGCTTGACAAGGGCACACAGAGAAAAACAACTGAAAATGAGCTGCCAAGCCTTACACAATGCACCGCCTAACAGGACATAGGCGGTGTTTTTGTATGCAGACAGCGTTTTCTCTGTGTGCCGATATGGGCCAGCCGTGCGGCATGGCCTAAATTTTTGTCAAGGAGGTTATTCGTGTCATGGCAGAAGAAAACAAGCATCCCCCTACCACGGAGGAACAGGCTCCGCCTGAAATGCCAAGAAAGGCCCCAAAAATGGAGCAGGCCGAAATCCCTGATGTGGGCGGCGGCCCCGCTCCGTCCGCAAAGGTGATTGACCTTTCCGCGATGCGTTCCACGCCGGAAAAGGACGCTCCGCCGGACATCCCCAAGGAGACGGAGGCCCCGTCCGTTTCCGTCACCGAGTACAGCAAGCGGGAATGGGAAAAGCCCATGCCAGAGCCGGAGAAGCCCAAGCCCAAACGGGGCCGCCCTGCAAAAGCCGAAAGAGCCACGCCCACCGAGCCGGGGGCCAAGAAAGAGGTAAAAGCGGAAAAGCCCCGCCGTGGCCGTCCGCCCAAAACGGAAAAGACAGCCCCGGAGCAGACCAAGCCGCCCAAGGCTGGCAAAACCCATGCAGCCCCCGAGGAAAAGGCAGCACCTCCGGCCCCGGAAGTGCCGCCTACACCCCGCGACGCTACCCGCGCCGAAAAAGAGGAAATCGTCTATCTTGACCTTTCCGACCTGCACCCGTTCAAGGATCATCCTTTCGGCGTCCGGGACGATGCGGAAATGAAATCTCTGGTGGAGAGCGTCCGCAACGGTGGCGTCAACCAGCCCGCGCTGGTGCGCCCCCGTGAGGGCGGCGGTTATGAGATCATCGCTGGCCACCGCCGCCAGATGGCCAGCCAGCTTGCCGGGTATCGCAATATGCCCTGTATCGTCCGCAATATGACGGATGATGAGGCCATTCTCGCTATGACGGATGACAACCTCCGTCAGCGTGAAACGATTTTGCCCAGCGAAAAGGCCCTGTCCCTGAAAATGCAGTATGAGGCCATCAAGCATCAGGGAGCACGAGGCGACAGCGCCGAGGCCGGAAAGCTCTCTCTTGAAAGCGTGGGCCAGCGCAACGGCATGAGCGTGAAAACCGTGCAGCGGTATATCTGGCTCAATGATCTTGTGCCGGAATTGAAGCAGACGATGGATGACGGAAAGCTGTCTTTCACCCCGGCTGTGGAAATTTCCCGTGTGCGCCCCAAGCACCAGAAGTATATCGCCGTGTCCATTGAGGGCCAGCAGGCTTCGCCCTCCAAGGGTCAGGCAAAACGGCTCCGCGAGCTGGACAAGGAAAACAAGCTCTCCCCGGATGTGATCGACGGTATTTTGTGTGAAGAAAAGAAAAAGGAGGATCGTGACGTGATCATTACTGGCGCTGAACTGGAAAAGTTTTTTGGCAAGGAGGCCACGCCCCGGCAGATGAAAGACCAGATTATGACGCTGCTGGAGGACTGGAAAGAGCGGCAGCCGCCCGAGCTTGCCAAGCCCGATAAGAAAATGGATATGGAAAAGTAACGACCTCTGGCCACCATGACCAGAGGCTTTTTGCTGCCCCGATAGGACAGGCTCTTGGGGTTATATCCCCCGTCGCCGCCCGTAATCGAGCACAGGCGGGAGTGGGCTGTCAAGGGGGCTTCGCCCCGCCGTGTGCGGCGGCTTTGCCCTTGACCGCCTGCCCCGGCTGTGCTTTTTCTCCGGCAAGCGGCGGGGGTATATCCTCCAGAGCCGCCCCCTTTTCCAAGATTGGAAAAGGGCGGGGGGAAAAGGTTGACTCACCACATTATATAAAAACGGAGGTTTTCACAATGAAACGACCCCTTGCGTATATCACCGCCGCGTGGAGCGGCGATCCCTGTGAGGCGACAGAGCAGGCCGCCAAGTATTGCCGCGCTGTCTATGAGGCGGGCTTTTCGCCCATCTGCCCCACGCTCTATCAGCCCCTTTTCCTGAACGACGCCGTTCCCGAGGAGCACAAGAGCGGCATCGACATGGGCCGTGACCTGCTCCGCCGCTCTCATGTGCTGGTGGTGTGCGGCAGTATCTCCACGGAAAGCATGAAAAACGATGTGGCTGTTGCTCAGCGGCTGGGGATCACGGCAACCACGCTGGACGGCATCCTGACCGTAAAGCGTCAGGGCCGCCGTTGATATGAACGAGATCCGGCTGGGCAGCCTGTTTGACGGGATCGGCGTGTTCCCGCTGGCGGCTGTACGCTGCGGCGTCGAGCCGGTATGGGCCAGTGAGATCGAGAAAGCGCCGGTGTCCATCACCAGCCGCCACTTCCCCCACATGGCGCATTTGGGCGACGTGACAAAGCTGGACGGCGGGGCGATCCCGCCCGTCCACGTCATCACTTTCGGCTCACCGTGTCAAAATTATCCCGAAGAAAAGAATATCCCGAAGTTTCAGCGGGAGTCCTTGAAATGCAAGTGGCTCTGCTATTAAAACTTCGGGATAATCTTTTGACTTGAGCACCTGATATAATGCCTGTACAGGCAAGAACCTGAAACAGAATTGTGAGGTGCAAATGAATGGATGAAATACAAATCACAGACCTTTCTTCGCGAGTTTTGAATGCCATGAGGGCGCGAAATCTCAAAGCAAAACCAATCACAGAATTTGAACGTTATGGACTCCGACGAATCCTCTTACATTTTTCAGAGCATGAGTGGATCGCCTACTCCAAAGAAGCAGTGTGGGCATTTGTTCTACAAGAGCGTTTAAGGGTAGAGAGCGGCCAGTTACCCGCATACCAGTGGGCACACGCACGCCGTGCCGCAGTGTATCTTGAGCAGATGGCGGAGCATGGCGTTATTCAAGAATCCCCCTTGCCAAGATGGGAAGCGGAGCATAATCGCCTATTTCGGTCCGTAGCGCAGGATGAGCCGCCGTCCCAGAAGATTGAAATACTGATTTGCCAAGTTCGAGATGCCATCATGAAATTAGATATGTCTGAAAAAGCAAAGCGGAATTATCTCTATTGTGGGCTTGGCGCAGTTTTGAAGCATTTTGATTTTCAGGGTGAAATGATTTACTCAGAGGAACTTCTGGATACATTTTTGGCTGATTCGCAGGAGCAATATTTGTCTGGAGAGATAAAGCAAGCAACTTGGCAAAGTATACGCAAATCAGTTTTGTGGATCAAAGAATATCGGGAAACAGAACACATTACACATCGTAAGCTGACAAACACAGCATTTATATATGCCAGTCCTGATTTCGAGCGACTGATCCAAGAATATGCTGCCTATATGCGCAACGCAGATTACCTGAAAGAGAAAACCCAGTCCGTTTACATTGCAGCGGTTCGAGCGTTCTTTAAGCGGATGGAATCTCTTGGACCAATTGAGTACAATCAGCTTACGCTGTGCGATGTTACTGCCTGCATCAGCAAGACGGCAACAGAAATGCCGTTAGGCATTTTTAACACAATGGTTGCTCTGCGCTCTTTTGCACAATTTGTTTCTGATATTCATCCAGAACTGCCCAATATCACAGCGGCTCTAAATTGCACCCCAGCGAAACGCAGGCGCGTTTATGTGGGATACTCCGACGAAGATGCGCAGAAAATTCTGGCAGTGATCGACAGAGAGAGCATAAAAGGGAAACGGGATTTTGCCATGGTGATGCTTGCCTACAGCACTGGTCTACGGAGTTGCGACATTTTGAACCTTAAATTTGAAAATATTGATTGGCGGACCCATGAAATTCGACTGATTCAAGAAAAGACCAATGTTCCTTTGGCCCTTCCACTTGACGCGGCAACAGGAAATGCCATTGCTGAGTACATCTTAAATGGGCGTCCCGAGTGCGATTCAGAGTACGTTTTTATAAGAACTCAGCATCCATATACAAGGATGCTGAGCTTCTGGCAAATCGTCGCTGAATATGCCCGCCGTGCATTGGGTACATCCAGGAAAATGAACGGCCCACACGCTTTTCGGCGGGGAATGGGAAGGCGGTTGCTGGAGGCAGGTGTGCCTTCACCCATGATTTGTGATGTTTTGGGCCATACGTCCGCGGCATCCCTGCGGCAATATACGGCATCCTCTCTGGAATGTTTAAGGAAGTGTGCGAGAACCTTAGAATCTATCCCGGTGATGCAGGAGGAACTGCAATGATGAAGTATCCTCTGAACAGCAAGTTTTCTGATCGAATCACTGATTTTGTGGACTACAAACACAGTTTGGGCCACAGCTACGAAGAGAGCTGCCGCATCTTATGGAAGTTTGATCTCTTTTGCTGCGATAGGTTTCCTGAAAAGAGCAGTTTTGACCGCGACATTGCCATGGCATGGCTGGAAATGCGGGACACAGAGGGCAGAGCAGGACACAGAAACCGTATCATGGTTTTGCGGGAATTTGCCCGGTATCTCAGCGCAATTGGTGACACAGCTTATCTAATCCCTATCTCTATGACGGCGAAAAGCCCCCGATATATGCCACACATTTTTACAGTTACAGAAATTGCAGCGTTTTTCTATGGTGCAGATCATTTCATTCCTCATAAGGATGCACCGGCCAGACATCTTGTAGTGCCTGTCTTTTACCGGCTGCTCTACTGCTGTGGTCTGCGCCCCGCCGAAGCCCGACTGCTTCGCAATGAGAATGTGGACTTGGTACGGGGTGTGCTTTATATTGAGGAATCCAAAGGACATAAAGACCGAACCGTGGTTGTGGCTGATGATCTGCTCCAGTTGATGAGGCGATATGCGGAAAAGGTTGCAGCTATTTACCCAGATTGCCCGTTTTTCTTCCCGAGATATGACGGAATGGGCGCTTATTCTAAGGTTTGGGCAGTGGAAACGTTTTGGAGATGTTTTCAGATGGGAGGCTTGACCCAGTTTGACGGACCCAGGCCCAGAGTTTATGACTTCAGGCACACCTTTGCCACTGAGTGTATCTGCCGTTGGATGCGCGAGGGGAAAGATGTGGATGCCATGCTCCCATTTTTGTCTGCCTATATGGGCCACGCCCGTTTTGAAGATACGGCCTATTACATTCATATGGTCCCTGATTTTTATCAACGGACCGGGAAACTTGACGTCTCTGCATATGAGACCCTGCTGCCGGAGGTATATCATGAAGATCAAGAATGAACCATTTTTTGTGACAATCCGCTCCTTTTTTGAAATTTATTTGGTGAAGAATCGAAGCTGCAGCCCGAATACCGTGAAATCCTATAAAGATGCGATGAACCTCTATCTGGACTTTTTAGAAGAAGCGAAAAATATCCCCACAGCGAGAGCCGGTTGGAATTGTTTCAGCCGCCAGTTTGTGCAGGAGTTTCTGATCTGGCTGGAGGAAAAGCGTGGCTGCAGCAAGCGGACACAGCGGCAGCGCCTCACTGCCATCCGATCTTTTGTGCGCTATGGCGGCATCCTCGATGTTTGCATCGTAGCCGTGCAGGCTGATGTAGAGAAAATCAAGCTCCGAAAGCCTCCCCAGAAACTGGTGCATTGGTTAACCAAAGAGGAGTTGGCCGTCTTTTTATCCCAGCCAGACAGCACAAAGAGGACCGGCCTGCGTGATATGGTTTTTCTGATTCTACTGTATGACACTGCTGCGCGATGCCAGGAGATGGTGGACTTGAAAATCCAGGATTTGATCCTGGATAAGGTTTCTCCCTGCGTATATCTCACTGGAAAGGGCAGCAAAACCAGAGTTGTCCCTCTCCTCCCGAAAACTGTGGAACATTTGCGTAGCTACTTGGACAAATTTCACCCGGAACATAGCCGAGACTCAACAGACTATTTGTTTTACACTTATGGTGGCCCGCAAAAGCGGATGTCTGAGGATACTGTTGCAGCTTTTGTGAAAAAGTATGGCATTTCCGCAAAGCGGATATGTCCCTCCATCCCAGACCGAGTTCATCCTCATATGCTTCGGCATACCAGGGCGATGCATTTATACCAGGATGGTGTTCCCCTGACCCTGATTTCTGAGTTCCTTGGGCACGCCCAAATTGAAACGACCAGAGTATATGCCTACGCTGACACAGAAATGAAGCGCAAAGCGATCCAAAAAGCAAACAGCACCACCCCACATACGATTCCAGATGCAATCTGGGACACTGATGATAAGGAGATGATGAGAAAATTAGCTGGTCTAAAATAACAAGTTTTATCCCGAAGTTTTGGCTGACAATCCCTTGTATTTCAAGGACTCCCGCTGAAACTTCGGGATATTCTTTTCTTCGGGATAAGCCTGGCAAGGGAAGCCTCCGCACAGGAGGTCAAAGGCTGGGAGTCCTTTGGGGTCAATGGTTCTTGCGTCGGGATAGTAGACTTCCTCCTTTCCGGGCGCGTGGATGGCGCGATAGCTGGCGTCTGCATATTTGTCGATTTCGCAATGACCGATACACTGAAATCCGCCTGCCAAGTCTAACCCTGCCCGGAAACCGCCGACGCCCGCGAACATATCAAAATATCGGATTATACGTTCAGCTTTCTTCACCTTCTTCCTGCAGCGCACGCAAAAAGCCGAGAACGTCATCGTCAACGCTCCCGGCTGGCTGCGGCTGCGAAATTGTTTGTGGATCGGAGCTGTTTTGCAGCTCCGTTTGGAGAATCGTTTTCAGGTCTAACAGGAATTGCTCCCGCTGTGCCTGCTGACATAACGCCAGACAGAGCCAGTTTGTGCGCTGCCCGGCAGGGATGGCAGACAGGATCTCCCACGCCTGCCGATGCAGCGGATTGTCCAAAAACAGCGTCGTACCAAAACGGGCCGTTTGCGGCTTATCCTGCATGGCCTGCTACCTGCGATGCCAGCCGCTCGTATGCCTGCGCGTTTAATTTGTCATCGTCCAAAATGACAGGATGCAGAACACTGCCCTGCGGCAGGTATCGTTTCATAAGTCCGGCCCCACCGCCGAGGAACACGACCGGCATGGCGCGGCAGTCCAGACCTGCTTCGGCAATGGCAGAGAGAATGCGTCTGGCATAAAGCCCAGCTTCGCGCTGGATGATGGCTTTCACGCGGTCATCCATGCTGTCGGGACTTCCACGCAGAACATTTTCAATCTGCACACTGGTGAGCGATAAATTCAGGCTTCGGCGCACCTGCTCTGCGATCTCATCCAGACAGCGGATCATGCCAAGCTCTAAGCTGCGGCAAGAAGCTGCGTTCGGGATGCGGTTGTCCAGCCGCATAATATCCACGGTCCACCCGCCAATGTCCGCAAGGATCACGGACGGTTCATTCAGCAGATCGCTGTGCTGGAGGATCGCCGCATAGCCCTGCGGGAACAGCTTCACATCCTGCACAGAAGTTTCATACGAAATCCCTTCATACGAAAAAGAGACCGGTTTGCCCTCACGCAGCAGATATGCCCGGAATGCTTTCTTTTCCCGGCCGAAGCTCGTTAGCGGCAGGCCCGCCGCAAGGATCACCGGTGTTGTGGTCGGCGCGTTCCGGTACGCGATCTCTTTGGCAATGGCCGCCAGTGTCAGCAGATAGTAGTTTTCGTCTGCCGTCTTATCCTTCTGGAGCGGCTGCCGTCCGCTGCCGACAACATAGTATTTTCCGTCATAGCAGAGGACGTTTTTCTGCGTGTACGGTTCATGCTCGTATTCTGCCAAGCCGGAGGGGAACGAGCAATGCGCGGTTTTCATGGCCGCGTAGCCATGATCCACGCCAATGGTAATGGGTTCTGTCATCGTTCTTCCACCTTTTCTTTCCGTTTGCTCATATCCTTCTGCGGTGCGCGTTCCTCTGGGAGCAGTTTCCCAAAGCCCAGCTTACGCAGCGTCTTTTCATACAGCTTTTTCTCAAACGCCAGATACTCTGGAGATGTGTAATCGGTATGAAGCGAAACAGCTTCTTCATAGCACGGCGCGACGATCTCATACTCCACAGAGCCGAAACGGTCCGCGGTCAGGTATCGCAGCATCCCATAACCGTCCATTTCCTCGAATTTCCCCATATTATCTTCCGTGGCAAACTCCGTGCTGATATGAAAGCGCGTCAACTCAGCAGCGCTCCTATAAAGCACAAATCCGCCCGGATCAAGGTAGGGCGCAACCGCCTTATAGAACCGCCGACAGTGTTCCCGGCTGTTCAGCCGCGGGACCAGCTTTGCAAGGGCTGCTTCCAGCGCTTTGTTCTTTTGGGACAACTGCCTGTTACCGATTTGCAGATTGTTATAATCAATGGAGAGCTGAACCGCCGTGCGCTCTTGGGACGCTTGCTGCTCGCGCATGGCCTCATATTTGATCTTCAGCGCCGGGTATTCGCGGATCGCAGTCAGCATCTCAGATAATTTCATTTTCGCTTCCTCCGATACCGCGAAAACCGCTGCAGTACCTGCAATCGGTTATCGATTTTACACGATGCCTGATCAACCGCTTCCATGTCCTTATCCAGCTTCTTGTGGATGTGTTCCAGCGCGTCGCGGTCATTGCAGCAGTCCACCAGAACATAAGTGTTGCCGGTGGAGAACACCTCGCGCCTGCCGTATGGGTCGCGTAGGCTGGCAATGAGCCGCTGGCCGACCTTTTTCCGGTACGCAATTTGCAATGCTTCCGGTTCTCCGCGGACACCGTACCGCTTCAAGATCTGCGCGACCTCGTCGGAGGAGATCTGCTGGTGCGTCATCAGCTTCTCCAAGATCTCAGCGGCGGCGTCCTCCGGAACGCCGGAATAGCCGGAATACCCATCTAAATATGCCGTCATGTTTGGGTCTCCTTTCTGCGCGCAAACGGCCATCCCGTTGCGGGATGGCCGTTTCGTTTGTTACGCTGCCGCAGGAAGCTCCGCAGCATCGTCCAGTTCTTTCCGGGGCGAGAGGAATTCCACCTCGGTCGCTTTGAGCAGGAAGCCGGGCTGCCGCTCCGGTTCCTCGGCAAAGGTGATCGTTTCAAAATCACCGCTGGCCGCGATCTTGCAGCCCTTTCTGGCAAACTCCGCACAGCGTTCTGCGAGCACGCCGCGCACCTTGATCGAGATAAAATCGGTCAGCTTTTCTCCATCCGGAGATTTGTAGCGGCGATCCGAGGCAATACGCATGATGGCGTAGGGCTTGCCGGTTTCTTCGTTGGTTTTGAGGACGGGATCTCCCGTCAGGTTGCCGATGGCAATCATTTTAAGCATGGTAAAGTCCTTCTTTCGTTAGAATTACGCCCATTCGACGACGAACAGGACGCAGAGGATATTGGCGTTTGTGACCGGCTGCGACAGGGCGCTGACAACTGCGTCATAGGTGAGCGTCAGGCTTTCTTCCTCGTTGATCTGCCACGGGGAAGTGAGTTCAAACTGCTCCGTGCTGCCGGTCTTGCTGGTCTGTGCGCTGTTGATCTTGAAGCCAATCTGGTTGCTGTCCACCTTGGCGTGGGACATATCCGAAGCATACGGCACCAGCGTCCAGCCGTTTTCTGCCGTCAGGGTCACGGAGGACACCTGCACAGCGGCGGTGGAGTGGTTGACAATCTCCGCGTTGGAGACATAGACCTTCCCGTTCTGATCGACCGTCACCGGCAGCACAGCCGGAACAATGACAGAGAACACGGTCGCTTCCTCCCAATGCGCATAGTAGGTGGTAGAAGCTACCTCTTTGAATACGGTGTTGCCATCTACCTGCGTGCCGCCGGTTTCCTGCGTAAACCAGCCGAGGAACGCATAGCCCCTGCGGGTAGGCTCCGTGGGCAGGTTCAGCGTTTCGCCGTAGGTCTGGTTCGTGGTTTCTGTTTTGCCGGTACCGAGATCCCATGTGATCTTGTATTCTGCCGGGGCAAACTGCGCGTAGAACGTCCGCGCAGCCGTAATGGTAACCGTGCTGTACAGCGCGCCGCCTGTCTTTTCGGTGTACCAGCCGGAGAACGTGTGGCCTGCCTTGACCGGCGTATAGCCGGGGGCAACGGCGGTCTGGTTGGGCGCGACGGAGGTCGTCACGCTGTTCTTGCCGCCAACCGTGCCGCCGTTGGACGCGGCATCCCACGTCACGATCAGCGCGACATTCGCGCCGCAATCGTCGCACTTTCCGTCGCCGTTTGCGTCCACATGATCCGCGTATTCATTGGCGGTCGCCTTGCAGACGGAACAGGTCTTCGCGCGCTTATGCTGGGTATCGCTTACGCTTGACCACTTGCCGTAAGTAAAAGTATGGTCAGCGTACTCATAGTCGCTGGTGGAACAGGTTGCGCAGCTTCTCGTGCGTCTGTGCTGGCTATCGCTGAAATTTGCCCACGTCCCATATTTGAAGCTGTGGTTTGCGTAGGTGTAACCAGAATAGCCGCAAAGGCTGCACGTTGCGCTTCTTCTGTGCTGGGTATCCGAGTTATTTTCCCAATTTCCGTATTTCAGAGAATGGTTCTGCGTAGTGCTGGAGCCGACGCCGGAATTGCAGACGCTGCAATATTTTTCGACTGTATGCTGCGTTTCATTATACTCATAGTATTCCGTGCTTGTGCTGTGGCGACCGTATTGATATTTTCCACCACCGCCGCAATCGTCGCAAGTGCCATACCGGCGATGCTGGCTGGTCGAGTAATATTCCCAGTCACCATAAGAATACGAGCCGTGGGACGTGCCCCAGTCAACAACCTCGCCGCAGTCCCGGCAAATTTCTTCCCAATCGCAGCCATCCCACGATGTATAGGTATTGTTGTGCTGACAGGATGTATCTTCTTCGTAGCCGCATTTGGTACAAACACCGCGCGAGTTGAAGCTATGGGATTGCGTGTGGCGATACGCATACTCGTTTGCGCTGCAATTCGTACAGCACTCCCAGACGTAATGCTTGGATTCATCCTTCTGCTCATAATCGTAGGTGAAGCTGCACGACGAGCAGTTACAGCCCGAAACGCCGCAAGCGCCGGAGGAAATCATAAGAACGGGGTATGCCGCGACAAAGGCGATGCCTTTTGCGTCAAGAATGCCCATCGTGACCTCATCGCAGGTTACGATTTCGAGTGCAGTCGTGTCCACGCCAGAAAATGCGGTGTCCGAAATGTAAAAACCCTCGTCGTTGTAGTGCAGCTGCAACCGGTTCAGATTTGCGCAATCCTTGAACGCATCCGCACCGAGATTTGTAAACGAGGGCAGGACACAGCTTTTCAAATTGATGCAGCCTGCGAACCAGTACGCAACGTCGGGAATAACCATATGTGCGCCGGGATCAAATTTTACGCTTGTGATGTTTTCCCGCATTTCATGCCACGGCTGGTCGTCTGCGCTTGTAAACGCGGCAATTCTGCCGTTGCCGGAGATAGAAAGTGTGCCGCTGTCGTCCAACGTCCACGTCAAATAGCCGGTGGGTGTCTTTTCTGCCGCAAACGCCGACACGCCCAAGGAAAGCATCATGCAGAGGACAAGAAAAAGTGCCGTTAGTTTTCTAAATTTCATAGCGATTCCTCCCTCCTTTACGAATTGCCGGTTGCAGGCGCGATGGTGAAGATCAGCGTCGCGGCGTTCACTTTCTCCACCTTTTCAGCTGCCGCGACCTTCGCCGTGTATGCGATCCGCAGGTTTTTCCCTGCGTCAATGACCGGGAACGCGCCGTCAGCCAGCGTCAGTTTGCCTTCCTTGACCGTCTTGCAGCCGTTGATGCTGAACGCGATCTTTCCGGCTTCGCTGCCGAAGTTCTCAAAATCGCCAATGGCAAACGCGCCGGGCTGCACATCGATGGCCACGACCTGCACCGCACCGCTCTGTGCGCGGTTTTCAATGACGGCGTTGGATGCCGTTACAACATAGCCGTCCAAAACCGTGACCGGCAGGCAGGCGGGGACGCTGACAGAGATAGGCGAAACAGAATTCACAACCGTCAGCACCACCGGGACGCTGGCCTGCGCGGTTTCCGCTGCAAAGGCAGAAACCGACAGCGAGCAGAGCATCAGAACAGCCAGCAGGAGAGAAAACAATTTCTTTGTTCTCATTTTGACATTACCTCCTTCGGCCACAGGTATGCCGCGTGCAGCGCAGTCTTGACCTCCAGCGTGCCGACCGTTTTTCCGTCACGGGTGGCCGTGACCGTCGCGGTGCAGGCGGCGTTGCCGTATTCCGGCACGTCTTTCAGCGTGATGGAGCTGACCGACGCACCGGCTGCGAGGGTGATGGGATCTGCAATGAGGCTGCCGTCGGAATCTCTGCGGATCTCGATGGTATAGGTGTCCGTCTTGCTGCTATTTTTCAGCGTGGCAGATACCGTCTGCTCGCCAACGATGGCATACAGATGCGCGGTGATCTCTGCCTGAATGAGATTCTCGTCTACCATCTTATTGAGATCGCGCTGCGCGTTCAGGAGGTCATCCATTGCGTAAAATACAATCTCTGTTTCCGGGAATTTGCCTGCGCGCTCTGTGATGCGGGTTTTGATTTTGTCATAGACCAGCAGTGTAGATTCGCGGTCAAAAATGACCTTGACCGGCCCGTCCACACGGCAGGCAATGACTTCGGCTGCCGTTGTGCCGTCGTTACAATAAACCGCCGCTGTGCCGCCGCCCCACACGACAAGGCGGCCGGAGATTTTTACGTTGGACAGCGTGACCTTGCCATCTGCAGCGCCGCAGCCGATGATGAGATCGCCGTCAATGGACATGTCCTTCAGTTCGACATCTTTCGTGCGGACAAGCAGATTGCCCTTGTAGTCCTTCGTATAGCTGCCGCTCTTGGCGATATAGGACTGGATGATGTTGAAATAGAGCTGCGCGAACTCCGCTCTCGTGATATTGGCCTGCGGGACAAGTCCCTGCGTGCGGCCATGCACATAACCGGCTGCAACCATTGCTCTCATGTACGGCAGCGCCCATGTGGAAACATCCTTCGCATCCGCAAACTTGGACAGATCCGTCTTGGTGTAATCATCCAAATTAAGCTGCAAAGCTCTTGCCACAACTGCAATGGCCTCCTGACGAGTGATTGCCCGATCAGGCTGCATGCTGGTGGAGGAGACACCGTTATACGTCCCCATCTGGACGGCGAGGGCTACATCTTTGTAGTACCACTTGGATTTTGCAACGTCCTTGTACGCAGAAATGTCCGCTGTTTTGTAACAGCCAAAGGAACGGTTTGTAATAGCCGCCATTTCTGCACGGGTCAGCAGACCGTTGGGGTCAAGCTGCGTCTTGGATTTGCCGTAAAGCAGGCCATTATCCACAGCGGCGGTTACCGCTTCCGCGTACCATGCTTTTGTGTCCACATCCTTAAAATCTGAAATGCTCGCCGCGGATGCGGAAACGGCAAGAGACAGGCAGGTCACGACAGCCAGAAACAGCGCAAGAATTCGTTTTGTTTTCAAAGTGAATCCCTCCCTACAAGATAAAAGCTGCCGGGGGAAGCAGGTTCCCCCGGCGATGGATGGGTGCGGCTTAGACCGCATCCCAGCAGATCACGAACAGGACGGACGCGACGGAAGCGTTGACGACAGCTTCGGAGACCGGGCTGACGATGGCGTCATAGCTGATCGCGATGGAGTTTGCGCTCTGGTCGCCGTTGCCGGACATATAGCAGCCTTCGATGGCACCGTCGATGAGGGTCTGGGAAGCCGCATTCTCGGCATTGGTGAGCTGCTCCGCGCCGCCGCCAAGCGCGAGCCTGAAGCCAATCATGTTGCTGTCCACCTTGACCTTGGCAAGGCTGTCCTTGCTGCCGAACGCGGTCAGTTTCCAGCCGGTACCGGCTTCGACCTTGACATTGTCGACCTTAACCGCACCAAAGGAATTGTTGGTGATGCGGATGTCGGTGGCCGTCGTGACCGTGCCGTCTGTGCCGACTGCGATGGGGAGGATGGTCGGGATGGTGACGTTCATCTTGGTCGCAGCAGGATCGCCGTCGAGGGTACCGTCCGAGGTGGAAGACAGGTTGACGCTGGAGGTGCCGGTGCCGCCGGAGACGTCTACTGTGGTAGGTTCGGCAGCGGATGCGCCGATGGCGAGACTTGCCATGAGGCAGACAGCGAGGAGCAGGGATACGAGTTTCTTCATGTTCTTCATAGTGAGTTCTCCTTTTTCGTTTTGTTAGTTTTGGATGGTAATATGGATGATGGCCCCGGCAACGCCCAAGGTTGCGCCGGAGTCAGGATCTAAGTTGGAAAAGTAGGCGGTACATTCGTACTCGCCCGCGGGCAGTTCCACGTCGAGCTTTGCGCGCTCGATCTTGCTGCCGACCGCAATGGCTTTGGACTCGTAGATCTTTTCGCCCGTGTCATTGCGATAAAACTCCACCTTCTGTGGATAGAGATTGTTCAGCTCATTGACCAGCATGACGTTGCCTTCACTTTTGCCGTCCTTGAAATACGGTGCGGTGTTGCAGCTGATGTTGATCATGCCCGCCTGCACCTTGTCGTTGAGGCGCTGCTCGATTTCCTCCTGCGAGAGCGTCTCCCAACCGCCTTCAATGGCGGAGTCGTCGTAGACAATGCCGCTCTGCGCGGCAGGCTCCTTCGGCTCGTCCTTTTTGACAGCGAACGTGACAATTACGGCAATGACCACCAGGATGGCCAGCGCAATGAGGCTGATGTGGATGGGGCTGAGCTTTGTTTTCCGTTTATACATGATGCTTCTCCTTTTCGTTTTTACATGATGCTTTTATGCCGCTGCTTCAAAATAGCTCCGCGGCTTGACGGTGCAGAGGAACCGGCGAATATCGGATACCTCTGTCAAGATCGGCATTTCCGGCAGCGCGTCCAATACATCCTGTCGGTAGCGGCCTCTGGCGCTGCATCGCTCATCCAAGATGGCAACCACGCAGGTGTCTGTCTCCGTGCGGATGGCGCGGCCAAAGCCCTGCTTGAGCTTGATCTGCATTTCCGGCACGATGACGCTCCGAATGAAGTCATGCAGGGCTGTATAGTTTCTCTTTTCGTGCTCGTGGATGGCGTCCGGGAATGCAAACGGCAGGCGTGGAATGATGAGCAGCGACACACAGTCGCCAGGAAAGTCCATGCCCTCCCACGCAGCTCCGGTTGCCAGAAGGACGGCTCCGGGGGTGCTCTTGAATTGCCGCAGGATCTGCGGGTGGTTCCTGCGCATGACGAAGATTGGAATGCCGCTTTTGAGCCGGTAGAGGCATTCACAGACAGTGGACATATCCTTGTAAGAGGTGAAAAGAACAAGGGCGTGTCCATTCGCGGCTTGCAGCAGGTACAGAATCTGCCGTGCGACGGTTTGGGGATACCGCTCGTCCTCAGAAAAGCGAGGCGGCCGCTGCGGAAAAAATAATCTGCAATTTGCGGCGTAGTCAAAGGGTGATACGGCAACCGCTTCTGTGACTCTTGGATTGCCGGACAGCCCGCATTCAACCTGAAACCGGCGAAAGCTGCTGCCAATGGCAAGCGTTCCGGAGGTAAGTAGGAGCGGGATCTGTTTGCTCCAAACGGTATTCTGCATTCTGGATGTGATATCCGCTGGAACGCTGCACAGCATGAGCTTGCCGTCGTCATCCTCTGCGGTGTAGCGGATGGCGTCTGTCTTGGGCCGAAGAAACAGCACGACCTTGTCGGTGAGCTGCTCCAGCGCCCGCTTGGTGGCAGGTTCCAGAAAGGCAGACAGCTTTCTGCCGATCAAAAACAGCGTAGAGAGGACTCTGCTGAGATCGTCATGGAGCAGCTCAAAAGGGTACTCCGGCGACAGCTCTGCCATCTTTTGCAGAAGTGCGGAAGAAGCAGAAAACAGCCGGTCTGCTGCCAGCGCGTATCTGTCCTGCTTCAGCCGAACGACTGCGCTGCGGATCTCTCCGGCCGTTAATGTTGTACCGAACATCTCCCGCGCCGTTTCCGGCAGCTTGTGCGCTTCGTCCACAATGACTGTGCAGGCATCCGGAAGGATGGGCTTCAAGCCGTTTTCCCGGTGCATACAGTCTGCCAGCCAGAGATTCTGGTTGCAGATCTGGAACAAATACCGTTTCTGCCCGCACTCGGTCAGGTGCCGACGATAGCGGCAGTCTGGGTGTTTGCAGTCACAAAACTGCGGAACGCAGACACGCTCACGGTCAAAGCTGCTGAGTTTCTGTGTTTCATCCAGATCCAGAACATCCCGCAGGGAATAAAGTTCTTTCTTCTGCATGACGTTTTTCCCGTTCGGGCGCTGCTGCAGGTGCTGGCGCAGCCGCTCGTCACAGACATAGTGACTCTTGCCCTTGCGCAAGGCGGCAAGAATGGGTGTTGTGATATGCGGATCGTCCGACAGCGCATCCGACAGGAACGGCAGATACTCCCGCACAATGGCGTTCTGCAGGGCGATGCTGGAGGTTGCAATGATGACCGGCTGGAACGGCAGCCCGTCTACCAACCGGCTGTGGCTGTACACGATGGCAGCGGTCAGGTAAGCGTATGTCTTGCCGATGCCGGTCCCGGCGTCGCTCAGTGCAATGCGGTTTTTAAACATGGCGTCCAGCATGGTGTGGCTGAGACGGATCTGTTCCGGCCGCTCCGTCATGCCGTGCGCGGGGAGAATGATTTTGAAAATGTGGTCGAGTTCGGTATGTGCGTTTTTTCTGGTAAGTTCGTTGATCATGATTCTTTCATCCTATCTTGAAAAGTTTGTTCCGCCGTATTTGCAGCTCGCGCCCCGGCGATGGGGAACAGCGCAGACAGAGCCTGGCAGCTCTCACAGCCTGTGACTGGGGTCTTTACTGCTTTCAACCCCAGCGCATGGCAGCCTGTCTTACGTGCAGGCTAGACGTTGTGTGTCCAAACAGGTTGGGCGGCATGATGCAGCCTGCCAAGGCTGCCCACGGCGCGTTTCTCGCTCGCCGGAAGCTCGCTGCTTCCGGGTCCCCGCGCGCGCCGTGCGCGTTTCCCAACCTGCGGTGTGATCCGCGTTGCTGGTATTCACTTTTCAAGGTCCAGTGAGGGGAATCCCCTCATGTGGTAGCCGGCGAAAGCACCGCTCTTAGAACCAAATTAAAAAAATTATGAAAATTTATTTAAGTGCTTTCTTATTTGCTCGATGCGCTTACTGACGGCTTTTTGCGAAATGCCAAACCGAACGCCAATTTCGTTTTGTGTCAAATCATCAAAAACATAGAGTGTAATAAGTTCAATGTCCTCTTTGGACAGCGCTTTTATTCCTTTGATAAGTTCTGGCTTTTCAATTTCCTCGACCCAACCATACCGGTCACCGGCAAAAGAAAAGTCAAGACTGGTGGAGAGCTGTGCGAGATATTTTTCCAAAAGAGGCGACTTGTCATCATCACTTTCCTCAAAAGCATTTTCTGAGAACTGTTGTGTATGTTCGCTGAATCTACGTCTGCTGTTAAATTCCACAAGATCAAATTGATACATCTGCTCAATCTGCTCCTCAGTCATCCCTGCAGCACGATACTGTTCTGCAAGGCGTTTCTGTTCCTCGTTAAACCTTTTTCTTTCAAGCCCGTTGATCCATGCCATTTTTGCAATCTCCTTTTGTCGTTTCTTGTGTGGGAATGAGAAACGAGGAGATTACGGATACTTTGCTATGCTCTCAGCCCATCTGCGCATGTATGCCCTTTCCGCTATTCAGCGAAACGGGCAAAAAAACAAAAAAGGAGCCCTACGGAAAGCTGAACAGCTTACCGTAAGGCTCCGAACGCGGCGTTCCCACATTCTAAGGTGGGCGGTTGGTGCGCTTGACTGGTACCATATTATTTGGATTTTGAATTACAGTTTAGATGATTACTTCAACCGGGCAGATTGCAAGCCCGATTTGCTGCCCGCACTTCGGGCATTTGGAGAACCATTGCGCGCGGTCTGCCTGTTCCGGTCGGAACAGGCGCAGGCTGCGAAGGTCTGTATGTTCAGCGGCATTGAGAAGCCGTCCTCTTTGGCAAATCGGACATCTGATCGCCCGATCTGCTTTCACTGCACAATTTACTGCTTGTTTCATGCGTACCTCTCTTTCCTGATTCCATGTTTGACTTCGATTCTGTATGCTGACAATCCTTTATTGGAACAGATCTGTCTGGAGAGGCTTCGACAGACACGCCCAAGGAGTGGAGGCGCGTGTTCCAGAGGTTATGGGATTGACGATTGTTTTATTATATAGACGCTATAAAGAACCGTCAATGACGCATTTGTAAACATATAAGAACATTTCATTGACAAGCATACCTGCGACGGCTATAATGAGAACATCCCAAATTGGAGGAATACATCATGACAACAGGAATGAAACACTTGGCTGCGTATCAGGCAAATCTGCTGGACTACAATGCGGCAAAAGACCGTGCGTGCAATTATATTGGCAACCAGATTCGTGCTGCGCGAAAAAGCATGAAATTGAGTTTGGAGCAGCTCAGTCAGATCTTGATGGGATATGGCGTGGACATTGGGCGCGTTGCGGTGAACAAGTGGGAAAAGGGCATATCGATTCCAAGTGCGTATCAGCTTCTGGCCGTCTGTGCCGCGCTGCATCTGGAGGATGGCTTTGATTATTTTGTGAGCAATACAAAACGCCCCCTGCTGAACGCAGAGGGGCGTCGAAAAGTGAAAGAGTATCGGGAGGACCTGATTGCATCCGGGAAGTATCGGGAGGTACCGCCAGTGCTGGAGATCCGCTATCTGGACATGCCGGTCAGCGACCTGCCGGTATCCGCTGGTACAGGCGCGTTTCTTGACGAGGGAAACTTCGAAATGGTCAGCTTTCCGGAGAGCAGCATCCCGGATGGTGCAGAGTTCGGGGTTCGGGTGTCTGGCGACAGCATGGAGCCTGTCTATCATGACGGTCAGATTGTGTGGGTGCAGCAATGTGAGACACTCCGAACCGGCGAAGTTGGTGTCATGATCTATGATGGACAAGGCTATATCAAGGCGTATGCCGAACAGGAACCGGATGATCCGGAAGCCTACCTTGGCAGTGACGGCGTGCGGCGGATGCAGCCGGTTATGGTGTCTTATAATAAAGCATATGCACCGAAGCCAGCGTCACCGGAGCTGGAGTTTCGAATTGTGGGGCGAGTTTTATAAGTCCTGTTTATTGGGCAACGTTTGTGATATGATACTATCATCAAAAGTTTATCCTGCTTTTTTTGATAGGAGTGAAAGGACATTGAATACGCACGCACGATTGGATGAATTACTGCATGAGAGAAACATGACATTATACCAGCTATGTCAAAGCGGAAACATCCCCTACACGACGCTTCGCGTCTCTCGCTGCAGAGGCAGCCAGCTTTCTGTAGATACCATTGAACAAATTTGCAAGGTGCTTGGAATCTCGATGGCCGAGTTTTTTACAGTTCACGCTGAGGCTAAATCGATGAATGATTGCGCGCAATAATCAAACAGTGTTTTTCAGCGCTCGAAAGCCATCTTCCCTTATTTCACGGTCATACATAAAGAATTCGCCATATGTGGTGCTGCCGTTAAACTCATTGTTTCTCGCTGACCACATTAAGAATATCTCAAGGCGGCAGAGATGACGATGGAGGATGACTACGGCATGATTGACGGGATCATCAACAACGGTCCGAAGGAAGACAAGACCCTTGATGCCAAAGCCCCCGAAAGGGGCGAAAAGTCCTCCATCATGGACAGACTCAAGTCTGCAAAGGCTGAAAAGCAGAAGGAATGCTGCCCTCCAAAAAAGCACCAAGGAGAGATTGAGCTGTGAGCAGAAGTCAGAAGTGGCGGCAGGAGTGGTCGTTCTTCATCGGGGACAGCGGACGCCGGAAGTATAACCGCTTCTGCGTCCGCTGCGTCCATAGCTGCAAGCAGAGCTTCCGTGCGGATCTCATTGCCTGTCCGCACTTCTCCCGCAAGGCATCGAGGTGTAGACAGTTAGGGGTCGAAAAAGCCTGTGATTGCAAGCCTCAGAGCGACGCAAATTGACCAACCTAAGTGATTGTATTCCCTACGCAGTTCCATCAATAGAGCAAGAATAAGTGTCGATTCTGGCACTTATTCTAATTCCCATAAAACGAACGAAGAGCCTCTGTCGATGCCCGGTTTGGGTATCGGCAGAGGCTCTTTTTTGTATCTTTTCTGTAAATACCACCGAAAATCACACGCTAATACACAGCATCACCATTAGCGTTTCTGTATAACTATGCCTCTAACCCATATAATTATCATGAGCGTTATAGAAAAGGTGTGGGTACGCGCTATGATTGACAAACGAATAGGTAAACGAGTAAAACAATGCCGGGAACGCCTCGGAATCTCGCAAGAAGAGCTTGCGGAAAAGACCGGGCTGACTGCAAATTATATTTCTACGGTTGAACGTGGTATGTCGTTTCCTCGCTGTGAGAAATTGATCATTCTTCTAAATGGGCTTGAGGTTTCGGCAGACGCGATTTTCTGTGATGTCCTGGAGCATTCGACAAGCTATAAATCGTCTGAACTCTCAGAGAAACTTGCTTCGTTGTCTCCGCAAGCGCAGAAGCGCATTTTGCAGATGGTTGAGCTGATGATCCAGCAGGAAACGGCAGATAATGGCTGAATCCGTCATGGGCTGTGTGATTTTTCACGCAGCCTTTTTCCTTCCCTTATTTCGACAGAATATTTCATATCTCCGTGCTATACTATGTATTAGAGACATAGAAACAGTCTCTAATACATAGTCAGGAGATGAAAAAGAAAATGAAGACCTGTGCTTTTACCGGGCATCGTCCGCAAAACCTCCCGTTTGGTTTCAATGAGGAAGACGAACGCTGCATAGACTTCAAAAAAACTCTCAGGGAGCAAATCATCAATCTCATCGAAAATGAAGGCGTCACGCACTTTATATCCGGAATGGCAATCGGTGTAGATATGTATGCTGCTGAGATCGTGCTGGGGCTGAAAGCCTCCTATCCGGGAATTACGCTTGAAAGCGCCATCCCATGCGAAAGCCAAGCCGCAAAGTGGTCAGAAGCTCTGAGAGACCGGTACTTTGACATTGCGTCCAAGTGCGATAAGGAAACACTGATTCAAGCTCATTACTCGCCCGATTGCATGGACAAGCGCAATCGTTATATGGTCGATCATGCGGATGTCCTGATCGCGGTTTGGGATGGAAGCCCCAGCGGAACCGGAAAGACAGTCAGATATGCTCATCAACAGGGAAAGTCCGTTATCACCATCAACCCCAGAACGCTTTGCATTGAACAGCAATAAGGGAGGAAGTACCGCAAGAGCCTCTGCTGAAACCTTGTTTGGGTATCAACAGAGGCTCTTTTCTTATTCTTGATTGTCGGATATTTCAAGTGCTTTACCTTTTCAGAATAAAAACTGGTAGAAGTATAATTGCATAACGGATTTCTTGTGATACTCCGGAACAAATGCCCGACATTCTGTTAGTTCCGCGTGTTGTTGCTCGTGCTAAAAGGCCAGCTATTGCAATAATCACTACGAAGAAGAGCAGCAATGTCATGACTCCCTGAAACAGCATCCCCAAACATCCATATCCCCATCCTGCCAAGCAAATATTGCGAACGATTGTAAATACACATAAGCCCGCTGAAAGAATGGGCAGTAGTATGCTCTGCGGTTTCTCGCCGCAATAATATATAAGCATTAACACAAACGCAAGAAACAGCAATAGAACACCGGACCATACACTAAATCCAAACTGTGTACGATAGAATGAAGATACCTTGATTATGGCGGTAGCTATCGCAACCACCAATGCGAGACACCCAACAATAATCAATAAGAGTTCTATTATTTCCATATTATTGCACTAAGTATATACGCGGCTCTCTTTAAGCATTGAAAGAGAGCCGCGATAAGTGAAATAGGTTTTACACTCCTGTTACATTCTCCAGACAATCGCGAAGAATGGTGTAATAGTTTTCCTCAGCTTCAAGCTTAGCTTTGTGTCCACCAATAGAATTAAGTATACTCCTGCCCAAACCTCTAGCTGAGATGTCTCCATTTGCTTTAAAGATGTCTGATGTATTTTCGTTCTTGAAGTTCTTACTGCCACCAAGGTTGTAGATCTGCATAAATGCATACTTACCTTGATGCTTAACGCGAATTGCGAACTTCAGATAATCGTTTTCATGTTCAGGATTATACATAATCAAGATGTCTTCGCGCTCCGAACTGAACAAGCCACCAACTTTCAACTGATCTTCGGAAAAAGCAACGGGGATACCATTTTCATCAGCCTGATTCTGAATTGCCTCTCGAACTGTAATCAGGTTTACGTTGTTTCCATCAGACCACCGCACTTGGGGCATCCACTGGGTTGTAAGTTGTTTTTCTGAGTAAGCCATTGTGTTTTTCTCCTTTCAAATAAACGCAGATTCTGCGTTGGATACAAGTTAATCAGTGTTTACCCGTTGAACGGGTATCTTCGTTGCTCGTGTCATAGTTGTACTGATATCCGGGCTTCGACGAGAAGAAGCCACCCTTGACACTTTCTGCATCAACGACAAGTTTAACAATTTCGTCCATTGCGGAGGCGCATTGCGATTTGTTTGCGTCCTCTGGAATGGTTTGTGCGAGTTTCTTGAGGATCCCATTTACATAGTCGAGCTGAACTTTATTTGTAATTAAGTGCTTGCCAGACGAGCGATTATACGACATCGCGGCTAACGCATCTGCTCTCAACGCGACGAAATACTCAAATCTGATGCTATTGTCATTCGGGGCAAGCTGGTACCCTTTTTCAGCCTCGGAAATGGCTTCGGGGATCATGTCAATCATTCGGTAGCAGTTTGCACGCAAGCCGTAGTATTCGGCATTGGACGGCGAAATCTGAGAAGCGTTTCCGAAAGCGCGAAGCGCATTGGAATAGCTGTCAATCGCTGCATATGCAAAACCAAGCTGACGATACACGCCCTCCGGATCATCCGAGGAAGTCATGTACATGGTTGCTCTTTGAAATGCGTTAATTGCCTGTTCGGGTTGTCCGCCCCTGCGTAACGCCTCTCCATATAAGAACCATGCGCGTCCGTTTCTCTCGTTGGAACTAATGACTCTCTGTGCGATCTGCGCAGCGTAGTCATTCATATCCTGATTGTATGCTCTGAAATATTCATCTTCCCAGTCGCTATTATCATTAGGCGCATTGTCCACAGCGTCGTTTTGGGGATTGCGCAATAGTTGCTGATCGTACTCTTCGCGTTTTGCCTCATTCAGAAGTGTTTTTTCTGCTTCCGCAACTTCTCGCACATGCTGCTCCGCTTCTGCTCGAATTGAAGCATCAGGGTTATTCGCTCGATTATTCCAAAGTCTTCTTGTCTTTTTAATTGCTTGTTCTATTGTTGCGCGGTCTGCATCTTGAGAAACGCCCAACAAGTCATAATAGTTCACCATCTCAGGCCTCCGCTACCAGCAAGTATTCGCTTGCGTTTCTTGTGTAGAATTGTTAATTCAAAATTATGTTCTGTTCTTAAAATAATCTGCCCAGTAGGGATTTGCCGCGTCGAATTGTTCTTTTTGTGCTTTTGTCAGCTTATGAGGATAATCTCGGAACAAATTGAAGATTTGTTTTCCATCGAATGTAAACAGGAACTCTCCCTTTTGTTCAGGGTTTCTGATCCATCTAAAGCCGCCAATTACTTCATTTCTATCGGACACCGCCATTTTCCCCCTTGTGCTGCTCAGATTCCGCTGTGTTTAGATACCCCAAAATCTCAAGGAACTCTTCATTGCCAGCCAATGATTCAATATCGATCAGAAAATTGGAATAGACAACCGTGTTTGATTGCGAACACCCAAACCTGTTTAGAAGAACAGTATCATTCAGGATGTGCCATCCGTTATCTGTCGGGTGCTGCAATTCCAAGTATTCATAATGCCCGTCGATTTTTCTAACGATGGAAGCGTGAAGTCCCGTTGCCAGATAATACTCCTTGTCTGTTTGCATAGTGCTTAATAGGTCGTTAGCGCATATCAAATCGTCTTTCCCGTTGTAGATCAGTGCATTCACTCCGGGAAGATTTGCAATCTTCTCAATTGAACCGTTCCTAGAGAAGAAGCTACGGCTGTCTCCGTCTCTAAAGTCGAGGACATCATATCCTGCCACGTTTCCGATATACGCGAATGCCAGCGAGGAACAGGATCCTTGCGTATTATCTCCGCCGCCTAATCGTTCAATGATTTCTTCTGTGCTTCGTTCTCGTCCAAAAGGCTGAATGGCTCTGTATGCAACATTTCTTTCTTCTAAGGGTTCAATGAACTCTGAGAAAACTTGCGATGCGCCATCGCGATCAAACGTATCATGAAGTGTAGGCGCTGCGGGATCCGTCGCTTCGTAGGTTGGAGTGATTATCTGATTAAAAACCGCGCCGCCACTGCTTGCCGTAATATGCGCAGCCAACCAACTCTGAGCATCCTTTGAAGCTGCTGTAAGGCATTCCGCAGCAACAGATAATTTGTTCTGCGCAACACTCAGCTGGTCAACCAAAGTTTGATAATCGCTCTGCGACGTGCCTTTCAATGTCTGCTGTACGGTTGCCGTCGTGCGTTTAAGTCCGTTAGCGATGCTGAAAAGATTGGACGCAATTGCACTCGATTCGGTCGAAAGGCTGGAAATCTGTTGACCAAGGCTTTGAATAATGCTCATAAGAATCCTCCAACCTAGTTGCTCGTTACCGTCTGCGTCTTAAAACCAACTTCAATTCAGCTTGTGAATCTCCGCTCCATGTATAGCCTGCCTTTGCCGCTTCGATCAATGCCTTTGTTGCAATCAGCAATTGTTTCTGAGCAGTTCGGAAAGAAACTCCGACGGTCTTTGCGGACGGATCTCGCGTTGCTTCGGTAAGCCTATCAAACGAAGCAACAAGCCGCTCAATGTTATCGGCACAGTTTGTCAAAAGATATGCGTCCTGCTGTGCTTCATCAGATACAGCTCCTACGAACTGTTGCAGTTCAGCGTAGTCACTCATGCTTTTGCTGCCCAGTCCTTAGCCGCTTTGCCCGCTTCCTGAAGCGCCCTGACAGCATCGTTTACAGCTTTGCTTGCTTGCTGGAAGGACGCAACCATCGTTTTATCTTCTCCGGAAGATGTTCCGCCAATTGCATTGCTAATCGCTGCAACATTTTTGTTAAGATTGGATGCCAACTGGCTCAGTTGACCCGCAGTGGATGTTGCCTGTTGCCCGATTTGATTCACCTGCTGCTTGATCTGAGAAATTGTGGATGCCATAAAGAATACCTCCTGTTTTTATCAACTAATATCCGCGATATTTACGTTTTAGGGATTCGACAAGTGCCTCAGCACGTTCCTTCTCGGCACGAGCTGCTTCTTCGGCCTTCCTCTTTTCGTTTTCTGCTTGCGCCGCTGCCATAGCAGCTTTTTTAGCTGCTTCCTCACGAACCTTCTTTTGTCGTTCTATAAATGCTTGTTGGGTTTGCATTGAAAACCAGTTCCTAATTGAGGAAGCTGCTTGCTCCTGAATCCGTACAGCTTCTTTCCACGGTAAATCTGTCGCAGCCGGTCGCTGATCTTGTGGCCTTCTGATACCAGCGTTCCGCGTACAACTTTCCCATACGCTTTGATATTGCTCTCGCACTGCTCTCTGCGCCTGTTGAAGTTCATCGGAAATAGCCATATACTGATTTTCTATTGTCGAAACAGCATTACGCTCACTCTGCGCAACTTTCTCTTGAGACAGTGATTCGCTGCGAAGTTGGTCTATAATTTCGACCAGACAATTTGAATATTTTTCATATGCAGAGCAAAACTCCAAACTACCATGCCTCCGCTTCTATCAAGCCGCAGACTCTATCAGATATCGGTAGTGACGGCATAACTGTATAGTCGATTGCAAGGTCTGATGAATCATGTATGTAAGCGCGGTTATCACGCACACTCCAATTCACAAACGGTCCTAGAACGTCGCGGGCAGTATCCGTGTCCATGCGGAGAAGGATTTTTGTCCCGATGTAGCCATCGCTGTTAAATCCAATATGAGTCTTGAACATATTCACATTCGACCACCAGCACATCAGGTGAACTCCGTCCGTGCTGCGTTTCAAAAGTTCCTGAAACGCGCTTGCGCCAGATTCTCCACTCAAATCAGAGTCCATGAAATTGCTACACCGATCCATTCCAAAGCCTAATATGTAGGTATCTTCATCATCCGGATTGTCTATTATCTCGCGGTAATAATTCATGAACCAATCTGCCGCATCTTTTGCACTCACAACCTCAACAGGAAAACCAAAACGCTCCATAAGACGAAGCCATCTATCAATGTTGCTGTTTTTACGAACGTCAGGTGCAAGTCCATCAATCATTATGAGACGTGCGTCACCGTTCGGATGCTGCAACACTAATGACATTGCAAAACTTTGAAGGATGCCAACAGCCATATTGCTTTTCCCAGGAATAGCTCCTTCGGCCTGCAAATCCTCTGCGGCACCGAGAATAGCAATGTTCCTACCCGCATCATTTGGCATTGTAATTGGCAGTACATCCTTGTCTACGGAGAGTTTGATTCCGCACGGCAAACGGACAGCACTGCCATCCGCAACCGCTCTGCGCCATTTTTTCACGTTTGGAATGTACATCGAATAATCGACAACATCTTTTTTCGTGAATATCACGGGATGCTCAAGAGCTAAACTTTCTTGGCAAAAAGATCGCCGGAGCTTTTTCATCTCGTTAGGATCCGCGTATGCAACGGTGAACTTCTGGTTTGAGTCAATCGCACCATAGTTCACGTTTATGATTGCCTCGCCGCGGACACGGAGTTTAGCCGCTGCATCGTTCCCGATGCCAAAGAGAGAGAATGACTCGGACACTGTGTTTTGTAAGCCTATCCGAACTGGGAACTGAGCATATATGCGCTCGTCCTTTCCCAGCAAACCAGCTGCGCCGGTAATGGACTGCGATGCCAAGATAATGTGTATCGCACAAGCTCGTCCCTGTCTAACAAGATTTTCAAGCAAAGAAGCAGCCTCATCGGATATCTCATCGTTGATATCAAAGAGTTTTTGGTACTCATCAATGATTAGTACAATCCGAGGTAATTGCTTATCCAGGTTGAGTTTGCGATAGCTTTCAAAGTCATGTACGCCAGCTGAGGAATCGCCAAACATTACTGCCCGACGCCTCCGCTCAGCTTCTAGGTCCTTTAGAACTGCAAGTCCAACGTCCCGATCACTTTCAAGCCCCAGCATTCGTGCATGGGGCAGCCAAGTCGAATCCGCAAAGGAAGCATATGGTTTGAACGTAAGGCCGTCCTTGAAATCCAAAAGGAAAAGCTCCAACTCAGAAGGACTATATCGCGTACATAAGCTATGAATCATCACCTCAATGAGGTTTGATTTACCTTTGCCAGCTGCGCCAGAAATCAGTATATTGTGATATTGTGTGACGCTATCGCCAAGGCAAACCGAAATGGTGTCTAGTCCTGCTTTCCCAAGATGGAAAGTCAGATTACTTGCCGATGATTCTTTCCAACGCTGTTCAGTGTTTTCAATCTGCGAGAACGGAATTGTAATGACAGAGACATTTTGAGATTTTTCAATAATTTCCGAAATCCTCTGTGATAGTTCTTCATTTCTTAAAATGGGGAAGGAAAAGATCAATCTATCAAAAAATGCATCTGAACTCTTCCAATAATCTTCCTTTTGCGTCAGCACAAAGAAGTTGCTAATTTGTTTTAATTCGGTGGTAACAAAGTCCGCCTTTTGAGAAGTTTTGCTATTCAGATATAGGATACCGATTCCGGCTCTCGGCGCACCTCTGGCGATTTTTACAAGGGAAGTGATTACATCACCGTTAAGCTCCTTTGGCAAATCTTGAATAATTACCAGTTGAAGTCTTCCGACAGGCTGTTGAGCCGCCTTGCGCAGTGCCACCAAAGATGGATAATTTCCTCGGAGCAGAGTGTCATTCTGTATAATTTCCTCTGTCAAAGAAGTAAAAACATCATGAATCTCGGAGGGCTTAGTCAACATTTTGAAATCCGGTAAACGGGAGCAGGAAGAGAACTCAGCTCTTAATTCAGGATTTATTACAGTCACGCTTAACTGCCCCGGAGCTGTCTGCATCAAAGCATGAATAAGAAATTGCAGCCCTAATGCTTGACAAGCATCGCCGTTGCTTTCGATGAGGATGTTCCTATGCCCCAGAAAAGGCATAATCCACGGAAGCGTGTGGTCAGAAAAAACCAGCTTGTTGATGTCCTGTGGCGTAACGCTGCCGAACGCCAAATATTCAGCAACCTTCATGATGGAATCATCCTGATCTGCTAAATTCCTATATGCATCCTTAGCCTTATGCATATTTGCCATCAGGCTGTTTGCAGCTAAGGTCGCGGTACGACTCCGTTCCTTATCAAACTGTTTTTTTGCTTGCTCTCTTGATGCCCTACGCTCTCTTTCGATTTTTTCCTGTTCACGCTTAATTGCATAAAGGCTATGCTGATACGCAACCGCAAAGCGATCAAATAACAGGCCAATGTTATCCAAGCTAATCCTCCTTCCCGTTGAGATTAGCGACTTATAAGGTTACTCCGAAATCTGAACTTCTTTTTTCTTTACAGCAACAATGACATCGGCAGGACGAAACACCTTGTCGCAGAAGAGGTAGCCATTTCTCACAATTTTCACGATACTTTTTTCGGGGTGCTCTGCCGTTTCTTCAACGGTACCAACCGCATTATGGCAAGCCGGATCAAACATCTCTGCTGGAGGCATCTTGTAGAAATCGCGTCTTGCTAATACCTCTAACAGCTCTTCTTCAACGGAACAAGTTAAATCATCAAGTGTGTCCTGCGCATCAATACGGTCGCATATAAGCAAAATCTCCTTGACCAAAGAGGTAATAGCTCTTTCGTCTAACTGCCGCTGCAACGCTTCGTTATTCTCATTCAGCCGAACAATGGCTGCTGCCTTAATTTTGTCATCCATGAGCCGCCGGAGAAAAAGGTCTTTTAGCGCGGCAACTTCCTCATATGTTTTTTTCTGAATGTCTTCTTCCATATCTTCACCTATTCTCAGAGAACATCCATCTGGCTAATCCTTCGCATGGCATTTTGGACTTCTTCTTCGCTCATGTTCATGATTCTGTCTATTTCAAACTTGCCGACAATATTGTGAGCCGTTTCATCATACAGCTCAACATATACGGTTTGGTCAATGTCATAGGCATATGCTACTGTGAAAGGCGCACCCTTCGGATACGAGGGAATAGGAATCTCTTTTGAGCCAATTTCAGTAACATAACGGACGTCGCTGTCCTCTCCTTGCGTCACTCGAACCAAAATACATGATTGCTGATCGACAACGGTTCGTGCGTGTTGTTCACCCTTAGTCGGAATCTTTGCGTTCTTGGGGATCACAACAAAGTTTTCATCCTGATCGTGCTCATTGAGAAGCACTACACCAAGGGCTTGAGAGGTAACATCAGATACGTTGATCGTCATCAGCTCACCACCAACGATAGCTTGCACACCACTATCGCCGGTCTCATCACTTTGTTCGTTAGCACTGATATATGCCTGGATAGCTGCTCCCATTGCCACGGCCTCATCTGGATTGACGTTAAGCTCAGGATCCTTCCCAGATAATGTACTCATCATCTTCCGAACCATCGGCATTCTCGTTGAACCACCAACGAGAAGCAAATGGTCGATATCGCTCCAACTTTTACCCGCACTTTCCATCGCGTCTTCAACCAACTCTTTAGTCGTGTTCAGCAAGTCTTCCGTTCTGCTTTCAAACTCGTCACGGGTAATTCTAATACGGACGTGCTTGCCATCTACGGTCAGCATAATCGTAGCCTGTGCAACGGTAGTAAGGCTCTTTTTGGCAATTTCGGCTTTCTCTCTGATTTCGGCAACCAGTGCATCATCAGTCCGGACGTCTCGCTCTATTCCTTGTTCTTTGATCTGCTCAAAAACGTATTCTGCAATTCTGTTGTCAAAATCAAAGCCACCAAGGTTTCTATTGCCGTCAGTCGCAAGGACATCAAATTCTCCGTCATTGATATCCATGATTGTGACATCAAATGTGCCTCCGCCCAAGTCATACACAAGAACGGTGCCGTTCTTCTTCTGGCTCAGTCCGTAAGACATTGCAGCGGCCGTCGGCTCATTGAGAACTCGCAAAACATTCAGTCCGGCAATTTGACCGGCTTGGCGTGTCGCAGTTCTCCTTGCATCATCGAAGTAAGCTGGAACCGTTATAACCGCATCAGTAATTGGCTGCCCCAGAGCGATCTCGGCGTCATTTTTGAGTTTCTTCAAAATGACAGCCGATACTTCTTCCGCAGTATAAGAATGTCCGTTTGCTGACTCAAATCTCCAATTTGGATCGCCCATCTGTCTTTTTACAAACTGCACGACATCAAGTGGCGCAGTTGCCGCAGAGTGCTTTGCCATATCACCGACCAGTGGTTCGTCAGAGCCACTTGCAGCGTCAGGAAACAGAACAACAGACGGTGTTATGTTCTGACCTTCAATGTTCGGAAGAATCGATGGCTTTCCGTCTTCCTGTAAGATAGCAACAGCCGAATATGTTGTTCCGAGGTCAATTCCGATTGCGCGTCCCATTAGCTCTCCTCCTCAGATTTACAAATCAACGAAAGAATTGCTGTTGCGCCAAGAGCGAAAAACAGCATGTCTTTGATAACTTCACAAGCACAATCAATAAGTCCCATTTTTATCATCGCTGAGGTGTCTGGATCGACCTTTAATCTCTTCATCTTTTTCCTCCAATAATGACGTGCTGTTTCATAAAGCAGATTTTCCGAAACAGTCGTGATATAATAATTTCGTATAGGTCCACCTATGAAAAAAGCATGAAAAAGGATGCCTTTAGCGATCCAATTTCATGCTTTCAGAGGTGTACCAGATTGTCTACCATTTGAAACGGCTTTTTCGGATTTCCAGCTACAAAAATGTCGGTAAAAAGTGGAGTGACTCATCCCTAAGTCAATTGCGGCCATTCTTGTCGATATTTCGCCCGAATCGCATCTGGTGCAGATACACTCAAAGTCCGTCGGCAAAGGTTCTGGCTTCCTTCCTAGATGCTTTCCTTTGGATTTTGCGGCAGCAATTCCTTCAGCTTGACGCTGATGTATAGACTCTCGCTCGGTTTGAGCAAAGTAAGCCATGACTTGTAATACTAGGTCAGCGATCAGCGTTCCTGTCAGTGAGCCATTCTTTTCTCTTGTGTCAAGAAGTTCCATATCAAGCACAAGAATATCCGCGCCGATGTCTTTTGTGATGTTCTGCCACTGAACTAAAATCTCGTTGTAATTTCTCCCCAATCTATCAATGCTTTTCACAATTAGAAGATCACCCCGCTTTAGCTTTCCAAGAAGTTTTTTGTAAGCTGGACGATCAAAATCTTTACCTGATTGGTAATCACAGTAGATGTTTTGTTCAGGGATGCCATAGGGTTTCAGTGCCACGAGCTGCCGGTCGATATTTTGCTCTTTGGTTGAAACCCTAATATATGCATATTTTTCCATTGCTTTACCTCCTGCATTTTGGGTTCAACCATAATTTACAGCAGGCAAAACGGTACACCAACCCTATACCTACGCATAGGTAATACTTATTATATAGAATTATTTCGCGCCAGTCAACTATGCAAAGGTAATTTTGACCTCGCCATCTGCTATTATATTTTTAACTTCACGAAGGTAGGAAACGCAGGTGACGCAGTGCAGTATTACGAATTATTTTCTATGCGTATTCGGCAACTATGCAAAAAACAGGGTATAACAGTAAATCATTTGGCAACCTTGAGTGGCTTGAAGCAATCGACGATAGACAACATTCTACGGGGAACAAGCAGGAACCCGAAGGTGCATACGCTTCACCAAATTGCGGTAACATTCAACATGACACTCAGCGAGTTTTTGGATTTTCCAGAGCTTAACGACTATCCCATAGATGATGAAGAATAGAAACAGGGACTCAACCTAAAGGCTGAATCCCTGTTTTGCTATTGTTGTGGAAATTAAGTCTTCTGACAATTAAAAGTTGATAGAAACAGCACAATGTAAGGTTTCACTCTCAATGCTCCTAAAGCTGTCCTATGCTCTGGAAGAAAGCATAGAGTATTTTCTGCTCGATACGCCCTATGCTTGTGCTGAGACGATCATCAATAGGGAAATATCAAAAAAGTTGGCCAAATGCAGTCCATCTACGTTGAATGTTGTCTCTAAGATGATTGACATACTGCTCGAGCAGCAAGACAGCTTGTCTGCTGAGTGAGCCTCTTAATGATTGCGACGGTTGAAAGCACATCCTTTTGCAAACTCGTTTGGCAATAGAATATTTCAGAAGAACTCTTGTTGTGACCAAAGTGCCAAAACAAGAGTCCTTTTGCTTTTGCATTATTGGCTCAACACCTCGACATATCAAACTTCGATGCAGGCGTATTCAATTTTCAGTGTGTCCGGATGGATCGTCAGTATCGGTTTGCCAAGCTCCCGCGCATAGGCAATCGCCTTATCTGCATCATCCCCGCGCGCGGAAGCCGGGTCATAAACAGCCAGCACCATATCAGACTGGCGGATAATTGTACGGTATGCTTCAAGCTGTGCATCCGGCTGTTTATGAAGACTAGCAGCCGTCATGTGTGTGCATTTTATCAGCATATCGAAATAGCGTTCGCGCAGTTCCGGCGTCCACTTTGTCGCCTGTTCCTCGTATGGCGTAACACAAAACAGCATCAGTTCCGGATCATTGTCGCGCAGAACGTTAATGAGTTCGGCGGCGTAAAGCCCCACGCCGTAGTCGCAGGCCACGGAAAAATGCGTCACTCCCTGCTGCCGCAGCACCATGATCTGCTGGGCCAGCTCCATCTTCATATCGTGACACTCCGCGGCTTCTTCATCAAATCCCCATGCAAACCGCATAGGGCTGTGTCCGAGGATCGCGCAGCTTTTGGGCGAGACCATTCCAACACCTGCTTTCTGTCTCTCTGCAAACTGTGTGCAAATACGCTTGTATGAGTAAATTCGCTTTTGCTTATTATAGTATTGCTCACAAATTAAATCAATACGCCACTGTTTCAGACAGAAAGATTTTATGGAAGCTCGTATAATTTGCTTATACGCAGGAGGTGTCAGTGTATGGGCAAAGATATTTCATTCAAGAATCACGACCGGTTTATTCATCTTGGCATTGCCATCGCTGCGCTCCGCAAAATGCGTGGGATGTCACAGGAACAGTTGGCTGAAAAAGCAGGGATCAGCCGTTCTCTTATCAGTGCAATCGAAGCACCTGGATTGGCAAAGAGCTTTTCACTGGACGTATTCTTTAACCTTGCTGACGCGCTTGATATTGATCCTGCCGATTTGATCAATGCTACCGTTTTTCCAGATCGGATATTCAAGCAGAAATAGGATGTTCCTTCAATTCAAAGCCTGCATGGTTCTGCCGTGCGGGCTTTTTGTGTGCAAAAAAGTACCCCATCTGCTTGCGGACTTTTATGCGCGGACTTTCAGCATCCAGGCGCGCCGCCTGCATTCTGCCGCGAGGCTGTACCGAAGCAGCCGGGCATGATAACAGCCGTGGTCTGTAAGGCACTCGATTGAACAGCATTTGGCCAGCACGAACTACAGGCTATGCTGCGCCTGCCATATCATGCGCCACCAACGCCGTGTAATAGCTGTTCATCGTACTTGGTGCGTTGAACAGCATTGACAGCAGATATTGCCGGATGTTCCGAATCCGTGTTGTGTTTTGCTTCAGGCAGTCCATGACAAAGCGGATATGCTCACCGTTCAGCTTCAGCAGCTTCGACCGCACGACCTCGGCGGGGTAGTCATTGCCTGCAACACGGATTCGGCTGCGGGTACTGCAAACCGTCTCCTGCACCAAGTCGATGATCTCGTCAAGCTGCTCGTGGTCAACGCGCGGATCGCTTGCCAGAACATCGTAGTCGATGTTCTCCAGAATCAATTCCCGATAGCTTTCAAACGATTCCTTCGTTTCCGTTCGCTTCTGCGTGGGAGCGTCCGGAAAACCGGAAGGGAAAGGAATCGAATCGGTAATTGATAAGTCTTTACTTTGTCTTTTTCTTTTCTTAGTACTCTCAGTATTTAATTGCGTTGGATTTTCCAACGTAGGTTTCTCCAACATAGGCTTTTCCAATGTTGGGTTATCCAACGCAGGCTTTTCCTGCGTAGGTTCTTCCGGCGTTGGCTCCGCGTGCGGCTGCTCGTAGATCGTGTAGACGGTTCCGCGCAGGCAGCCGCGCTCATCGCGTTCGCGGCTGCGCTTGATGTAACCGGCACGTTCCAGCTCGCGCACAGCTTCGCGGATGGCGTCGATGCTCTCTTTGTTGATCTGCGCGAGACCCTGCAGCGTGTAATCCCAGTCCTCTGGCAGCGACAGCATCTGCGAGAGCAGACCCTTTGCCTTGAGAGACAGCGTATGGTTGCGGAGATGGTGGTTGGACATAACCGTGTAACCTTTGGTCTTTTCAACACGGAATACAGACATTTTTATGACCTCCTTCGTCTCAGGTTTCAAATTTAAGAAAAGAAAAAAGCGGCGTTTCAACCCTCTTTTCACGAGAGAGCGAAACGCCGCTTCATTTTGTGTATTGGTTTGTGATTCAATATTTCGGCACAATGCGCATAGACCGGTACTGCATCTTGTGGTATGATTGCCACGTTTGTTGCGTGAACATCGCAGAGGAGGGCAATCACCATGCAGTACACCGATAACGAAGCCGCATTGATCGGCGGCCTGATTTCAAACTATTTCTTCCAGCCGTCCGTGGATGCAACGCTCCGCGAATCCTTGCTCGTGGTCGGTAAGGAAGCAGAAACAGATTGAAAGACAGACTACCCCACGATTCCAATAATTCATCAAGATATAGAAAGAGCCGGAAGCAAATTTCTGCTTCCGGCTCGTGTTTTATCTGTGTTATGCGGCTTTCTCTAGGCTGCCGTTGTTTTGTTTTCATGCTCCCAGTATAAAGCACCGCAAATGCACCTGCAACCGATGTTGCAAGTTATTTTTACATTTTGCATCGGAATAATAAACAAATATTATAATGTAAAATTGGGCAATATCAGCAAAAAACTCAGTTTGCTGTTCATGAATCACGGGAATTTGACAACGCGCATCAAAATCCATCTGGCAAAGTGCATGGAGACGAGATTTGCTAAGGATGTTTTCTACCAAAAATAAGCTCGTCAGCCTGTGCTTCACAGGCTGACGAGCGGAGCGGGGCGACCTATGCCGCCCCGCTGCTTTTTTGCGATTGCTTATTTGTCCTGATATGCGCGGAAGAGGAAGGTGACAATCTGCGCACGCGTGCAGGAATCGTTCGGCATGAGCTTGCTGCCGTTGCCCTGTACGATTTCCTCAGCAAGCGCCCAGTTCATCGCGGGAAGCGCGTAGCCAGGAACGGAATCGGCGTCAGAGAAGCCGGACACCAGCTCCTGCAAGGTGACCGCCTCGGACGCAGCGTAGCGGAACAGAAACGCGACGGCTTGAGCGCGGGTGCATTCGCTGTCGGGAGAGAATGTGTTCCCCGTTGTGCCGGTGGTGATGCCCTCGCTGAGCGCCCAGCGGACGGCCTCGGCGTAGTAGCTGC
>CDYS01039171.1_pt1 | contig 35827 bp, 23 predicted proteins | sample 557491 | NCBI WGS metagenome assembly CDYS01 (sample SAMEA3182057, study PRJEB8094) | gut metagenome | biome: human; feature: gut; material: Stool; isolation source: human stools | place: Canada | collected 2012-11-26
GACCCTCTGCTTGTAAGGCAGACGCTCTGAACCAACTGAGCTAAGCTCCCTAAAAATCGCTTGGGCGTTGCAAAGGTAAGCAAAATTTTCCAATCTGCAAATCTTCGCTCGAATTTTTTCTTGAGGTCTCGACGGCGCCATCCGGCTTTCGGCGGACGGGCTCTCGACGCGGACGACTCAATTCGCAACCCTCGCGTATCAGCGCCTGAACAAGGACTTGAACCTAGGACCCCATGATTAACAGTCATGTGCTCTAACCGACTGAGCTATTCAGGCAATACAAAGAACGTTTGTTTCGTTTAGCGAGTGCAAATATAAGTGCAATTTTTCGTTCGTGCAAAAAAATATGACAAAAAATCTCGAAAAAAATATAACTTTGTCTTTGTTATGAGATACGTATTACATACTTTATTGCTGGCATTCAGTCTGTTGTCGGGCTTGACCGCGGTCTCGGCGCAGCAGGCGCCGATTCTCTTCGAGGAGCCCAAATGGAACTTCGGCGACGTTCAGGAGAGCGGTGGCAGTGTTGAACACACCTTCGTCTTTACGAATGTCTCCGACCGTCCGGTGGTCATAGTGGATGTATCGACGGGGTGTGGATGTACCACGCCGAAATATTCGCGCAAGCCTGTGCTTGCGGGTGCGAAGGGGGAGATCGTCGTGGCCTTCGACCCGATAAACCGCCCCGGGCACTTCTCAAAGGGGGTGTCGGTGATGACTTCGGCTTCGAAGGAGCCCGTGCTGCTGCAGGTCGAGGGTAATGTCGTGCCGCGCGAAAAGACGCTCGAAGAGCTGTTCCCATTCGATATGGGTAGCGGCGTGCGTTTCGATTCCAACTTCCGCGCCTTTGCCTATGTCGGGCGCGGTGACCGTGCCGATGCCGAGATAGGGTGGGTGAATACCTCCTCGAAGCCTGCGCGCCTCTCGTTCGAGTGGCAGCAGCGCAGCGGCCTGCTCACGGTGGATATGCCGACGGTGCTTGCGGCGGGGGAGAAGGGCAAGTTCCGCCTGCACTATGAGGTCCCGGCTGGAAGCGACCGCTACGGTACGCTTACCGACGTGCTGGCGGTGTCGGTGAACGGCGTACGATCACAAACTGCACTCAGCGTAAGTGCCATTGCCGTCGACCGATACGATGCTGCTGTGGACGATATGGCATCGCCCGATATGGAGTTATCGAAAAAATTTATTAAATTTGGCGAACTCAAACGCGGCGCCGAAGTCGAGGACAGTTCGGTCGTGCTGACGAACAACGGCAGCGGGGAGTTGATCATCCGCGCTGTCGAGTTCAAGAACCGGGCGTTGAAGTGCTCGCTCAAGGCCGGAGATCGCATCGCGGCCGGGAAGTCGGTGACGGTGACCTTCCGTCTGTCGACGGCCGATGCCGATTACGGCGTGTGGGTCGACCGTGTGCGTATCATCACGAACGACCCGGCGCACCCGATGCAGACGCTGCGCGTGACGGCTATCGTCGTGGAGCCGTAAGCGGAGAACCGTGTAGTCTGTGGCCGCTTGCGGGGAGCGTTTGATGGGAAACGTTTATACCAAACGTTATATACGAAGATATATGTTCAAGATCGTAGAGAAGAAACTGCTTGCGGAGAACATCTACCGACTGCGTGTCGAGGCGCCGCGCGTTGCGCACAGCGCCCTGCCCGGACAGTTCGTGATAGTCCGCACCGACGAGCACGGCGAACGCGTGCCTCTGACCATAGCCGATTACGACACCTCGGCAGGTACGGTAACAATAGTCATACAGGCCATAGGCATGTCGACGCGCAAGATGTGCGCACTGAACGAGGGCGACGCTTTGGCCGATCTGGCGGGGCCGTTGGGCAATCCGTCGGAGTTCGTCAATGTGCCGATGGACGAGTTGCGCCGCCGGCGTTATCTCTTCGTTGCGGGAGGTGTGGGTACGGCGCCCGTATATCCGCAGGTGAAGTGGCTGCACGAGCATGGCGTGGCGGTCGATGTGATCATCGGAGCCAAGACCTCCTCGATGCTCATCTACAAGGATGAGATGGGCCGTGTGGCGGACAATCTCTACATCGCGACCGACGACGGCAGCGAGGGCTTCAAGGGTATGGTTACGGGCAAGATCCGTGAACTTATCGCAACCGAGGGCCGCCATTATGACGAGTGTGTGGCCATAGGCCCCATGATAATGATGAAGTTCGTGACGCTCACCACGCGCGAGTACGACCTGCCGACGACGGTATCGCTCAACGCGCTGATGGTTGACGGTACGGGCATGTGCGGTGCGTGCCGCGTGAGTGTCGACGGGCAGACGCGCTTTACGTGTGTCGACGGCCCCGAGTTCGACGGCCACAAGGTCGATTTCGACGAGGCGATGCGCCGACAGGCGATGTATCGCACGCAGGAGGGTGAGGCAAACGAGAAACATAAATGTGAGTGCTATGGCAAATAAGATTCCGCGCGTGGCGGTACGTGAGCAGGATGCAGCCGTACGCGCCACAAATTTCGAAGAGGTATGCTACGGGTATAACGACGAGGAGGCGCGTCTGGAGGCGTCGCGCTGCCTTGCGTGCAAGCGGCCGCGCTGTGTCGAGGCCTGCCCAGTCAATATAAACATTCCGGCCTTTATTGCCGACCTTGTGCGCGGAGACGTGGCCTCGGCGGCCGCGGTGATTGCCGCGGACAGCTCGCTGCCGAGCATCTGCGGGCGCGTCTGCCCGCAGGAGACACAGTGCGAGGGCTCGTGCGTGCTGGGTGTCAAGGGCGAGCCCGTTGCCATCGGCAAGCTGGAGCGTTACGTCGGCGACTGGCATTTGGCGCATGGTGACGATACGGCCCCCGAGATCGAGAAAAACGGACACCGTATTGCGGTTGTCGGTAGCGGCCCCGCAGGTCTGGCCTGCGCGAGCGATCTGGCGAAGATGGGGTACGATGTGACGGTATTCGAGGCGCTGCACAAGGTGGGCGGCGTGTTGGTTTACGGTATTCCCGAGTTCCGCCTGCCGAAGGATAAGATCGTGGCGCGCGAGATCGCGTCGCTGCGCAGGCTGGGCGTGAAGTTCGAGACCGACGTCATCGTCGGCCGCACCGTCACGGTCGATTCCCTGCTGGAGGACGAGGGCTTTGATGCCGTCTTCATCGGGTCGGGTGCGGGTCTTCCGCGCTTCATGGGCATCGAGGGCGAGAATCTGAACGGTGTGGTCTCGGCCAACGAGTTCCTGACGCGCGCCAATCTGATGCACGCCTATGACGAATTGTACGATACACCGATATATGTCGGCAAACGCGTGGTAGTGGTAGGCGGCGGCAACGTGGCCATGGATGCCGTGCGCACGGCCAAACGTCTGGGTGCCGAGGCGACGATCGTCTACCGCCGCAGCGAGGCGGAGCTTCCGGCGCGCCGCGAGGAGGTGCACCACGCCAAGGAAGAGGGCATAGAGTTCCGTATGCTGACCAATCCTACCCGTGTGCTGGGCAACGACAAGGGCTGGGTGTGCGGCATTTCGTGCGTACGCATGACGCTGGGCGAGCCCGACGAGAGCGGGCGCCGTTCGCCCGTTGTGATCGAGGGCTCGGATTTCGATATCGATTGCGACGTTGTGATCATGGCGCTGGGTACGTCGCCCAATCCGCTGTTGAAGCGTACGACGGCGGGCCTTGAGACCAACCGCCGCGGATGTATCGTTACCGACGAGTCGGGCGCTACGTCTCGTCGCGGAGTCTTTGCCGGAGGTGATGCCGTGACGGGTGCCGCTACCGTGATTCTTGCCATGGGTGCCGGCCGCCGTGCGGCCCGAGCTATCGACGAGTATGTGCGGGGCAAGCAGACAGATGCCTGATATATTTCCAAAGATTATATAAGAAGAAGCCGAAACGGACGCTCCGTTTCGGCTTCTTCCGTTTTACGGCGGCTATCTGGCGCGTTCGAGGGTGAAGATATACTCTCCCGAGGCGACGGTGCCGGCATCGACGAATGCCCCGTTGCCGCTTTTGCGTGGGTGTATGCGGCGGCCGTCGCGGCGCAGGATATATTTATGGTCGGGTGCGGGCAGCAGAATGCGGGCGTCGGTGTTGGCCGGTATGTTCACGCGCATGCGGTACAGATTGTCTGTGCGGTCGATATCCACCTCCACGGTGCCGCGTATGGTGGGCACGGCAGCCGTGACGTGGCGCAGCGATGCGGTCTGCGGCCGCACCTCGATCGTGGCGGCCGAAGGTGTGAGCGGCCGCACTCCTACCAGACGCATGGGTATGATGTCGGCGGGGGCGGCACCCCACGCATGGTTCCAGTCCTGATTGGGCTTGAAGGAGTTGTCCCACGCCTCGAAGGTGATGGTGGCGCCAGCGCGGATCATGTTGCGCCAGCTGCGAATGTCATCCTTCGTGAGCAGATGCAGGGCGTAGTCGCCCTCGGCCATGTCGTAGAGGCCGTCGAGAAGAAACTGTGCCGCATAGACACTGCAGGCCATGCCGCGCGAGCGGATATAGTCGACAACACTCCGCTCGTACTCTTCGGGTACGAGTCCGAATGCCAGCGGGAAGAGGTTGGCATGCAGCGAGCGGTGGTCGGTGTCGATGCCGTCGCGGTAGGTGCCCGTCGTCGGGTCGATCATGGCGGCGTTGAAGGTATGGCGGAAGGCGTCGCAATAGTCGTTCAGCTCGCGCGCCTCGTCATGGCGACCCAAAGCCTCGGCCATGCGCGCAAGCAGCTGCATGGCGCGGTAGTGGAAGGCGTTTACAACCGTATTGTAGGGTGTGAAGACGTAGTTGTCGTCCTCGCTGCCGCGCGGCCAGTCGACAATGTCACTGATGTTGCCGTTGAAACGTATCGAGCGGCGGAATGCGTCGGTCGAGACGGTGTCGTCGATGCGCGTTGATATGAGCCCGTTGTCACGGCGCAGCGAGCGGAGCGTACGCGCCGAAAGCAGGTCGTAGTTCTGCTCCACGGAGCGCAGGTCTCCCGTATAGAGATAGTCATTCCATGCGATGATGAGCGCCTGCAGGATCCACTCCGTAGGCCATGTGGGGTGTTGCAGCAGATACTCCGACGTGCGGCGCGCCATGGCGTATTCGCGGTCGACGGCGTAGTGCCCGAGCTGGTTTATTATGGCGTCGGCCTCGTATGGGATGCGTTCGCGGTCGCCGTCGATATATATGCCCAGAGCCGATGTGGCCTCGATCGTATAGCGGCACATATCCCACACCTCGTTCAGGGCGGCGTTGTCCGAGACAAAGTGCGAGGCCCTCGTGTCGAAAGGATATGTCACCGTCAGGCGCACCACATCATCCGCGTCCACGCTGCCCGCATAGTTCTCTATCTGACAATATCGGAACGGGGCCACCTCGCCTATGTAGTCGGGCATCAGTACCGCCTGCGGCCCCGTGTTGCGGCCGTCGTGGGCGGGGATGATGTCGTATGTGCGGCGTCCGCGCTGCAGCACGACAGGGTAGCGGTAGTAGCGTATCGTACCTCCCGGGCGGGGGTCGATGCGCCCCTGCTTCATCGCCTCGCCTATGGCCACATATACCGTGTCGCCTCCCGTGGCGGATTCCAGACTTACGCGCAGCGAGGCAAACGACGCGCGGCCGAAGTCGAACAGCGTGGTCTCGCTGTCGAGACGCTCGATACGGGCGGCGAGCTCCTCACGCCGTATCTGCGGGCGGTACGAGGGGGCATATTGTTCGAGTTCTGATGCCGTGCGGAAGGGCTGTATCTCGGACCACTCGCTGCGGCCGCCCCTGTCGGTTGCGACCTGCACGCTCCAGAAGTAGAGTCGGTCGGGTTCGAGGCTGTTGCCGCCGTACTCTACGGCCGCGGATTGTGCGCTGCGCACCGTGCCGCTGTCCCAGATGTTGCCGCGGCGTGCAAGGGCATCCGTCATGTTGTCCGAGAGGACTATACGGTAGCTCTTCTGCCGTGTGGCGCGGCCGCAGTCGGGGACGATCCACCCGAATGTCGGGCGCGACGAACGAATCGCGGCAAAGGTGTAGTCGGAGATATCGTCGGCGGTAAGGTCTTCGACGCCCATGTCCGTTGCGAAGCCGTTGCGGTAGACCTTGTGCGCATCCTTTACGAGGTCTGTCATAAGCCCCGTGGGGCGGTTCTCGGCTTGGGGCGTTTTGTCCCGTTCGATAACGGCGCTAACGGTCGGTTGCGCGGCGCAGAGTGCGTGGGGCATTGCGGCTGCAAGCATCAGCATGGCGGCAAGCAGGGAGGTGAGATTCATCGGATGGCGTTTTTGGGTGAAAATATATGTTTGGTTTCAGGTTACGGTAAATATAGCGCTTTTGCGGCGGAAAGCAAAGCCGGAAGAGGTTTTTATGCAGCCTTTTATCGTGAAAATGAAAAAATTGCTACCTTTACATGATAAAGCAATCGGCGGGCGACGGCCCAAGGCGCGTCCGTGAAATGTAACGTATTACAAAAAGAGTATATCTATGAGCGTAAAACTTAGGTTGATAATTATGAATTTCCTGCAGTTTGCCGTGTGGGGCTCCTATCTGACGTCGATGGGAACCTATCTGGCAAGCGCGGGCATGGCCTCGAACATAGGCCTCTTTTATGCCATGCAGGGTATCGTGTCGCTGTTCATGCCGGCATTGATCGGTATCATAGCCGACCGTTGGATCGAGGCGCAGCGGCTGCTCGGTATATGTCACGGTTTGGCTGCCCTGTTCATGTTCGGTGCAGGGTATTATGCCATGACGGCAGGTGACGCCGTGGCCTTCGCCCCGCTCTTTACGCTCTATGCCCTGAGCGTGGCATTCTACATGCCGACCATAGCGTTGGCAAATTCGGTGGCGTACAGCGCCCTCGAAAAGAGTAACCTCGACCCCGTGAGGGCTTTCCCGCCAATACGCGTATGGGGTACCGTCGGGTTCATCTGTGCCATGCTCGTGTGCGACTTCGCGGGATTCCAGACGGGATATGCGCAGTTCATGCAGTGCGGCGTCATCGGCATCGTGCTGGCCGTATATGCCTTCACGCTGCCGCAGTGTCCCATTGCCGGCCATTCGGCCAAGCGCGGCGTGGTGGATGCGCTGGGTCTGCGCGCCTTCACGCTCTTCCGTGACCGACGCATGGCCATATTCTTCATCTTCTCGATGCTGCTGGGTGTGTCGCTGCAGATAACAAACGGATTCGCAAACCCGTTCCTCACATCGTACCGTGACGTGCCCGAATATATGTCTACCTTCGGCGCCAACCACGCAAATGCTCTCATATCGCTGTCGCAGATATCCGAGACACTCTGCATACTGCTCATTCCATTCTTTATGAAGCGTTACGGTATCAAGCGCGTCATGGTTATCTCGATGCTGGCATGGGTCGGCCGCTTCGGGCTCTTCGGTCTGGGCAACCCCGGCGGCGGCGTGTGGATGTTCATACTCTCGATGATAATCTACGGCGTGGCCTTCGACTTCTTCAACATCTCTGGCTCGCTCTTCGTGAACGAACAGACCGATGTCGAGATCCGCTCCTCGGCTCAGGGGCTATTCATGATGATGACAAACGGCATCGGCGCCACCATCGGTACGCTCGGCGCGCAGGCCGTCGTCAACCGTTTCGTATATAACGGTTCGCAGGGTGTCGAGATGATAGCCGGATGGCAGACCTCGTGGCTCATATTTGCCGCCTATGCGCTGGTGGTGACGATACTCTTCGCCATCTTCTTCCGATACAAATACGATCCCACTGCCGCACGTATAAACAAATAATCCGGCCATGCGGCATCCCCCGTGTGTCATATCTTTGGGTGCGGGCGGAGAGCTTAAACGGTAGGAATAAGAAAATCCCTCGGTGAGTCCGAGGGATTTTCTGTTTTGTTTCCTTGAGCATCTCTGTTAGTGCGGGCCGCCGGGACCTCCCATGGGGGGCGGGCCCATACGGCGCATGCCGCTTCCCTTGCCGTCCGAGATGCCGTAGTCCGACAGTACGCGCGAGCCGCGCTTGCCGAAGACACGCAGGTTATAGTTGAACTGCACGGTGAAGTAACGTCCGATGACGCTGTTCCATGCGTTCTGCGTATAGCCCGAACCCGTCGTGCGCGTGAATGCGGTGTTCTGGTTGAAGATGTCGTTCACGCCGACCATGATCTCACCCAGCTGGTTGCGGAATACCTTCTTGCCGATGTAGGCGTTGCAGAGGGTGTATGAGTCGTTGTAGTCGTTGGTGAAGCCGACATACTGTACGTATGATGCCGAGACGGTGAAGGTGAAGCCCTTCCAGAAGACCGTCTTCAGTGAACCCGTGGCGCGGTGGTTGAAGTACTCGTTGCGGCTGCCGCCCGAAGCGAGCGAGTTGTTGGCAACGTTGTATGTTCCGTTCCACGCGAGGGTGAAGTCTACATTCTCCGATATGTTGCTGCCGAGTACCACGTTGGCGTCGTAGCCCATGTTGCTGGCCATGTTGCGCTCGCCGTTCACAAGCGACGGAACCTTCGAGTAGGTGACGCCAGCCATCATGTTCAGATTACACTTTATGGGGTTGATCGGCAGGCCGTAGCTTATGTGTGTGCGCAGGCTCATGTAACCGTCGACGTTGTCGTATGTCGAGTATTGTATGGGACGTGCTCCGACCTCGTCAACGACCTGCTGCGGGATGTTGTCTCCGGTGTACATGCTCGACGAGATATAGTCCTGCGTACGCTGGAACGAGAACATCCACATGAAGGTGCGGCCCTTCTCCAGATTTGTGTTGTTGTAGTGGAAGTTTATGCGGTGCGAGTATGCGGGGTTCAGATTCTCGTTACCGCGCGATACATACTGCATGTCTGATATGTCGAGCAGGTTCTGCAGCTGCGTGATGCGCGGCTCGTTGGTGCTCGACATCACGAACAGACGGATCGAATTCTGAGGGTTGATGTTGAAGTTACCCATCAGGAAGTATGTGAAGTTGTTATAGTTGCGCTTTACGGGCTGGGTGTTGATCGCCTCGACGCGGCCGTTGAGGGTCGAGTACTGGTAGTTGAGGTTCACAACAACCGTATTCTTCTCCTTGCTGAAACGGAAGCCCGGGCCTACGCGGTGCGTCGTGTAGTCGCTCTTGTACATGTTCGAGAGCTGCTGGTCGAGCGTGCCGTTGGTATAGGTGTCGTCGGTGCCGTAGTTGTATGTCTGCTTGTCACGCTGCTGTCCCGAGTAGTCGAGACGGTATGAAAGCGTTACCTGCGAGTGCTTCGACACAGGCTCCGCATAGGTGAGCGATCCTGCCAGATCGGTGTTGTCCGACTCGGTCTCCTCCTTGAGGTGGCGCAGCAGCGGCGAGTAGGTGCCGTCACCGTTGTCGATGGTCTGCTGGTTCGAGTAGCTCTTCGAGTCGTTGTTGTTGTCACGCATGCCCAGACGGAAGTCGGCCGTCAGCAGACGTCCCGCCTTGCCCAGCTTGACGCGGTACTGGATGAACTCGTTGAGGTTGAAACCTCCGCGGTTGGCATCATTGCCGTTGGCGATGATGTTGTAAAGGTTGTCGCCGTACTGCAGACCGTTGGTTACGCTGAAAGGATCGTAGGTCTGGAAACTGAGGTTCGTACGCGACATCATCGAGTGGTTCTCGGCTATGCGCCAGTCGACACGTGCATTCAGTCGGTTGTTATAGTTGAGGTTGTCCGAACGTCCCTCCTGCTCGAGCGTACCCAGATCCTCGAGCGGAGCTTCATACCACTTGGTCGTCTTCGAGAGGTTTCGCGTACGCGTGCGGTTGAAGAAGTAGCTGGCCTGAAGTTTCACCTTCTCGTTCTCGCCCCACGAGTCCGAGTAGTTGACACCGATCGAGCCGACATTGGCAACGCCGCTCTGCGGACGTACCATATACTGTCCGACGCCGCCGCCCATGCCGCCGCCCATGCCGCCGGTCGAGCCCGAGACGTCGAGTATGTCCTCGAACGAGAAGTTCTGCTGGTTTATGTTGTTCAGCAGGCCGATGAGCGACACGCGGCTCGAGCCGTGGAACATGTTGACGTTACCGCCGAGGATGTATTTGTTCGAGTTGGTGATTTCATCTGTTTCGGGCTGGTAGCCGTAGCCGGCGTAGAGCTTGCCGAAGAAGCCCTGACGCATGGTCTCGTGCGTGACGATGTTGATGGCCTTGTATCCCTCTCCGTCATCCATGCCCGAGAACTCGGCGTTGTCGCTCAGCTTGTTGTACACCTCGACGCTCTTTACAGCCTGTGCGGGTAGCGAGTTGAGCGCCGTGGCCACATCCTCGCCGAAGAACTCCTTGCCGTCGACGAATATCTTCTGCACGGTCTCGCCCTGAGCCTCGACCGTACCGTTGGTGATCGTTATACCCGGCATCTTCTTCAGCAGACCCTCCATGTCGGCATCATTGGCCACCTTGAAGGCTTCGGCGTTGTAGCTCACCGTATCGCCCTTCTGCGAGGTACGTATCGACTGCACCTCCTTGACTACGGTCTCGATCTTGGTGGTCGACTGCGTGAGCTCGAAGGTTCCCAGATCCTTCGTCGAGGCCGTCACGGTGATCTTCTTCGCGAGGTCGTCGTATCCGAGGAACGATATGGTCATGTCGTATTCGCCGCTCTTAAGTCCGGCGATATCGGCCTTGCCGTTGAAGCCCGAAGTGTAATACTTGGGATCGGCGCTGCCGTCGGAGAGTTTGAATTCGATGACCGCACCCGCAACGCCCTCCTTTGTCTGGGAGTCGACGACGGTCATCGTAACCTTGCCGTTCTGCGCGTATGCGGCGGCAGCAAGGCAGGTAATGAAAAGTGTTGTCAGAAATCTCTTCATGCTTAGTTGTATTTCGTTTTTCGCTTTTACGTATGTTAGTGTTCGGGTGGATATTCTGTCCGGAATCGAGTACGAAGGTACGGATTAATCGGCCAATTCGGTCTTTCGGGTCGGTGAATCGACAAAATCGGGGTGTCAACAGACCATTGACACCCCTCCGAAAAACAACCTAATTTCCATTACTGCCCTAGAATGGATTCTATATGGGATTTTTTGAAGAAGAAAGGACTGAATGATTAAAATCCCATGCCGTTGTCGAAACCGCCGCCCTGACCCGGGCCGCCGAAACCTCCTTCACCGCCTTGGGGACGCTGGAACCCGCCCTGTGCGGGGAAGCGGCCGCGGCTCTGCATGGCCTGCTGCTGCTTCGACCATTTCTTATACTGTGATGCATCGAGTATCTTCTGCATCTTCTCATCGAGTGCTTTCTGACGCGCCTGCTGCTTTTCGCGCTGCTGCTGCATTGCCTTGCGCATCGCCTCCATCTCCTGCTGCTGCTCCGCGGCATTGGCAAGGTAGATGTCGTATATCTCCTTTTTCTGTTCGTCGGTCAGCTCGAGCGTCTTGCCCAGCGATTCGACGCGTCTTTCGGCGATCTGCTCGGGGGTGAACTGTTTGCGCTCGGGGCGCTGCTGACTGCCGAAGTCCTGTGCCGAGACGGTCCCCATGATCAGGATCGCTGCCGCAGTAAGGATGGTCAAACGTTTCATATAGCGTGATATCTGTTTCCTGTTTCCATTGCAAAGATAGAAAAAGGCGTTGCCGAAATGATCGGTAACGCCGGTGAAACGACCAAATTGGGCGGGTGAATCGCCTAATCGGCAGGGTGAACCGCCGTGAGCCACTGCTTGAACTCGGGAACGCGCGTCTTCGAGATGATGATTCTCTCGGGAGTCTCCACCGTCAGATTGAGCGACAGACGGCTGCCGAACCATACCGTGATATCCTTGACGGCCTTGCGCGAGATGATGAACTGGCGGTTGGCGCGGAAGAACTCATCCTCCGGCAGCTGCGACTGCAGCATCTCGAGCGTGCGGTCCACCACGTAGCGTTCACCCGTGTGGGTGAAGGCCGAGACCTTCTCGTTCGAGGTATAGAAGTAGGCCACGCGGTCAATATATAAAGGTATGATCTTGTCCTTGTAGTGTACCAGAAAGACGTGCTGGCTCTCCTGCTTCGCCTTCTCGATCATCTCGTCCACACGACCCTTGTAGTCGGTGCGTTCGCTGCGCGTCAGACGGGCGAACTTGTCGATGGCGTGCTGCAGGTCCTCGGCCTTGATGGGCTTGAGCAGGTAGTCGATGCTGTTGACCTTGAAGGCCTGAAGCGCATATTCGTCGTATGCCGTGGTGAAGATTATCGGGGCGTCGATCTGCACCGAGTCGAATATGCGGAACGACTCGCCGTCGGCCAGATGTATATCCATGAATACGAGGTCGGGCGCCGTCTGCGTAGTGTCGCGGAAGTAGTCCACCGTATCCTCTATGCTCTCCAGCACCGCCAACACTTCGTATGTCGGGGCTACCTTGCGCAGTATCGCCTGCAGGTTTACGGCCGCAGCCGTCTCGTCTTCGACTATGAGTACTTTCATCGTGTTATGGGTTTTTGCAGAGGCAGACGTACGGTGAATTCGTCGTCGGTCTCGATTATCTGAATGTCTTGTCCCGTGATTAGCTGCCAGCGGCTGCGCAGATTCTTCAATCCGATGCCTGTCGAGGGCTCGGGTTCAAGTTTGGGCTGCTTGCGGTTCGACACCACCAGTACGGGCCCTTCGGTACGTATCGACACGTGGAAGGGCTGCTTGCGCGTGATGGTGTTGTGCTTGACGGCGTTGCCTATCAGAGGCTGGAGCGAGAGCGCCGGCAGCGTCCACTTCTCATATTGCGGGTCGATGTCGATGTCGAAGAAGAGTTTGTCGGCATACCGCACCTTGAACAGCTCGCCGTAGGCCTTGGCGAAGGCTATCTCCTCCTCGAGCGTTGTGGAGGTGTTCTGTCCGTTCTGGATGATGTAGCGGAAGGTATATGAGAGCTGGTCGATGTATGCCAGAGCCTTCTCGGAGTCGTTCTCGCGCACGAGCATCGAGAGCGAATTTAGCGAGTTGAAGAAGAAGTGGGGGCTGATCTGACCCATAAGCATGTCGTAGCGGGTCTGGAGGTTCTCGTTACGCAGACGTTCGTTCTCGAGCAGTATCTGCTGCTGCTGCGACATGAGTCCGTAGATACGGCCGTAGAGTACGGCTACCACCAGCACAACCGTACACTTCAGTATGACGATAAGGTCGAGCGGCATGTGTTTGTTCTGGAAGATCATCAGCACGCGCCCCGTCTGCCACTCGATAAAGGGTGCGAAGAAGTAACATACGAATGCCGCAACGAGCGCCAGCGCGCAGCGTTGCAGGTATGATTTGGTTGAGTAGTTGTCCTTGCCCACGCGTGCGGTGATGATGGTCATGAGCAGGAACGAGAGTACAAAGTAGTAGAGCAGCTGCACGGCCATGTCCTGATTCCGCTTGGGGCGGTCGTAGATCATGGGTGCGGTTATCTCGTTGCCGTTCTGCATGAGAACCTCGTCCATGACGGGGTTGGAGTCGCCCTTCGACGGGAAGATGGTGCATACAAGCGAGTCTCCGTCGTGGAGATTGTACCAGCGGATCTTGCGGTTTGTGGCGTAGACGCTGTCCGTGCGCACGGAGTCGACGCCCTCCTCGGGCGAGAAGTGCCGCTCGCATATTAGATAGCCGTAGCCGTCGCGCGAGATGCGCAGCACACCCTTGCGGTGCGGCTTGACGAAGAAGGGCCGTTCGTTGCGCAGTTTCTGCTGCTCGGAGGTCTCGCGCTGCTCAACCATCACCGACAGCAGGTAGGAGAAGTTTACCACGAGGGTTACCACCAGTGCTATCAGTATGTTGAGTACTGTGGCCGATTGCTTGAGTTTGAATTTGGTCATGTCATCCGATTTTTATGTTCATCCATTCCATCGGAGGGCGTGGTCTTTTCTGTGGGCAGGTTGTTGTGTCGGGGCGCGGCGGCTACTTCTCGTACCACGAGGCGTACATGCGGTAGTCGTGCGCCGTGCGCTTGATGATCTGCTCGCGCTGCTCGGGCGTCACGGTGCGTATCTTGCGCGCCGGTATGCCGGCATAGAGCGAGTCGGGTTCGAGCTTGGCGTTCGAGAGCACCAGCGCGCCTGCGGCGATGATGCAGCCCGACGGTACCTCGGCATTGTCGAGGATGATGGCACCCATGCCGATGAGGCAGTTGTCGCCGATGATGCCGCCGTGGATGATGGCGTTGTGGCCCACCGAGACGTCGTTGCCTATGTGCGTCTGCGAGGGGTGGGGCGAGCCGTCGTAGAGGGTGTGGATAACGGCGCCGTCCTGAATGTTTGTACGGTCGCCTATGGTGATGGTGTTCACGTCGCCGCGAAGCACGGCGTTGAACCATATCGACGAGTCGCGCCCGATGGTGACGTCACCCACGATAACGGCCGTATCGGCTACAAATGTGCCTTCGCCTATTGACGGGGTGTGTCCCCGTACCTCCTTTATGTATGCCATGTCTGTGTAGTCTTTACGTTTTTTATTATAAAATCCGGAATCGGCTTCCGTTTCTTCTATTCCGTATCGATATCTCGTCCGTATTGATATCTCGGAGGCTCTGTGGAAAAGGCGGTTACTTCCCTTCGCTTGTGGCCTGCTCCGTCTCGGCCTGCTTGGCCTTCTGCCACAGTTCCTCCATCTGTTCGGGTGTAAGGTCGGTGAAGAGGCCTCCGTCACGCTCGGCTTCGGTCTCCATGTGGCTGAAGCGTGTGATGAACTTCTTGTTTGCGCGCTCCAGAGCCAGCTCGGGGTCTATACCGTAGAGACGGCACATGTTCACCAGCGAGAAGAAGAGGTCGCCCACCTCCTCGGCCGTGCGATCGTTGTCGCCGCAGCGCATCTCGGCCTCGACTTCGGCGGTCTCCTCCTTGACCTTGTCCCATATATCCTCCTTGCGGCCCCAGTCGAAGCCTGCGCTCGACGCCTTCTCGCCTATGCGGAATGCCTTGACCATTGCCGGCAGCGAGCGGGGCACGCCGCCCAGAATGCCGCCCTTGCGGTTCTTCTTGCGCAGTTTGAGTGCCTCCCAGTTCTTGAGCACCTCGTCCGGAGTGTCGGCATGGATGTCGCTGTAGACGTGGGGGTGGCGGTATATGAGCTTGTCGCACTCGGCGTTGGCAACGTCGGCGAAGTCGAAGGCCCCGGCCTCCTCGCCCAGCTTCGAGTAGAATACCACGTGCAGGAGCAGGTCGCCCAACTCCTCGCGTATGCCCTCCATGTTGTGGTCGGCGATGGCGTCGACAAGTTCGTAGGTCTCTTCTATGGTGTTGTTGCGCAGCGATTCGAATGTCTGCTCGCGGTCCCACGGGCACTTGGCGCGCAACGTGTCCATCACCTCGAGCAGGCGCTCTGCGGCTTTGAGTTTATTGTCGTAGTTCATGTGAAAACGTAATTATCCGATTACAAAGTTACCATTTTTTCGACACGAAATGTTAACTTTGTAACAGATAAATTTGAAAATTATGATGATCAGGCATCTTTTGACGCTCGTTGCGACGCTGCTGCTTGTCGGTGGCCCCGCAGGTGCCGCGGCGCAGAATATCGTGCCCGCAGTCAGAGACTATGAAAAAAGGAACGGAGTATTTACCATACTAACAACAACTAAGATTACACACTACCCTGAACTCCGTTCCTTGGCAAAGTACTTGGCGGAATCTCTTCCGCTCTCGCTTCGTGAATATAACGGAGAGTCGGGCGGCGATATTGTGTTGCGTCTGAATAAAAATTTGGCCGACGAGGAGTACCGTCTCAGCGTCACGCCCGAGGGCATTGTAATCGAGGGCGGAGCCTACGGCGGCGCCTTCAACGGTGTGGAGACCCTGCTGCAGCTGCTGCCCGCGAAGGTATATTCGGGCGATATGCCGCTGCCGGTGATGGTGGGGTGCTGCGAGGTGGAGGATGCCCCGCGCTTTACGTACCGCGGCTTCATGCTCGACGTATGCCGTACGTGGATGACGGCCGACGAGGTGAAGAGTTTCATCTCGGTGCTGGCGCACCACAAGATCAACAAACTCCACCTGCATCTGTCGGATGACGAGGGCTGGCGCGTGGAGATTCTCTCACACCCCGAGCTTGCCGAGGTCGGGGGTTTCCGCGGCGGTGACTCGCCCGTGGCGGCCATATACGGCAAGTGGGGCGAACGCTACGGCGGATACTATACCCAGCAGCAGCTGCGCGATATTGTAGACTATGCGGCCGTGCGCAACATCGAGATCATCCCCGAGATCGACCTCCCGGGCCACAGCCGCGATATGGCGCGCGTGATGCCCGAGGTGCTGTGCAACTATACCCCCTCGCTTGCCGCATCGGACGGTTACGACACGCGCAATGTCCTCTGTGCGGCCAAGGAGTCGAACTATGCTCTGTTAAAGGATATTCTGGGTGAGATTGCCGCAATCTTCCCCTCGCGTTACCTCCATATCGGCGGCGACGAGGTCGACTTCTCGCAGTGGATGTCGTGTCCCGACTGCAAGGCCCTGATGCAGGCCCGCGGCATGTCCGAAGGCGAACAGCTGCAGGCATATTTCATGGGACGCGTGGCCGCAATGGTGGAGGAGCTGGGCAAGGTGCCGGGCGTATGGAACGAGGCCGTTGCCGGCAGCCGCTTTACACGCAACTCGCAGGTCTACGGTTGGGAGAGCATCGCCGCGGCGCGCAAGGCCGCAGCCGAGGGATACCCTACGGTGGTGATGCCCGGACAATATTTCTACTTCGACATGCGCCAGAGCGCGCGTGAGGATGGACATATCTGGGCCGCGATATTCGACGCCCGCAAGTGCTATTCGTTCGATTTTGCGGAGCAGGGATTCACCCCCGAGGAGATGCGCAGCGTGCAGGGTGTCGAGGCGAGCTTCTTCAGCGAGGCATACATCTCGCACCGAGACATGAAGCCCGACTACCTCTATTACATGACCTATCCGCGTATCTGTTCTCTGAGCGAGATCGGGTGGTGCGGTGACGGCCGCGCGTGGGACGACTTCTACGGGCGTCTTACGGCGGGGCATTACAGCCGTCTGGCCGCCATGGGTGTCGGATTCCGCCTCTTCCCGCCGAAGGTGTCGTATGCCGACGGCCGTCTGACGGCATCGACCGACGACCATTCGCGTATATATTATACGTATACGGTCGCAGGTGAAGAGAATGGTACGGAGCATGAATATACGGGCCCGATCACGACCGGTAAACCGCAGCTCTATGCCTTCCGCAGCCGCTTCGGTGAGGCGGTTAGTCCCGAGGCAGGTGTCGAGGCTCGTTTCCGCATGTCGCAGCCGAAGGTTACGGTCACCTCGTCGATTCCGCCGAGTACGAAATATCCCTACACCAACGCCGCCTCGTATGACGGACGCATAGCCTATACGGGCCGCACGTGCCACAACGGCGACTGGATTTTATATACCTTTGATGAACCCGTCCGCTGCCGCCGTATGGAGATACGCACGGGGTACATACAGCTGCCGCGCTGTATCTTCGAGCAGGGATACATGGAGGTAAGTGAGGACGGGGAGACCTTCCGCCGTGTATGCGACCTGCAGAATGGCATAGGCGTGGTGGATGCCCCGCGCCATGCGATCAAGGCCGTGCGCATAGTCTCGACGAAGGATGGAAACGGCGCAGCGTTCGTTACGCTTCAGTCGCCGTGGGTATATCCTGTGTTGGAATAGATCGAATAACGTACAAACAAAAGGCCGCAATCCGAATTCGGGTTGCGGCCTTCTTGTTTTGTCGCGCATGTGTGCTATGAGCGGATCTGGGCTCCGGCACGTGTTTCGAGCTGGCGGGCCAGATTGTTCATCGTCTTCTCGATGGTCTTGTCGTTGAGCGTCTGGGTCTTGTCCTCGAGCGTGAAGCTCAGGGCGTATGACTTCTTGCCCTCGGGCAGCTTGTCGCCCTCATATACGTCGAACAGAACCACGCGTTTGAGCAGTTTCTTCTCCGTAGCGAAGGCTATGTCACGCAGCTGAGAGAAGGTGACGCCCTTGTCCACGAGCAGCGCCAGATCGCGCTTGACCTCGGGGAACTTCGACAGCTCCTCGGCCGTGATGTGCTGCTTCGAGGCGATGCGGATCAGATTGTCGAACTCGATCTCGGCGAAATATACCTCCTGCTTGATGTCGAACATACGGCGCAGCTTGGGCGATACGACACCCATGCGTACGATCTCGCGCTTGCCGTGCGTGAGCGAGACGGCATCGGCGAAGAGGTCGCAATCCGTTGTTTCGCAATGCAGCGAGTAGATATCAACGCCGAAGCGGCGCAGGAGCTTCTCGACGGCGGCGCGCAGCGTGTAGAACGACACGGGCGCGGGCTTGCAGTTCCATGACGGGGCGGTGTCGGCGCCCGTGACGGTGATGCCCATACGGTAACGCTCGCTGTAACGGTTGAGCGGGTTGTCGGTCTCGACACTCTGGTCGTAGTAGTAGCAGTTGCCCACCTCGTAGAGTTTCAGATCGCCGTTGCGGTGGTTGATGTTGAGCTCCACGGCCTCGAGCGCGTTGAACAGAAGCGTCTGACGCAATACGTTCAGGTCGGCGCTCAAGGGGTTGAGTATGCGTACGCAGGCCGATGCCGGATATGATGTCAGCGCATCGTAGTAGGCACCCTTGGTGAGCGAGTTGGACATGATCTCGGTGAAGCCGTTGGCCGAGAGGAAGTCCGACGCGATATTCACAAGACGGGTCTTGTCGGGCTTGGGTGCGTACGAGAGCGTAGAGCTTACGCGCTGCGGTATCTCGACGTTGTTGTAACCGTAGATACGCAGTATGTCCTCTATGAGGTCGGCCTCGCGGCGTACGTCCACGCGGTACGGAGGTACGGCTACCGTCAGCGTGTCGTCCTTCTGCGCGAGGATCTTCACCTCCAGAGCGTCGAGGATCGTGCGTACGGTCTGTTCGGGTATATGCTTGCCCACGAGCGAGTCGATGCGCGTGAACGAGATGTCGAAGACGAAATCCTGTGCCGGCGTGGGGTTTATGTCGGTGATCTCACTCGAGATCTTGCCTCCGGCGAGCTCCTTCATGAGCAGGGCCGCACGCTTGAGGGCGTAGACCTGTATGTTGGGGTCGATGCCGCGCTCGAAACGGAACGAGGCGTCGGTATTCAGGCCGTGGCGCTTGGCCGACTTGCGGATCGAGACGGGGTTGAAGTATGCACTCTCGAGGAATACGTTCGTCGTGGTGTCGCTGATGCCCGAATCGAGGCCGCCGAAGACGCCGCCGATACACATCGGACGCACGGCCGAACATATCATCAGATCCTCCGACGAGAGCTTGCGCTCCACGCCGTCGAGCGTGACGAAGGGCGTGCCCTCGGCGCAGTTGCGCACGACGACCTTGTGTCCCTCGATCTTGTCGGCATCGAAGGCGTGCAGTGGCTGTCCCAGCTCGAAGAGGACGTAATTGGTTATGTCGACCAGATTGTTCTTGGGGTTGATGCCTGCGGCGCGCAGTTCGTTCTGCATCCATTCGGGCGAGGGGGCTATCTTGCAGCCCGTGACCGTAAGGCCAGCATAACGGGGCGCTGCGGCACTGTTCTCGACGACGATCTCGATCGGCATATCGTGGTTGTCGACGGCAAAGGCGTCGACCGAGGGGAGCTTGAGGCTCACCTGCTTGCCGCGGCTGCGGAGGTAGGCCGCCAGATCGCGCGCAACACCTATGTGCGAGGCGGCGTCGATACGGTTGGGCGTGAGGCCTATGCCGATCAGATAGTCATCCTTGATATGGAGAAACTCGCGTGCCGGCATTCCCACCGGGGCATCTGCGGGCAGCTCCATGATGCCGGCATGGTCGGTGCCGATGCCGAGTTCGTCCTCGGCGCAGAGCATACCCATCGACTCGACGCCGCGGATCTTGCTGCGCTTGATCTTGAAGGGCTCGTCGCCGCCGTTGGGGTAGAGCACCGAGCCGATGGTGGCGCAGAGAACCTTGAGTCCTTTGCGGCAGTTGGGGGCGCCGCAGACGATGCGCAGCGGAGCCTCGGCGCCGACGTCTACCGACGTGACGTGCAGGTGGTCGGAGTCGGGATGGTCTTCGCACTCGACAACCTCACCCACGACAACACCGGCCAAGCCGCCGCGTATGGTCTCCACCTTGCGGAAATCCTCCACCTCGAGGCCTATGTCGGTGAGTATTTTCGCCGTCTCTTCGGCCGAGATGTCGAGGTCGATATACTTTTTCAACCAGTTGAAAGATATCTCCATGATATATGTGTTTTTAGTTTTGTTTGCGCAAAATACGGACAAATATACGAAGATTTCACGTAATATGACTCTCCGCACGCCGAAATGTGAGCCGTTGGCCCCTTAAACCGGCAACCGCCGCATCCCGAAGGGTGCGGCGGTTATCCGTTTCCGACCTTTATGGTCTATTTTTCGCTTGTGAAGCGGTAGCTTCCCGAGCCGATCTCGATGACAAGGTCGTTGCCCTGCTCCTTGACCGAGTGTATGCCGTCGCCCGTCGTGGCCTTGACGCCGAAGGCTTTGGGTATGCGGAGCGTAGCGGTGGTGTTGCAGGGAACGGTCACGTTCCATTCGAAGCTGCCGCCGTTGCGGCTCCAGTCGCTCACGATGGTGCCGTAAGAGGAGTCATGCGTGGCCTTCACGTGGTCGAGACCCTCGGGGAAGGCGGGTGACATGTCGATCTTCTTGAAGGCACGGCTGCCCTCGGTGCACTTGATGCCCGCAAGATCCTCGTAATACCATATTATCAGGTCGCCGAGCAGCATGACGTGGTTGGCCGAGTTCATGGCCGGGTCTGCCGTGTCGCCGTTCCAGAGTTCCCATATAGTCGTGGCATCCTTGGCGATCATGTATCCCCAGCTCGGGTAGTCCTCGTTGGTGGCTATGCGCAGCGCCAGATCCTTGCGTCCGTACTCGGTCAGGCCGCGCATGAGGTGCTGCACGCCCAGTACGCCCGTGCTGACGTGGCCGCCAAGTTCGACTTCGGTCTTGTTGACGATGTTGTCGAAGACGCGGCGCTCGTATCCCTCGGGTACCAGTCCCAGACGCAGCGAGAGGAGGTTGCCCGTAACAGTATTGTTGCCGTAGCGGGCCGTCTCACGGTCGAAGAACTGCTCGTTGTAGGCCTTCTTTATGCGCTCGGCCAGCTGCAGGTAACCCTCCACGTCCTGCTCCTTGCCGCAGATGCGGGCGAAGCGGGCCATGCGTTGCAGTATGTCGTAGAAGACGGTGGTGCTGAGGATCGGACCCGCGGTCTTGCGTGCGGGATCCTGCGAGTGTATGAGCGTCTGCGACTCGGGCGGCATGCACCAGTCGCCGTAGGTGTCGTTAACGATGACGCCGTTCTGCATCGAATGCTCGCATGTGTACTCCACCCACTTCTTCATGGCGTCGTAGTGGCGCCGTATGGCGCGGTCGTCGCCGTAGTGCTGGTAGAGCATGTCGGCGCAGTAGAAGAAGGCCGAAGACCAAGTCACCTCGTTGTTGTATAGAGTCCAGTAGCGGGGCGATACCGACGAGAGGCATCCCTCGGGGCTGCTCGAATCCTCGATGTCCTGCAGCCACTTGTCATATACCATGGCGTTCTTGAAGATGTAGGCCTCGCCGTAAGAGCCCGTGGCGCGGTCGCCGAGCCAGCCCAAGCGTTCGTCGCGCTGCGGGCAGTCGGTCGGCATGCCGCGGTAGTTGCCGCGTATGCCCCAGTAGGCGTTGCGGTGGATGCGGTCGAGCAGAGGAATCGAGCTCTCGAACGTGCCCGTCGTGGGCATCGCGTCGTATATGACGTATCCCGTCATGTCGTCTGTCGAGGGCGTATAGTCCAGACCGTCGATCTCCACATAGCGGAAACCGTGGTAGGTGAATGTCGGATGCCACTCGAAGGCCCCGTCGCGGGCCGGTGTGTAGATGTCAGTGGCACGGGCCGAACGCAGGTTGGCCGTGTAGAGCGTCGAGTCGGGGTTGAGAATCTCCGCAAAGCGCATCGTCACGGGTTTGCCGGCGCGGCCGTTGAAGCTGACTCCGAGCCAGCCCACCATGTTCTGTCCCATGTCGACGATGATCTTGCCGTCGGCGCGGGCCGTGACGCTCAGGGGCTTGATCTTATCCTGTATGGTGATATTGGGGTTGGGCTGTGCGTGGAGCTTGCCTCCCGGATCCTTCATGCGGTCGGCCTGTTTCCATGCCGAGTCGTCGTACTGCGTGGTGCTCCATCCCGTAAGTTCGAGGCGGGCGTCGTACTCCTCGCCGTCGAACTCGTTGTTGGCGACGATGGGGCCGCGCGAGGTGACGCGCCACGAGGTATCGCTCACGACGGCCTCGGTGGTGCCGTCGGCATACTCGATCTCGAGCCGCGCCAGCAGCGACGGCAGCCCGAAGTGCATGAAGCCGCCCGCACGCATGGTGAAGTAGCGTCCGTTGCCGAGCATAACGCCCAGCACGTTGTCGCCCTTGTCGAGCATGTCGGTTACGTCATAGACGTTGTAATATACGCGTGTCGAGTAGAGCGACGGGGTGGGTGAGAGGACGTCGTCGCTGATACGCTCGCCGTTGATGTACGACTCCGACGAGCCGAGACCGCTGATATAGAGGACGGCGCGCTTGACCTTGCCTTCGACGTCGAACGTCTTGCGCAGGTAGCGGGCCGCGAGGCGCGTATTGCCCTGATCGGTCTCGCCTTTGTTCGACAGGGCATTCTCGCCGATCCACTCGGCCTGCCACTCCGCTGCGTCGAGAATACCCATCGACCAGTGGTTGATGTCGCTCCAGCGTCCCTGACCGAGATTCGTGTCCACCTTCACGCGCCAGAAATATTGTGTGCGTGAGCGGAGCGTCTGTCCCTCGTACTCGACGAGGATCGAGCGGTCAGAGATCACCTCGCCCGAGTCCCAGACGAGATTGCGGCCGCGCTTGAGGTCGGCCTCCGAGGTTGCGACCTGTATGCGGTATGCGGTTTGGGTGACGTCGCGGGCATCCGACGCGATGGTCCACGAGAAGAGGGGACGCGGTGATTCGATACCCTCGGGATTGCTCTTCATATCGACGAGCAGGCACTCCGTGCGTGCCGGTGCGGCCGCCGAGGCCGTAAGCCCCAATCCCAGAAACGAGAGTACGACGAACAGTAGAATTTGTTTTTTCATCATGTTGCGTGGTTTTATGTTCAGGTTGGTACTGTTCACAAAAATACGCAAATATTTCCGTTTGCCGACTGTCTGAAATGATTCTGATTGTCGGTAAAATGACGGTGCGATCATACTCTCTGTCCTATGTCTCTTGGCGTCAGCGGCTGCCGAAGTAGAGGAAGACCATGCCGATGATTATGAGTGCCAGATCGAGTGCCTTGGCCTTGAGGTTGCGCTCGCGGAAGAGCAGCGCGCCGCATGCGAACGACACGACCACCGAGCCGCGGCGTATCATCGAGACGACCGATATCATGGCATCCGTATCGCTCAGGGCCACGAAGTAGGCCATGTCGGCGGCCGTGAGCAGGATCGAGATCATTGGTATGGCCCATGACCAGTGGAAGCGCGTGGCGGAACGGCTGTCGAGAAGGCGCATGAGGGTCATGACGACGATCATGATGATGGTCTGGTAGAGGTTGTACCACCCCTGCACGAAGATGGGCTCGAGCCGCTGCATGAGATAGCGGTCATAGAGTCCGCTGGCGGCGCCGAGCAGTGCGGCGGCGGCAACGCACACGATCCAGACGTTATGGCTGAAGTCTATGCCCTCGCGTCGTCCGGCGCGGCTGAGCATGAAGAGCGACAGGATGGCCAGCCCGACACCGACCCATTGCAGGGTGTTGAGCCGCTCGCCGAAGATCAGAAGAGCCCCGATGAGCACCATCACTGGACGTGTGGCGTTGATGGGGCCGACGATGGTGATGGGCAGGTGCTTGATGCCGTAGTATCCGAATGCCCACGACGAGAGTACTATCACGGCCTTCAGCGCCACGAGTATATGGTCGTGCAGCGTGCCGAGGGGTATGCGGTATGCCGTGGCGTCGAACCATCCGCCGCCGCTGAGCGTGGAGACGATCGAGGGCAGGAATATGAGCGACGAGAAGAAGGTGTTGAGCAGCAGCACCGCCGGCACGGAGTTGTCGCGCAGGGCCTGTTTCTTGGCCACATCGTAGAATCCCAGCAGCAGGGCCGAGAGGAATGCGAGTATCAACCACATGGTGAGGACGTTTTACGTTGGGGCTATGCGGTGAGCATGCCGACGATGAGGCATGCGGCGAGCAGCGTGCTGGCCAGACCGTTGAGCGTACCGAAGGCTATGCCGATGTTCTTCTGGTGTCCGGGGGTTACGAGTATGTGCTCGGCGACGAGCAGGGCGGTGAATATGGCCGTGCCGCCCCACGTCCAAACGCTCGCGGGCAGCATCGCCACGAACCACGCGAGGGCCGCGATGCTCACCGCGTGCAGGCCGATGCTTATGTTGAGGGCCGTGCTGACGGAGAAGCGTGCCGGTATCGAGTGCAGACCGTGCGCGCGGTCGAAGTCGCGGTCTTGAAGCGCATATATTATGTCGAAGCCGCCGCACCATGTCAGCACCAGCAGCGCCAGCACGCACGGCGCCAGAGCGAAGCGGCCCGTGACGGCGATGTATGCGCCGACGGGGGCTATGGCGAGCGAGAGTCCGAGTACGAGGTGCGACAGTGAGGTGAAGCGCTTGCAGTAGCTGTACGACATGATCACGATGAGCGCCACGGGCGAGAGTGCCGCCGTCAGGCTGTTTATCGATGCGGCCGCGGCGATGAACAGCGCGGCGTTGATGATGACGAACCACAGTGCGGCGCGTGCCGAGATGCGCCCTGCGGGGATCTCGCGGTCGGCCGTGCGGGGATTCTCGGCGTCGATGCGGCGGTCGGCCCAGCGGTTGAAGCCCATGGCCACGTTGCGGGCGAAGACCATGCACAGGACCACCTTCACCAGCAGCGACAGCCACCACACCGGCGCGGAGTTCTCGGCACCGAAGCCGATGTCGCGCAGGGCGTAGACGAATGATGTAAGGGCGAAGGGCATGGCGAAGATCGTATGCGAGAACCTCACCAGATGTGCATATTTCGATATGGGATTCATGGCTTGTGATGTATGAGAACTATATTTGCGGCTGCAAAGATACGAAAAGATACGCAAAGCGGGGCGCAGGGGCAAATCGAAAACACTGTTTTCGGGTCGGGCAGGGGCGTGTATGTCGTGTCTCTTCGTAATTCGGGGCGGGACTGCCGGCAGTCAGCCATATTTTCATCGGTGAAAACGTCCGGTTGGTGATTGAATATCCGACGTTCGTTGAAAATATTTTGAAACGGTTGCCGAGGGCGATATTTTTGCCGAAAACCGTGTGAGAAAATTTTTATTGCTTAATAAATTATATTGTTATGAAACGATTGCTTACAATCATGGTGACGGCTCTGGTAGCCGTATCGCTGGCATCGTGCGGCAAGAAGGATGCCCCGACGCCGGCCGGGCCGACGATCGCACTCGAGGGCCTCGATATTACACAGGTGCATGAGATCACGGGCGAACCCATGACCGTCAAGGTGAATGTCAAGGCCGATGCCGGCATCAAGACCTTCGCCATACGCATCACCTCGCCGCTGCTCACCGAGGAGCTTCTTTCGGGTATCGGCCTCTCGGCCGAGATGGAGCTGACGGCACCCGCGAACGATGACATGTCGGCTGCCCTCGCATCGCTCGGCTTCCCGGTCGGAGCCGACGTGACGGGCGCAAAGCAGCTCTCGTTCGACATCTCGTCGTTCGTGCCCCTGATCAAGCAGCTCTACAACGGCCACGAGCGCGATTCGAACCACAATTTCGAGCTTACGGTGACCGACGCCGCGAACCAGATGGCGCGCGAGACGCTCAAGTTCCATATCTCGGGAGCCGAGCCGTCGGTCGTATATAACAACGACGCCAATCTGTGGCTCAACACCGCAACCCTTACGGCCGAGGTGCCCGACGGCGGCAATGTAGCCATCGAGTATCGCCGTGCGGGTGAGCAGACATGGCAGGCAGCGACGGTGACCGATGCCGGCAACGGGTTCTATACAGGCACCATCGCCCCCGAGTGGATGTCGGACGATGCCGCGGGCGTATGGCAGATGGACGGCATGACGGGCGTATTCGCCGGTCAGAAGTACGAGTGCCGCGTAACGGTTGGCGGCGAGGAGGTTGCGACCTCGACCTTCGAGACTGCCGCAGGCGACGTAATCCCCAACGGCGACATGCAGGCGTGGAGCCAGTATGTAGGTTACGGTTCTGCGGGCAGTGCCGTGTACTATCCCAACGCGTCGGCCGACGAGGCCTTCTGGAGCAACGGCAACAACGCCTTCACGCAGACGCTCTGCACCCCTTATACCGAGCAGGGCAGCGACAACACCTCTGCACTGCTTAAGGGCAAGAGCACATTCGGCATCTTTGCCGCGGGCAATCTCTTCACGGGAGCGTTCCGTATGAGCGGCATCGCCGGTTATGCCGACTTCGGTCAGAAATATACCTTCACGGCACGTCCCCGTGCGCTGCGCCTGCGTTACAAGGCCAACGTGGGCAACATCACCTCGCTCGGACTCAAGCAGGGCGAACTTACTACGGACGATGTGGATCCCGCCTCGATATATGTGTGCATAACCGACTGGACGGCACGTCACTCGGTACATTCGGGTCTCGGCGTCACGGTCGATCAGATCAACGCCTTCGATCCCGTGACCGATGCCTCGACCGACGAGGGCCCCGTGATTGCGTTCGGCACGTCGACCATAGAGGAGAACAGCAACGGCTGGATCGAGAAGACTATTCACCTCATATACCGTGACACGGAGAAGCGTCCCGCCGACGGCAACTACTCGCTCGTCATATCATTCGCCTCAAGCAAGTACGGCGACTACCTCTGCGGCAATCCCGACAACGAACTTTATATCGACGATATAGAGTGGGTTTATTAGAATTGTATAGAGTTTTTGCGTGGGCCGTCCGCTTTGCGGGCGGCCTTTTTTCGGGGGAACGGCTGCGGATATCACTTGCGCAAAGAGACCGCGGAGTGCTTTTTCGGCGCAAAATGCCGCTGTCATCGCGTTTTTTGCGTATCTTTGCACACACTATGCACACAACGCGGATTTGGAATGAAAAACATACGCAACTTTTGTATCATAGCTCATATCGACCACGGTAAATCGACTCTGGCCGACCGCCTGCTCGAGAAGACCAATACGCTCAACCAGCGCGAAATGCAGAATCAGGTGCTGGACGACATGGACCTCGAGCGCGAGAAGGGCATCACCATCAAGAGCCACGCCATACAGATGGAGTACCGCGCCCGCGACGGCCAGATGTACGTCCTGAACCTGATCGACACGCCGGGACATGTCGATTTCTCGTATGAGGTGTCGCGTGCCATCGCTTCGTGCGAGGGGGCGCTGCTCGTGGTGGACGCCACGCAGGGTATTCAGGCGCAGACCATATCGAACCTATATCTGGCCATAGGGCACGATCTGGAGATCATCCCCGTGCTGAACAAGATAGATGTCGAGTCGGCCATGATCGACGAGGTGAAGGATCAGGTCATCGACCTCATAGGCTGCCGTGAGGAGGATATACTGCTCGCCTCGGGTAAGACGGGACAGGGCGTCGAGGAGCTGCTCGAGGCCATTGTGGCGCGTATACCGGCTCCGAAGGGAGACGACAACGCTCCATTGCAGGCTCTGATCTTCGACTCGGTGTTCAACCCCTTCCGCGGCATCATAGCCTACTACCGCATCTTCAACGGCACGTTGCGCAAGGGCGAGCATGTCAAGTTCTTCAATACGGGCAGCGACTACGAGGCCGACGAGATCGGCGTACTGAAGCTCAAGCTGCAGCCGCGCGAGGAGCTGCATGCGGGCGATGTGGGATATATATGTTCGGGCATCAAGACCTCGACAGACGTCAAGGTGGGCGATACTATCACCTCGGTGGACCGCCCCTGCACCGAAGCCATCGCCGGCTTCGAGGATGTCAAGCCGATGGTCTTTGCCGGTGTATATCCTGTTGAGGCCGACCAGTATGAGGACCTGCGCGCCTCGCTCGAGAAGCTGCAGCTTAACGACGCCTCGCTGACGTTCGAGCCCGAGAGCTCGCTCGCATTGGGATTCGGTTTCCGCTGCGGTTTTCTCGGACTGTTGCACATGGAGATCATACAGGAGCGCCTCTACCGCGAGTTCGACATGGATGTCATAACTACCGTCCCCAACGTCTCGTACCGCATAACCACTACGTCGGGCGAGGTGCTCGAGGTGCATAACCCGTCGGGCCTGCCCGAAATAACGAAGGTGGCAAAGATAGAGGAGCCCTATATCCTCGCCCAGATAATCACGAAGGCCGACTTCATGGGCCCCGTGATAAAGCTCTGCATCGACAAGCGCGGTGTGATGAAGAACCAGACGTTCATTACGCAGGATCGTGTGGAGATAAACTTCGACATGCCACTGTCGGAGATCGTCTTCGACTTCTACGACAAGCTGAAGAGCATATCGAAGGGATATGCGTCGTTCGATTACCACCGTACGGGCTACGAGCCGAGCCGTCTGGCGAAGCTCGACATCCTGCTTAACGGCGAGCCTGTCGACGCCCTTTCGTCGCTCATATATGCCGATCACGCCTATGACTTCGGCCGCAAGATGTGCGAGAAACTCAAGGAGCTGATCCCGCGTCAGCAGTTTGACATAGCCATACAGGCCGCCATCGGTGCCAAGATCATCGCCCGCGAGACGGTGAAGGCCGTGCGTAAGGATGTGACGGCGAAGTGCTACGGTGGCGACATATCGCGTAAACGCAAACTCCTTGAAAAGCAGAAGGCCGGCAAGAAACGTATGCGTCAGGTAGGGCAGGTGCAGGTGCCGCAGTCGGCATTCCTCGCCGTGCTGAAGATGGATTGATGTATTTGTCTCATTATCTGTCGGCTGCTGCGGACCGGCGAGCCGGGCTTTATGCCCGCGCGAAGTGCCGCCGGCGGTAACGTAGAGTGAAAAAAATGTGATGCCGGTTCGGCGTTACGCTAAATTTTGTATATTTGCACTCGGGTAGTGCGCCGACACATGCCACGTGTGGTCGCCGTCCCCCGAATGTAATGCGGTAGTAGCTCAGTTGGTAGAGCATTGGCTTCCCAAGCCAAGGGTCACGGGTTCGAGTCCCGCTTACCGCTCTGGTTTACATCAAGTGGTATTGTGTGATAACGTAGTGTTTTTATTAAAAAGTACGATTTGTTGTGACGATATCATATCACATAGTTAGTATGAAGAGGCGGAGTATGCCTCTTTCTGTTTTATATTAACATGTTTTTGTTTTTACATCTTGTTTTCCCTGGTAATAATTTTGATATAATTTAGCATAATGTGCCGGGAAACTTTGTTGCTATTTATGATGAACGGATAATATTTAAGATTGATTATTATATGTTTGGGATTATATTATGTGAAAATATATAGCGGACTTTTAGCTGTCGTAATGGATATTTTTTGTATAATTGTCTGTCGTAAGTTTATTGGCTATGTATAAATATATAGATAAACTGGTTTCTTCGCAGTATTTAAGTAAGAAGATAGTTCTCTTGATAGATGTTATTATGTCTGTCGTGAGCAGCGGTGTTGCATTGGGGATCTTGTTTTTTATAAGAAGTATTACACTGTCATTCAATACGGTTGCGATATGGTTGCTGTCTGCAACTATGTCATCTTTGATAATGTTCTTGCTGTTGAAAACCTATAGGTCGGTTATTCGATACAGTACGTTGAGAGATATTAGCAGGTTGCTTTTTGCCGTATTGGGAAAAGTTTTGCTTTTGGCATTGGTATTAGTATTGCTATTAGACGTTAATGCTGTATATACGGTCGTATTATTATTTATAGACTGTTTGGTTACTTTGTTCCTGCTGGTTAGTATGAGAGTCGGTATGATCTTGGTTTATGATTTGACTGTAGCGGCTCATGTACGTAATCATAATAGGAAAAGGGTCCTTATTTATGGCATATTGGATAAATCTGTGGCATTAATTACTCGATTGAGAAATTCGCCCCATTATGACGTCGTTGGCTTTATTACGACAACAAAGGATAATAGTTATCGTACCGTAAGTGCATTGAACTGCTATATATGTAATAATGCAGACGATTTACAATATCTGCAGCATCGTTTGGAAGTGGATGCTATATTGTTTGCCTCGACGGATGATGCTCGTAGTCAGGAGTCCATGCTTATAAAGCATGCTCGTGAAAAGGGTATAAAAGTATTGATATCACCGAGCATAGATGAGGTGATTGATGGAAGAATCATGAAAAACTCTATTCGCGAAGTGAAAATTGAGGATTTGCTTGGACGTTCTGAGATAGAGTTTGATGTTGATCAAGTACAGAAAGAATTTAACGACAAGGTTGTTATGGTGACTGGTGCGGCCGGATCAATTGGTTCGGAATTGTGCCGTCAATTGGCCTCTATAGGGGTAAAGCGACTTGTTCTTTTTGATAATGCCGAGACTCCAATGCATAATATTCGTTTGGAACTTGAAGAACGATTCCATGATTTGGATTTTGTACCTTTGATAGGAGATGTGCGTCTGGAGGCTCGTTTGGACTATGCATTTAAAAGTTATCGTCCCCAAATAGTATTTCATGCCGCGGCCTATAAGCATGTTCCTCTAATGGAAGAAAATCCATGTGAGAGTGTTTTGGTAAATGTCGTGGGGTCTAGAAATGTTGCAGACAAATGTATAGAGTATGGCGTTGAGAAGATGGTGATGGTTTCTACGGATAAGGCCGTTAATCCAACAAATGTAATGGGCTGTACTAAGCGTTTGGCTGAGATTTATGTCCAATCTTTGGGCTTGGCAATAGAGCATGGGAAAATTAAAGGAAATACAAAATTCGTAACGACTCGTTTTGGGAATGTATTGGGAAGTAATGGTTCTGTTATACCAAGATTCCGCGATCAGATTGCAAAGGGAGGTCCTGTTACTGTGACACATCCGGAAATTACCAGATTTTTTATGACTATACCCGAAGCTTGCAGATTGGTGATGCAAGCAGCTACGTTGACTGAAGGTAATCAGATCTTTGTATTTGATATGGGTAAGAGCGTTAAGATAGTAGATATGGCATGCCGGATGATTGAATTGGCTGGATTCGTACCTAATAAAGATATCCAAATAGAATTTACTGGTTTGCGGCCGGGGGAGAAATTGTATGAGGAGGTGCTTTCTAATAAGGAGAATACTATTCCTACGAAAAATAATCGTATTCATATAGCAAAGGTGCGAGATTATGATTATGAAGATGCGGTAAAACTGGTTAATGATTTGGAAATTTTGTCGCGTGATGTTAATGTGCCTGATATGATACGTTTGATGAAACGCTCGGTCCCTGAATTCAAGTCGAAGAACTCGATATATGAGAAATACGATATCGAGAATTTAGATTTGTAATCGTGTTGTTATTAGATAAAATGGATAGAATTCAGTTGCCCCCTCCTTAACTGAAGAGTGGGTCAACAAAAGTTGGTTTGCCTTTACGATCGTGGCGTGATGTATATGATATGGCGGATAGTTATGGGGTATTCGCTGTAGCGTGGGACAGTGTGTCGAATCTTGCTGCTGATAATGAAAATATAGACTGTAAATTAAGTGTGTCAAGAGAATGAAAAGAATTAATTTTACAGATACACTTTAATTATGAGCATTTCATTTGATTTTGAACAGATCAATGCAAATGTTGTTGAACAATTGAAGGCCGGTGTTTTTCTTTCCGGCAATGATGGAGTATTGGCTCCTTTTTGGAGAGTCTGCTTAACAGCTCCTTGAAGAGATGGTTGGTAGTGTAAATTAAACTGTGCAAAGTTATATTTCGGAGTTGTTTTGGTATCTTCATATTCCACATACAAAAGATGCTGTTAATCCATGATCCTACCTGTTCTGGAACGAGATAGCCAGTTCTGGGGCACTATAAAATATTTTGTGTAAATGGAAATGCGTGATTCAAAGAGAACTCCGCGATTTTATTTTATGCATTAATCAAATGAAGAAGATTATGAAGGAAAAGAATCCAGTAGTGTCCGATGAGGTGTTGAGCAAGGAATCACTTAGCTAGTTCAAGATAGAAGCTGATGTGAGCAAGTCCTTGAAGTAGTTGCTCGTATAAGTGATGGAGAAGATACTAGAAGACGAAACGGGACGCACATTTGGGCAATGGAAGAATTATGAGGCGGGGGAACATCAGCGGCAATTCCTGTGATGGTAGCTATTCGAAGAAAATCTAGACCTAACATGGTGAGGCCAGTCATATCCATTTCCCGAGTACGTAACGGCTAGTTTGAGCCGATAGCCGCGCCCAAACATGAAAGTCGCGGGTTTTCGATAGAAAAGCTTGTTATCTGCTTATACGCCAAGATATAGAAGAAGAGATGCGCGAGATTTATGAAATAGGGCTCTCTACATCGGCGTTTCCATCATTACAAACAAGGTAAACCAGGCAACTCAGGAATGGCAGAACCGCCCTTTGGATCCTGTTTATATGATAGCTTGGATGGATGTTGTCGTCTTCAAGGTATGGGATAACGGCAAGATAATAAACAAGACCGTTTACCTTTGTGTCGGACTAAAACATAACGGCCTGAAGGAAGTCCTTGGCATGTGGGTCGGCAAATCGGAAAGCTTATATTTCTGGATGGGTGTTATGACCGATTTAAAGGTTCGTGGAGTGCAGGATGTACAGATTATCTGTACCGATAATGGATTTACGGATACCATCCGTCCCGTATTCTCTCAGTCATACACCTAAGTCTGTGTTGTGGCACATTAGATCAGAAACACCTGTAAATATGTTGTTTATAAGGACAAGAAGAGTTTACGGTGGATATGAAGAATGTCTATAATGCACCCAATAAAGAGGTTGCTGCCACGGAACTTGAAAATCTGGAAAAGAAATGGGGGGGGTATCCATATGCCATATTTTCATGGAGAAACAACTGGGATTATCTGACAGTTTTCTTCCAGTTCCTACTGGGAATCAGAAAATAATCTATACTACAAATATCATTGAAAATCTGAACTGGAAAATCAGAAAGTACACAAAATCAAAACTTTCATTCCCTTCGGACGATGCCGTAAAAAAGACCGTTTATCTTTCACTTATGAAGATTGAGAAGAAATGGACACAGCCTATTCATAATTGGAGGTTAATTATGAAACAATTTATCGTTATTTTTGAAAATAGAATCCAGATATAAGAACAAACTTATAGTTCAATCCTGTAACCATTTACACAAAATATTTTATATTGTCAAGTAACAATAAACTTATCACTCTGACCTAGCACCGTTACTATCAAGACGCACATAGTCGGGGTAACGCAGCCAATTGCGCCTGTTCAGGTGATAGCCCGTATCCTTCAGCGCGTCGAGCGTGGTAAGCCTGCTCCGAAAATCATTATATGTCAAATGATCTTTACACATCGTCCCATCCTAAAATTGCTGTCTACTTATTTGCCCGTACCTCAAAGGCTTGGGTGACTATATTTTTGCCCTGGCTTGAAATAGGGATGCGTACCATCGTATGGCCATGGTGGCAGCAGTGCCCACCCAAATGGTGCAGCCCATGAAGCCTACCACTCAAAGCGACGGCACCTGCCGAGAGTGTAACAAGGTTTTTTCTCTAACGGCTGCATCTTGTCCATGTCGCTGCTTGAGTTCTGGGAATATCCTTGAAAAGAGCCTCTCACGTTGCCTGTTATCCACTGTGAGAAGTTTGTTGTACTTTCTCTGAATGATATCCTTGGTAATAACCTCTCCATTGGTGGTTGCTGAGATTGTATACCTCCCCGTAGTTGATGATGGAGCGATACTGATATCACAAGAGTTATCATCGGTTGGTCCTGGTATGTCTTAACTCTTAGCATGCTGAAAGAAGTTTTGTCCACTGCTAATCTTATTCTCATTTGCCACTTGTAGCTCATAAATAATATGAGGATGATGTGAAAGAGTGATGCGGCTGTTGCTCTCTAGCATCTGCTTGTCGATTCTATCTGAAAAATCATTCGCAATGATACGATTTAGTACCCCAAGACGACGCTTCAGGGGATAATCTTTTATTGAGTTACTCTTAAGAGCCTCTTTCCTCTGCTGTTAAGCCATAGATAAGATACATCTGACTGGATGGTAGGAATCTACTTTTCTTCATCTATGTGAATACGGTGTGAAGAGAGAAATTTAAGCCACTTTTCTGATGAAAAATAAATATCCGGCAAGATTTGTTCGCTGTAACCCTGGCTGGTTAACTGCTTCGAGGAATGCTTGGCATAGGTTTAATGACGCTTTAAAGATCCTTTAATACATCTAGAGACTTATGGCGACTGGCGGCAGGGGTATCTCGAGAACCATTGTTGTAGAAGTCATAACCGCCCGATTGCTACTCGCCAAGTTTCATGAGGAGGTCAGTACGTTCAGCTGTAATAGGTGCGCCTGGATAGAACATTGCTCTACCGGCGCGTCAGAGGTGAAAGCCCCCCCCCTTGATTACGAGGGCCCAGACAAGCAAAGGAGATGCCCATCCAAGGTGTCCATACTTGCAGATGCTAATAAGAAACCATGCATTCCCATGGGACCTCTCGAGTTGGTATTATGAACATGAACGAAGTCCTTTGGAAGATGAAAGTCATCCCTTACTATATTGACAAAAGTGCGGCATTCTTGTTTACAGTATTGATGCTCCAATCAGAGAATGAGAGAACATCTTTCTGTGAAATAGGATGATGCGGCATAGGGGAGTCTTGACCATGCACTACACGATTGAATCCCTGTGCGCTGGGCACGATATGAGCCTGCCTGCTATTACGCATTACAATATCTTGAAGTTTAGGCGAGAGATTCAATATACGGGACTTTGTATTGGCTTGTATTATCAAGGCCAAAAGATTCTATCTGTGTGATGTCGTGGTAGCTATATTGCGCAAACCAGCCTTTTTCTGTTCATTACATAACTCATCGGTGTCGTCCTTTTCCCTTACGTAATCCATATTGCCGTTATCATTCATAATCAACATCTATAGTAGCCAAAGGTGTATTTACACCACTCATTCATGGCAGTGGAGTCCTACACCTTGGAATCACCTTTGGTGACATTTCGCAGCTATACTCTGACAGATTTGTGCCCATCGACACTGGAGTATCCTCGATGATGGTGGTACTGGGATCACTCTTACGACGTGTACTAAGTCCAGCATAATAGAGATGCAATGGTACTGAAATGATCTTGAGATTTATTCTCTGCTACAGAGAGTGGGGCTTAAATGACCAGACCTAACTGGTGACAGGTCTATATGTACATACCTCCCCTTTGACTTTGCTGCCATTCTCAAGGTGTGAGTGATGATAACCTTGCCCTACTTGAGTTTTTTTTGAAATCTCTAGTCAACTTATCAATTAACGAGTGCTTAAGGGCTGAATATAAGGTAACGCTCAACTTATCTCCTAATGTGATAAACTGAAATATTGATCTAGCAACACACCCGTTATCCCCTTCGTCGGTTACTCTGACGGAAAGAACAGGGGATACCCAGTCACTAGAGCTTTTCAATGACTGGCTTGGTAAGATATTCTATCTTCTTCTGTGTTATGCCGAATTTTACAAGTGTTTAAAGGTAAAATTAGCCTCTTGATAAACAGTTGTTTTCATGCTTGAAATAATTTTATAAATTAAACCTAAGTACATGACAAAAATTTGAATACATCAAATTTCGGGACATAAATTGGTCGAAAAAGCACGTTGGAGATTTCCTCCAAGCCGTACTTTACTAAAGATTTGGCTTTACGTCCATGTTTCAATGTCTTTATAGGCTTTACGTTTTCATCTTTATGTTCCCCAACGAGATACGCCCATACAAGAGCAATACAAACCATTGCCAGAAGTCTTGCAATCCGCTCTGTGTCGCGCAAATGCGTGTCTTCGATATTGAATCCGGAGGATTTCATAGCCCGGAATGCGGTCTCGATCTCCCATCGCCTTTTATAAGTGTCGACACCCTTTTCCGGGCG
>CDYS01057330.1_pt1 | contig 33475 bp, 33 predicted proteins | sample 557491 | NCBI WGS metagenome assembly CDYS01 (sample SAMEA3182057, study PRJEB8094) | gut metagenome | biome: human; feature: gut; material: Stool; isolation source: human stools | place: Canada | collected 2012-11-26
CGACCTGCTGATTACAAAGAGTAGAAAAATTCTGAAAATATTGTTTTCCAGACGTTTTTGACCGTTTCCGCTAGAATTAAAATACTCTTTCGCACCCATGTTTCCACTGCTTCCGTCCGCTCGTATTCCGCGTGTGGGTCACGGTGTGGGTCAGCCGTTTTGGTCAGTCCACTGTGTAAAGACACCACCAAGGAGGGGCGCAAAAGCGTACACCACACGCAAAAACTGCGCCGCTGTAAACAAAGATTAAGCCTATTTATAAGCAGCCGTTACTCGACCCAGTTTTCAACTTCCAAATCAGGTACGCGCTCAAACTCGCGGACGTTGTTCGTCACAAGGGTCATGCCCTCCGATCTGGCGTGCGCGGCAATCAGCATATCCAACGGACCAATCGGGGTTCCGCTGTGCTGAAGATAGGTGCGGATCTCACCGTACTTAGAAGCCGCTGCCGCTCCAAAGGGAAGAATGCTCAAGGGAACCAGAAAACGAAGTAACGCCTGCTCGTTCTTTATGGGATTGGAGCTGTGCTTCATTCCATACTCCAGTTCAGCCAATGTGATGGAGGAAATGCAGACGCCGCTGTTCAGTTCCTTTTTCAGCCGCTGCAATACCTGCTCCGGCTTGTTCTTCATCGCGTAGATGCAGATGCTGGTGTCCAGCATATACGTCACAGATGTTCACGCTCCTCTTGGACGCCCTGATCTCGACCATCCTCGAAAATATCGTCGGTGAAGCTGTTCAGACCGTCCATAAAAGTCTGCCACATGGATTCCTTCGGAACGAGGATCACAGCGTCACCAAGCTGCTGGACGATCACTTCGTCTGTGTTGAAACGAAACTTCTTCGGTAGGCGCACAGCTTGACTTCTGCCATTCTCAAAGATTTTTGCTGTTTCCATTGTGATCACCTCCCAAAATAATATATTAGAGATGAGCAAAACAGGCGGAAGGAGCAGCCCGCAAACACGGTAAATGGGAATCAAAAGAGTTTCGGGCATCTCAAGGGCGCAAAAACCATAGCGCGGTAAGCCCCGCACTTGAAAAAGGTATGGAAAAGGCAGATCAGGCGGAACGCCGAAGCTGTTTGGCAGAACGGTAGGAGTGAGAGCCGTGCAGAACGGCGGCCAATGCAACAGTCAGGGCAGAGATATGAGCCAGCGTATTGAGGTTTGCCGCGCTGGTTCCATTGCGCACCCACAGCCGTTCCTGACCTGTGGATTTGAAGCGAGAATTGTAACGCTCGCACTCTGTACGCAAGGCGTATGTTCTCTTGAAACAGAGGCAGCTACGGTCAATGGAAAGTCTGTAGTCATCGGGAACGGTTTTATATTTCGTGCAGCCTCGGTTTTTCTTGCCGTTGTTCCAGTTTTTGTGGTTACAAGGGCAAACACCGGTCTTGGACTGGCGGAACGGGCAGCAGTATTTCTGCCGGGTACGCCCATTGTCGGTGGTTTTGCCGTCCTTGTGCATAGCCAGCCCGGCCGCGCAGATTGGATTACCGGCAGGAAGCGTTTTAGAGGCTTTCGTACTGCGTGGATTGAGGGGGATAAAGGCCTCGCCCTCATAGACCGTTTTTACCGTATTGTAGATGCTTTTCGCATCGTAGCCCTTATCGGCAAGGAAGGCGCATTCTTTCAAAGAGATCGTCTGATCCGCGGCCGCGAGGATCTCAGCGGCGACGGCGGAATCGGCGATATTGCCCGGCGTGGTCAGCTCGTAGAGCGGCAGGCCGGAGATGCAGTCCACCAGCACATGGCTTTTGTACCCCCAGTAGAACTCATACCGCCGCTCATTGTGCTGGTTGGAGGCCGAGTGGACACCCAAGGCGCAGTCCGGGTCGCTTTTGGGATGGTTTTCCTTGGAGAACTTGTTCTTTGCAAAGGATTTTGGATTGTTCTGCTTCGTGTTTGCCATGACGGGCGTGGAATCCAGGCCAATGAAGGAGGTGTCCACGATCCCTAATTCGTACAGCTGCCGTACCAGATCCGCCATAACAGACTTTAACCCAGTGTTATCCAACTGCCGCAGGAAGCGGTCATAGGTCCAGTAGGACGGCAGTGGCTCCATGATATTGAACCCGCAGTAGTGGGCAATGAGGCGATTGTTGTCCAGATAATCCATCAAATCTGTGATTTGCGCGAAGCCCTCACATTTCATAACGATAAAAGCGCAGACCATGGCTTCTTTGGGGAAGCCCCGCCGCCCGGTTGCCGCCCTGGGCAGCGTGAAGTCCAAGCTGCTGAAAAGCTTGTCGTAGAATGCAGCGGCGCTTTGGGATGTGAACAGCGTCACATCCTGAATGATTTCCTGTCGGTAGATAGCGGCCAGCCCCTTTCTGGTTGGTTTTCTCTCAAGTCAATTTTACCAAAAAGGGGCTCCGCTTTCTATATCATATGAGTGATTTTCGGTTTCAGCCATGGCCGGGAACCATTGCAATCACTACTCTTTTGGAGTTTTGCTCATGGCTGGAAAAAATATTTCTGGAGGTGAAAATGTGACAAATCATAAGCGATATCCGATCTGCATGGAGGTCGCAGGACACACCGCGATCTGGACGCGGCCGGACAGCGGCGACTGTCCGTGCAGCTATCCTGCACCGACGTATTCAGCCGTGCGCGGTATGTTTGAAAGCGTTCTCTGGGGGCCTGCTGTCCTTGTGATCCCAACGAAGGTGGAGCTCTGCGCACCGATTCAATACCATTCCTACGCAACAAATTACGGCGGGCCGCTCCGCAGCGGGACGTCCGTCAAGGGCGGCAACAATTACCAGCTCTTTGCAACGGTGCTGACGGACGTCTGCTACCGTCTGTACGCGGACGTGATACCGAACCCTGACAAACCGGCGCTGCCGCCGCGTGCACTGGCGTGGGACAGCAAAACGACCTCGCCGGGACATGCATATCAGGAAATCTTCAACAGGCGGCTCCGGCGCGGACAATCCTACGCAACGCTTGCGCTGGGCTGGTCAGAGTTCACACCGTCGTATTTTGGCCCCTTCCAGGAAGAGACGCGCGTCTTTGAAGCGCTGCCGGATATCCAGATCCCGTCCATGCTGCGCGGCGTTTTTCAGACAGGATATCGTGCGCCCTTCCGTGCGGTTTTTGACACAGATCTGTGCATCCACCACGGGGTGCTGATCTATCCGGAAAGGGGGGACTGCCTGTGATCAACGAACTGTATAAGCTGTCGGCAGCGATGGACGAAGCCGGAATTCGGACGCAGAGCTGGCACCGGAAGTATAAGCCCATCCCCAATATCCGCGCGACCGCGCCATGCGTCCGGCTTGTACTTGCAGAGGGCGTAATCACCGATTTTTCCGAGGTTTCCGCCGACCTTGGCGCGGGGCTTCGCAAATACGGAAGCAATCAGGGCTCCTATCCCTGCATGAACCTTGCACCTCTTTACCGTGTCACGGAGGAGCCGATCAAAAAGCAGCTCGCGTCGCTGCGGCCGGAGAAACTGACTGCCGAGAAGCTGCAAGAACTCAAAAGCTGGTGCAGCGTCGACAACTGGAACAGAAAGTTCCTTGGAAAGTACAAAATTTCCATGGTGAATACATCGGCGGAGCTGCGTGCTGCGGCGGCAGAATACGAACCGCTCCGCATCCTGATTGAGCAGAGCAATCTGCTTGCGGATCCGGCTGCGTTCCGGCAAGCACTCGAAACAGCTGTTTGGAAAAAACTCGGACGCGGGGAGGACACGGAGCTTGCACTGCGGATCCTGTTTTATCAGGGAAAGGCGAATCAGGCCGCGGAGGATGACTACGGCTCTCTTTCTGTGGCGCTGGAAGCGGAAAAGCTGATCGACGCGGGGAAGCCCACAGTCAATAGGGTATTTGTTGCGGAACTCAATCAGACGCTCCTGCACGTCGATGCGGCGGAACAGACCGCCGATGAGACAGCCATGCTGGATGCATTCGGCACACAGTTCGATCCTCTGGAAGAGCCGATGCCGAGCGTCAAGCTTGCGGGCGGCTTTGACGTTACGCTCCGAACCATGTTCAAAGAGCAGCGCTGCCAGACCCGGTACGGGACGATAGAAAACGCCAGCTATCCGATCGCGCCGGAAAACCGGAAAAAACTGCAGGCGGCGCTGGACTGGCTGGGAAGCGGAGAACGCAGGGGGATCACGTGGATCAATTCCGATAAAAACGAGATCCTTTTTGCATATCCGGGCCATATGCCCAAGCAGCCAATCTCCTTTACAAGAATGTTCCGGCGGCCAGAGGGCGAGCTGGAGACCCCGTTCAAGAAACAGGCCAGGCGCTTTCTTGCAGAGCTGCACGAGACGAAAAAAGACGGGACAGACGCCCGCGCGGAGCAAATCCAGATCTTCATTCTCCGGAAGATCGACAAGGCGCGCACAAAGATCGTCTATACCCGGCAGACCGACGCGCGGGAACTGGAAGCGTGCAGCGAAGCATGGACGAGCGGCTGCATGAACCTGCCGCCTTTTGACTTTGGCCAGCCGGGTGTTCCGTTCCCACTGGACACGGCGGATATTCTCAACCGCTTCTGGAAGCAGAACGGCGAGTCTGCAACGGAGAAATGTAAGCCGGTGCCGAAATATCACGGTATGGAACTGCTGATGGAGCCTGCGTGGCCGGTGGAAGCAGATCTGTACCTGCTGGCACGGCAGGAGATGATGCTCGGCTGTTTCCTTGGTAGCAGGCTTGCACAGGGAGACCGGTATCATCTTATATGGAAAAAGGTCAGGCCCATGCTCGCACTCACAGCGCTTCTGCTTAATCGGGTCGGGATCAGAAAGGAAGGTTATATGGAAAATTTGCCGTATTTGTATGGACAACTGCTGAAAACATCGGACGAACTGCATGTGCTGTACTGCAAGGCCGTCCGCAATGGGGACGTTCCGCCGCAGCTGGTCGGCGGGAGCCTGTTTCAGGCTGCCGCGGAAACGCCGCTGCGGACACTGAATCTGCTCAGCCAGCGCATCATGCCGTATTATACCTGGGCAAAAAGCTATCGTTATAAAAATGCCATGGAAGCCGGAAAAGAGAGCTGGCGCGCAGGCTGGCTGTATGGGCTGTACGAAAAGATCGTGGGACAGTTGCGGGCGGTATGGACGCCGCAGACGCGGTTCAACGAGGAAGAAAGGGCGCAGCTGTTCATCGGCTATCTGGCCGCGTTCCCACAGAAGGAAAAAGCAGAACCGGATCTGAATAAGAATGAGGAGGAAAAAGAGCATGGATAACGAAATCAGACGTGCAACAGGGCTTCTTGTCATTGAAGTTGTCAATTCCAATCCAAATGGCGATCCCGACCGCGAAAGCGATCCGCGGCAGCGGCCGAACGGCTGCGGAGAGATCTCTCCTGTTTCGTTCAAGCGCAAGCTGCGGGATCTGCTGGATGACCATGATACGCCATTTTTCAGATCTCTGCCGGAGAAGTTCCGCGCAGACGCAGACCGGTACTGCATTCTGGAACATCGCGGACGGGACAGAAAGCAGATCACAGCGGAAATGGGTAATGAACCGGAAAAATTCCTGCAAAGTGAATTTGTCCGCAAATACTGGGACGCACGTGTATTCGGCAATACATTCCTGGAAGACGGCGGCAATAAGGGCTTTATCAAAACCGGCATCGTGCAGTTCAGCATGGGGCTTTCCCTCGCACCGGTCGACATTCTCCGCCAGACGAATACAAACGAAGCAGGCGTGCAGGAGGGAAAAAACGCAGGCATGGCGCCGCTGGCCTATCGGATTGTGGAGCATGGCGTCTACTGTATGCCGTTTTTCGTAAATCCCAACTACGCACAGAAGAGCGGCTGCACAGCGGAGGACATTGAGCTTCTGAAGCTGCTCATCCCGCATGCGTATGAGCTGAACCGTTCGGCAATTCGGCCGGACGTCCGCATCCGCCACGCATGGTATCTGGAGCATAAGAGCCTGCTTGGCAGCTGCCCGGATTATCAGCTGCTGGAAGCGCTGACGCCGGAGAAGCTGGGAGACCGGAATGAGCCGTCCTCCTCGTGGGCGGATTATCAGGATAAAACGCAGCTGCCGGAGACGCTGCGCGCGCGCATGGCGAGCTGCGTCGATCTGATCAACCCGTGACGGTCGGCTATCTGGCGCACAGCGCAAAGGACGACTGCCCGGCGCAGAGCTATGCTGCGCACATCACCGGCGTATGGAACAGAGTAGCGCGTTATGCTGCGGAAGCGGAACGGTTTGGAAAATACCCGGGACATCTGCTGCGTCTGGCAAAGCAAAGCGCGCTGCGCCACGATCTGGGCAAGCTGGACGACGCGAATCAGGCGGTTCTGCATGGCAATGTGCATCGCCGCAGCCTGCCGGTCAATCACGTTGACGCGGGCTGCACGGCAATGATGGCGGAGGAAAACCTATATGCTGCGCTGCTGATCTTTTCCCATCATAAAGGTCTTCCGAATCTTGCGGAGCAGGGGAACAGAATGGAGCTGATGTTCCGTGACGAAGAGACTGCCAGCCGAAAGCACACAGACCAGACATTTGCAAAGCTGCTGAAGCGACACAGAGCATGTGTTTCTGATCTGGTGCCGCCGGAGCTGATCGAGGCCTATCCGGGGGAGCAGAGTGTGTTCCTTCGCATGGCGCTGTCCTGCCTTGCGGACGCCGACCATACGGACACGGCAGCTGCCTATAAGCAGGCGCCGGAGCAGGAGCAGATGCCTCCGCTCCGGGCGGAAGAACGGCTGGCTGCGCTGGATCGGTATGTTTCGGCGCTTGGCGGCGATGACGCGCGAAGTGCACTGCGCAGGCAGATGTATGCAGCCTGCCGTGACGCGAAAATTACAGACGGCTTTGCTGCCTGTGACAGCCCGGTTGGCTCCGGCAAGACGACGGCTGTCATGGCGCACCTGCTGCGGCAGGCGGTCAGGCGGAAGTCCAGACGGATCTTTGTGATCCTGCCGTACACCAGTATCATTCAACAGTCTGTTGATGTTTACCGCAAAGCGCTGGTTCTGCCGGGAGAAGACCCGGCTAAAGTCGTTGCCGAGCTGCATTGCCGGGCAGACTTTGAGGACATGGATACCCGGTATCTGACCGCGCTCTGGCGCGCGCCGATTGTTGTGACAACGGCGGTTGCCTTCTTTGAAACAATGGCGTCCAACCGACCGTCTGCACTCCGGAGACTCCATGAACTGCCGGGGAGTGTGGTTTTTGTGGACGAAGCGCACAATGCGCTCCCAATCGATCTGCTTCCGCTGGCATGGGGCTGGATGAACGCGCTGGCGGAGGAGTGGGGCTGCTATTGGGTGCTGGCGTCCGGCTCACTGGTGCGGTATTGGGCGCTGCCGCGTCTCATGGCGCTCCGGATCCCGCAGCCCAATGTTTGCGAGCTTGTACCGGAGCATCTTCGGGCAGAACTCATGCAGTATGAAACGGGGCGGATCCGCTTCCAATGGGAGCCGGAGCCCCTGTCAAGGCAGGCGCTGTGCCAGCGCGTGCAGGCATCCCTCGGCCCAAGGCTGCTGATCCTCAATACGGTGCAGAGCGCGGCGGTGTTCGCGTCGGATCTGTGTGACGCATACGGTCGGGAAGCTGTGGAGCATCTGTCCACGGCGCTCACAGCGGCCGATCGTGCCGCGGCAAGCGAACGGATCAAGAAGCGTTTGCAGGATCAGACGGATACCGATTGGACGCTTGTTGCGACCTCGTGCGTGGAAGCCGGCGTGGATTTTTCATTCCGAACCGGGTTCCGCGAGGTATCGTCGCTGCTTTCTCTTTTACAGGCAGCCGGCCGCGTCAACCGGCATGGCACAGAGTCTGAAGCCGAGATGTGGAGCTTCCGCCTGAAGGATGATTCCATGCTGCGGCCGAACAAGGCGCTGCACATAGAGCAGGAGGTTTTGCAGCGGTACTTCATGAAGCGTATGGAGATCACGCCGGAGCTGAGTACGGGTTTTTTAAACGATGTCCTTGCACAGGACGGAAGCTGTCTGCAAAAGATCAGCAGTCTCCTCCAGGAAGAGGAGAATCTGGAGTTTGCTGATATAGAAGAGAAGTTTAAGGTGATTGAAGAAAACACGGTGCTTGCCGTTGTGGATGAAGCGCTTGCAAAAAGGATCCTTTTTGGAAAGGCCGATTGGACAGAGCTGCAAAAGAACTCGGTATCTGTCCGCAAGTCGAACATACGGGCGTGGAACCTCAAAGAGATCGGCGATGGTCTTTATCAGTGGACGCTGCGGTATGATCCGTTTCTGGGCTATATGCGCGGCGTTCTGGATATGGAAAGAGCAAAACATGGCTTTTTGAACTGCTGACACGAAAGGAGACCGTAATGTACCCCCCCGACGATTGTCTGATGATCTCCGGTCTACAGCATTTCCGGTTTTGCAGGCGGCAGTGGGCGCTCATTCACATTGAGCAGCAATGGGCGGAGAACGTGCGCACGGTGGAAGGAAATTTTCTCCACGAGCGGGCGCACAACGAGCAGCTGCGCGAGTCGAGGGGCGATCTGCTCATCGTCCGTGGGCTGCGCGTGCAGTCGCTGACGCTGGGGCTGACCGGACAGTGCGACGTGGTGGAGTTCCGCCGCGACGACGCGCATGGCGTACCGCTGGCCGGAAAGCACGGCCTGTGGCTGCCGTATCCCGTGGAGTATAAGCGCGGCGCGCCGAAGCAGGATAGCTGCGATGAATTGCAGCTGTGCGCGCAGGCCATGTGTCTGGAGGAGATGCTCTGCTGCGAGGTGCCGGATGGCGCGCTCTTTTACGGCGAGCCGCGCCGCCGTCTGGCTGTGTCGTTTACGCCGGAGCTGCGCGAGGAAGTCCGCATGAGCGCCGTACAGATGCATGACCTGTACCGCCGCGGATATACGCTGCGCGTGAAGCCGACAAAGGCCTGCAATGCGTGCTCGCTCAGAGAGCTGTGCCTGCTGCGCCTGCAAAAAAGCGGCTCCGTGCAGGTATATCTTCAAAGAAGCATGGAGGAAACGCCATGAGAAAGCTTCTCAATACGCTCTTTGTCACCAGTGAGGACGCATATCTGACGCTCGACGGGGAAAATGTCGTCGTGAACCGGGAAAAGCAGGAGGTCGCGCGCTTTCCCCTGCATACGCTTTCGGGGATCATCGCGTTCAGCTATGCAGGCGCGTCGCCTGCGCTCATGGGCGGCTGCGCGAAGCGCGGCGTCAGCCTGACCTTCTGCACGCCGACCGGCCGGTTCCTTGCCAGAAGCGTCGGCGAGGAGAACGGAAACGTCCTGCTGCGCCGGATGCAGTACCGCGCGGCGGACAATCCGGCGCAGAGCTGCCGCATTGCGCGCAATATGATCTTCGGCAAGCTCTATAACGCCCGCTGGAGCATTGAGCGCACGAAGCGCGACCATGCGCTGCGTGTCGATCCCGCGCGGCTGCAAGCAGCCATTGACCAGATCAAGACACTCTATCCGCTTGTCGCCGACGAAATTTCCATGGAGTCTCTGCGCGGCAGTGAGGGCATTGGCGCAAAGGCGTATTTTGATGTCTTTGATGAGATGATCCTGCAAAACAAGGCGGACTTTTTCTTCCGCGAACGAAACCGCCGTCCGCCGCTCGATAACGTAAACGCCATGCTGTCGTTTGCCTACAGCCTGCTTGCCAATGACTGCGCCGCCGCGCTCGAAGCGGTCGGGCTGGACGCCTATGTCGGCTTTCTCCACCGCGACCGCCCGGGCCGCACATCGCTGGCGCTTGATCTCATGGAGGAGCTGCGCCCATGCTTTGCCGACCGCTTTGTGCTGTCGCTCATCAATAACCGCGTCATGCAGAAGGGTGATTTTGAGCATACGGACAGCGGCGCCGTCCTGTTGACTGCGGATGGAAGGAAGAAATTTCTGCAAGCGTGGCAGGAACGCAAGCGCGAGACGATCACGCATCCGTATTTAAAGGAAAAGCTTACGTGGGGCCTTGTGCCATACGTGCAGGCGCTGCTGCTGGCGCGGTATCTGCGGGACGATCTGGACGCATACCCGCCGTTTTTGTGGAAATGAGGTGCCGCGTATGATGGTGCTCATCACCTATGACGTCAATACCGAGGACGCCGGCGGCCGGAAACGCCTGCGTCAGATCGCGAAGCAGTGCGTGAACTACGGCCAGCGCGTGCAGAACTCCGTCTTTGAATGTCTGGTCGACGCCGCGCAGTGCAAGCAGCTCCAGCAGAAACTGCGCGCCATCATGGACGAAGAAAAAGACAGCCTGCGCTTTTATTACCTCGGCAACAAATACGAGACCTGCATTGAGCACTTCGGCGCAAAAGCCGGCTATGCCCCGGAAGGCGCGCTGATCATCTGATGCGAACCGGAAGCAATCATCCCTCTCCCAGCCGGTTCGCACCCCAAAAACAGGAGGTGCCGCACGAAAAACGCCGTATCCCTCCACCCAAACGGCGGAGGGATACGGGATAGATTGCTTTTCTTTGTATCATTTGCGCAAATCTGCCGGTGAAAATTCGTCAGATTTGCCGTCGCGCCCCGCAAGGGGCGCGTGGATTGAAATAGTAAGCGCGGTGATGAGATTTGTGATAATCTTGGTCGCGCCCCGCAAGGGGCGCGTGGATTGAAATAATCCGCACCGGCGTACAACGTCGGCGGTGATCTCCGTCGCGCCCCGCAAGGGGCGCGTGGATTGAAATACTTCTACATCATCCTGCCGCTTCAGCTCCATGTCGCGCCCTGCAAGGGGCGCGTGGATTGAAATGCTTCTTACTTCGTAGATATACAGAACGTTTGGTGGTCGCGCCCCGCAAGGGGCGCGTGGATTGAAATGAGGGAGAGGACAGCGGAGGGGACGGCCATCGGGTCGCGCCCCGCAAGGGGCGCGTGGATTGAAACAAGATGGGCAGAACCATCGGCGCGGTGAGTCTTCGTCGCGCCCCACAAGGGGCGCGTATAATTACCCTCGCAAACACAAAAGCGCCGAAGAGGATCGTGCAGATTCCTCTTCGGCGCTTTTGGGGCTCAGATCACGCGGAACTCGCAGTGGGTGATCGGCAGCTTCTGGTCGTGTGCCTTGAAAAAGTCCAGCAGCAGATCGGACATTTCCGTGCCGATCTCCCGCAGAACTGGGCAGCCGACATAGCAGTCGTATCCGCCAGTGCCGCTGGCGCGGTAGCTGCTCAGGCAGGCGGTGAAGATGTCGCCGTCCGCGACGGGGCGGCCGTTCACGGAAAGCTCTGTGACGCGGCTGCCGACCGGGCGGGAGCAGTCAAAGACATAGTGTACCCCGGCATAATAGTCGTAATTGTAATGCTCGACCTTCGGCTTCAAAAATGCATCGGAGATGTCGAGCATCCCGTCCGCGCGCCGGGTAAAATACTCCGCGCTGCGCTCCATCGCCCGGCGCAGAACCGCGCCGGTGATCTGCAGCACCGTCAGCGTATTCGTGTACGGATATGCGTTCAAAATATCCCTGCGCCGCACGGTCTGCGGCAGTCCGGCTGCGTCGTTGGCAAGGCTCGTGACGGAGATCTGCGCGCCGCTTGCCGCCAGCTGCACGGTATTGAACAGATCCGCAAGCAGGATTCCGTTTGCTGCCATGCGCAGCGGCGTATCCGGCGTCATCGGCGCGTCCAGATGTCCGACGACCTGATCGAGCCAATCCTGTGCGCCGCGCTCCATCTCTGAAAACTCCCGGAGCCATTCCGACCAGCACGGGCCGCCTGCGTGGATCGTCTGGCTGGAAAATCGCGTGCCGCTGTCCGACTTGGAACTGGCTGGCGCATTTGAACAGGCCAAGCTCCTTTTTAGCCTGACTGCGGTAATCCGTGGGATAGATATAGCTGTGCAGATCGGAGGTAAAGAAGATCGTCAGTTTTCGTTCCTGCATAGCCTTACCCCCGAGCCAGCTTGACGCGGATCCTTGCAGAGATCCACTCGATGATGAGTACCAGCACGATCAGACCCAGCAAAATCGCGCCGACCTCGTTCCAGCGGTAGGAGCTCATGGCGAAGATCAGCGGCGCGCCGATGCCGCCCGCGCCGACAAGACCGAGGACGGTCGCATCGCGCAGGTTCATATCAAAGCGGTAGATGATCGTGGAGGTGAAGTCTGCGGTCAGCTGCGGCAGGATGCCATAGCGGATCTTCTGGAAGGTCGTGCAGCCCGCGGCGTCCAGTGATTCGAGAATCCGCTTGTCCAGATCCTCGATGCTCTCGATGAACATTTTGGACACCATGCCGATCGAGCAAAGCGACATCGTGAGAAGACCCGCGAACGGCCCGGGCCCGGTCACGCGAATGAACATCAGGCCGTATGGGATCGGTGTTCACGTATGCCGGAAATCTCAGAGAGGCGACATGGCTGGCAGGAAACCAGACAGGCGACGTAGTGCTCCAGATACGTTGTAAAAAACGGATCATTGCGGAACTGCCTATGCAGAAAGATACACAGTATCTGGAAGACGCAGTGTTTGAGTCGCAGAATATCGTATTTCCTCTGGACGGGCCGCTGCAGCTGCGGCTGAGCGCGAAAGACCGCTGCGAGTTTGGAGAGATCTGGACACTTGAATTGGCCAGATAGCATAATGAAATAAAAGAGCTATGTTCAAAAAATACAATAAATACAAGAAAGCCTATCTTTTCCCAAGCCAGCTCTATCTGCGGTTCGGCGAGAATGTCCGTGCGCTCCGGCGTGAGAAGCATTTGTCGCAGGAAGAACTGTCTGAGATGGTTTTTACGACGCAAAAGTACATTTCGTGTATCGAAACGGGCCGCGCGCACCCAAGTCTGGAGGCATGCCTGCGAATTGCAGATGCACTTCACGTTTCCATCGACACGTTGCTGAAAGGCATTATCGAAACGGGAAGCGAGGTGCTGAAACCAAATTCGCCGGAACAGGATCTGTTGGACGATGTGATATGGGCGGTTCATCGCTATCTGGAAAATCGGTAAGCTGAGATTCAGGCATATGCAAAAACTGCGCTGCAGTAAACAAAGAATAGGGATTTCCAAGACACACAAAACCAGCTGAAAAATATTCCGATCTTCCGAAAAAATCAGTAGACTTTGTGCCTGTTCTGTGGTAGTTGTTTGTGCTACCGAAGAAAAGGAGGCACAGACATGGCAAAGAAACGAGCGAATGGAGAAGGCAACATTCGAAAGCGGAAGGACGGGCGCTGGGAAGGACGGTACACTGCTGGGTACGACGAGAAAACCGGCAAACGAATCACCAAGAGTGTCCTCGGCAAAACGCAGGCCGAAGTGAAAGAAAAGCTGGCAAAGGCAGTCGCGGAAGCGGAAACTGTCGATGTGCGCCGTGCGGACGAGTACACGCTCGGTACATGGCTGCAAACGTGGTATGAGCTATATGCAAAGCCACAACTGCGGTTCTCAACGGCCGAGTATTACCGGCGCGGCATCGAACTGCACATCACACCGCGCATCGGAGATATTCCGCTGAAAAAGCTGACCGGACGCGACCTGCAATGGCTTTACAAAGACCTACAGGAACACGGGCGGCTAAGAGAAAGCAGCCGGGGCTGAGTGATTCCACGATTCGCGGCATCCACACAATGCTGCACAACGCGCTCGACCGGGCAGTGAAAGAGCGGCTGATCGTCCGAAATCCGGCAAACGACTGTGTCCCGCCGAAAATCCCAAAGCACGAAATGAAGATCCTGCCGCCGGATCAGATCAAGTCTTATTTGACTGCGGCTGACCAGCGCGGCGTCCTGCCAATGTTCTATCTGGAGCTCATCAGCGGTCTGCGCAAGGGTGAACTGGTAGCGCTCCAGTGGTCGGACCTGGATATCGAAAACAAGACGATTTCCGTCAGCAAGCAGGCCGGACGCAACAACGCAGGCGAGCCGGACATCACGCGCCCGAAAACGGAAAATTCGATCAGAAAAATCTCCATCCCGCAGGATGCCGTTGATCTGCTGGTCGCAGAACATCAAAAGTATCCCAATAACCCTTGGCTTAACAGTGATAAGGAACTAATTCACTTATCAACTGTTAGCTGACGGTATCCGGAGTGCATACGGACAAATCCCGTCTGATTTCTAACAGGAAGTCAGACGGGATTTTACTTATAATCTCAGATTGAGAACAGGAAAGAACATGTTTTGGAGGAACCATTAATGACGAAACTGATTCACGCTTTCTACAACATGGATGCCAACTCCGTGGAGCTAACCTACAACAACGGCTCCGTCCTTACGATTGATTGTGAGAAAGTGGAGAACCACTACGATGTTACAAACGGACAGATGGCAGACCTCGATTGGCTGCTGTACAACGCCGCGATGGAGTATGCTAAGCTAAAGAAGATGCTTCTGGATCACGCAAAGAAAAACGGCATCCGTTCTGGAGCGATCTTTATTACCAGGAACGGGAAGCCGTTGGACCGGAGCAATATTTGGGCGCAGATGAAATCCCTCTGCGAGGCAGCCGGAGTAAAAGCCAGCAAGGTGTTTCCCCACAATCTGCGCAAGCTGTTTGCCCGGACTTTTTACGGTATTGAGAAAGAGATCGCCAAATTGGCCGATATTCTGGGACACAGCAGCATCGACACAACAAGAATCTATATTATGACCGCCGGCACAGAACACCGGCGAAAAATCGAACGATTGGGCCTTGTAGTTTGGGCAATAAAAACACCACATAATTTCCATTATGTTGTTTACTAGCCCAGACTGAATGCCAACTTAACAATAGCGCACTCTATTTTGGGTGCACCAAAGCCACCCTCATACTCTATAAAAAAAGAATTTGAGGGCGGCTTCGTGCTTCCCGCTTTTTGTACTGCCACTTTTATCTTAGATTTTACCATCTTTTTACATACTTTTCCCGTGTCCCTTGATTTTCATGTATGCTTGTGCTAAAATTATTTTAATTGGAAAGTGGGCATATATCTTTTGATATAATCGTTTCACTACATAATGGAAATAATGTGTTGCGCTGAATGCCGCATTCATCTAGTTGAAACTCAGCACAGCGTGAGGAATATTACTTCCGTGCTGTGGAGTAAGGATTTGGGGCAGGTGAAGAATAACTGCTGCCTCTTTTTTTGCTTTTGTGCTGTGCGGCACAGATTTGGAGGTGCTCTATGACGGATAAAGAATTGCGGCGTTTGAGCCGGAGTGAGCTGCTGGAAATGCTGATTGCCCAGACAGAAGAAAACAGCCAGCTGAAGATCAGGCTGGAGCAGGCGGAAGCACAGCTTCGGGACCGCAGGATCGAGATCGACAAAGCCGGTTCCCTGGCGGAGGCTGCCCCTCAACGGTGTCTTTCAGGCGGCGGAGGCCGCGGCGCAGCAGTATCTGGAAAATATTCAGCGGATCAGCAGCCAGCAGGATGACATCAGCCGCGTTATCAAGGAGCAGTCGGCAAAAGAGGCCGCCCAGATCCGGCAGGAGGCAGAGGCGTACAGCCAAAAAGTACACGCGGATGCGGATGCCTACTGGAAGCAGGTCGCTGCCAGAGCGTCCAAACTGCTGGCAGACCAGGAAGCACTGCGGCAATTGATTCAGTCCGCTGGAGAGGTTGAGATCAATGAAGAACACAGCAAATCCGTCCCGCGAGCTTCCAACCCTGGAACAGCTCGAAACGGAGCTTGACAGAGAGAAATACAAAAAGCGATATCGGCGGGTCCTGAGAAGCGCTGTCTATACCCTTGTGGTCGTTGCGGCTGTAGCCGTATTGGTCGCCACCATCTGGATGCCGGTGCTGCAGATCTACGGGGCTTCCATGACGCCAACGCTGAATGAGGGAGATATTGTGCTCTCTGTCAAAGGGTCGGATTGTGAACTGGGCGATCTGGTAGCCTTTTACATGGGCAACAAGATATTAGTCAAGCGTTGTATCGCCGGCCCCGGTCAGTGGGTGGATATCGACGTTGAGGGCAATGTGTATGTGGACGGCAATCTGTTGGATGAGCCGTATCTGACAGAAAAATCCCTGGGGGATTGTGACATTGATTTGCCCTACCAGGTACCGGACAATCGATACTTCTGCATGGGCGATCACCGGTCCACCTCGGTGGATTCCCGCAGCACTACGGTGGGCTGCGTCTCCGGTGAACAAATCGTTGGAAAAATCGTATTCCGGGTCTGGCCGATAGCAGATTTCGGGATACTTAAATAGAGAGGTGGGTGATTGGCATATGAAGCACGGTGCGTTACAGAGCGCAGAAAAATATATGAAAGCGCATAAAAGAAAAAAAAGCTGGTACCGGGTTGTAACCGGTCTTGCCTGCGTTGTGGTGTTCTGCACGGTCTACGCATTGATTCTTCCCGCCATTACCATGGAAAAGGGAGCGTGTGAGATTCCTGAACACACCCATTCGGAGGCTTGCTACACGCAAGTAACCTCTGCCACCCGGACCGAGCCGGTGTGTACCATCGAAAGCCTGAATCTCCATCAGCATGACGATACCTGCTATGACAGCGAAGGAAACCTGACGTGCGGGTATGCAGACTTTGTCGTTCACCAGCATGATTCGGCATGCTATGACGAAAATGGGAACCTTTGGTGCCCGCTGCCGGAGATTTCGGCACATACGCATTCGGACAGCTGCTATGCCGTACCGGAAGCAGAAGAACCCCATGTCCATACAGATGCGTGCTACATCATGGAGCGCGACGAATTGACTTGTACAGAGCATGTGCATACGGATGATTGCTACACGGAAACCAGCACTCTGATATGCAGCCTGGAGGAGAGTGATGAGCACCAGCACAGCGATGACTGCTATGCATGGAATAAGATGCTGACTTGTGACCTGTCCACCGAACCAGCCGAGGTTGCAACGGAACCGGTGCTGGTCTGCGGAAAAGCGGAAATCCTTCTCCACGAACACACCGCTGGCTGCCTGGAGGAATCTGGCAATCTGATCTGCGGCAAAATCCAGGTTTTGGAGCATCAGCACACGGATGCGTGCTTTGAGACGGTGGAGGAACCGGCGGATACCGAGGCTCTGACCTGTACGCTTCCCGAGGATGAAAAACACACCCATACCGCCCTGTGCTATGGCACCTGGGAATTGACCTGCGATATGGAGGAACATACCCACACGGAGGAATGCAGCACTGCGGAAGAAACAGAAGCGACAGAAGAAACGGAAGAAACGACCGAACCGGAGGAAGAGATGTCCGGCATGGAGATCGATCCCAGCCTGCCGGTTATGGGCACTGCCTACGCTTCTGGCGCCAAAACACGCGCTTATTCGGTGATGACTCTGGATGCGGATACAACAGGGGCAACCGATCCCGTTTCCGTAGAAAACTATATCACAGGCGCAACACTCTATTACCGCACGGATGAAAACGCAGCGTGGACCAATGTATCAGGCGCGACGGATATTCCCGGCGACGCGGATTTCAAGCTGGAGATCAGCTATGGCAATGTCCCCATCGACACCCTTCTGGCGGCGGGCGGGAAGATGACCTATACCCTTCCGGCGCTGTTTCGCAACGCTACGGCCAACGGCAAAATCACCAGCGGCAGCGCCGAGGTGGGCACCATCACGGTGGCAAACAATACGGTCACCCTTGCCTTTGATACTACATGGCTGGCAAAGCAAAAGACAGAGACGAATACCGTCATCAGCGGCGACTTTTTTGTGGAAGCAGAAGCTAACCTGTCGCAGGTCGGCGAAGATAGAACCGCTCAAATTTTCATTGGCAAGACAACGATCAACATCGATTTTGCTGGTGACATTGTCGCCAAGTACGGAAATGTGGATCTGAGCAAAACCGTCTCGGCCATCTCGGAGGAGACAGACGGCGATTATCTGACTTACACCCTGACCGTGACGGCTGGCGCGGATGGCTGCCCGGAGGTCAAGGTGGTGGATACCTTTGCGGATACCCAGCACATCGAGGAATATGTGGGCGTGACGGGCGGGTCCAGCGCTACCAATGATACGGATGGCCCCACGGAAACCGGAGGCACCGGAAGCGTCTACATCGGTGCGGCACCCACGGAGGATCAACCCATCCCGGGTCCCGCAGGTGAAAACCCGACGAAACCCGGCACGCTGGTCTGGGACATCGGCGATATGGCAGCCAACGAAACCAGGACTCTGACCTACCGGGTCAAGCTGAAGAATGCATACACCGGCGTCACGGCAAAGGGAAATCTTCAGAACACGGCGAATGTTTACTCCAAGACCTACCAGCGGGACAGCGACACCGTCATCTTTACGCCCCGCGCTGGTGCAACCATGTCCAAAGTGGCCTCGACGTTTACCCCCGGCGAAAACGGCGGAGGCACCATCACCTACACCATTTGGGTGAAGGCCAATGCGGACAACAGCTATGTCCTGGACAATGTGAAAATCATGGACGCGCTGGACGGTTCTGTCCAAAATATGAATGGGACTTTAGCTGCCATCCGCAAAAATCTGTCCTACGATGAAACCTCTTTCCACCTCTATCAGGGCGGTTCCAACGGCCAGAACGGAAGCAGCGGCTTAACGGAGATTACGGCAGGAACTACACTGAACATCACGGATACGGACAATGACGGCAAGAAGAACGATAGCTTCACCTATTATGTGGGTTCCCTGGCTCCCGGTGAGAGCAAGACTCTGACCTACACGGTGAATGTGGAGCCCGGTGTGTTCGTGGCGGCGGGAAACAAAGACTTCAAGATCAACAATCGCGCCTGCATTTATACCGATGACCGCGGAACAGATGGCGGCGTATTGCTGAGAGGCTATAACACCAGTAAGACCATTAACCGCAAGGTCTGGAGCCGAAAGCTGGCGGGCGGGAAGCAGGAGACGGAAAGCACTGTGTCCATGAGCGGCAGCGTGTATGACGCCACCGACAGTTCCGTTAACCAAATCACCTCCCCTGACAGCAGCTTCACTGTGCCTGCCGGCAGCTACAAGTATCAGGTGGCAGCCAATGAGGCGGGAGACTGGGATCTGTCCTCTGCGTCCATGGCTGACAGCCTGGGCAGCCAGTACATGGAGTTTGTGGGCTATGTCCGGGTGGAGGCCTATACCATCAGCAGCAATGCACCCGGTTCCGGCATGGACGATGCAGCAGCCATTGCCAATTTGAGCAGCCGCACGCCCGATCAAACCGTCTGGGTAAAAGTTGACGGGCAAACCTCCTTCAGCTTCACACCTGAGCAGATTGGATTGGATGGAACGCAAGCCTACCTTTTGACCTACTACGCGCAGCCCACGAATATCGACGGCATTACGCAGGTGGTAGTGAGCAACCGCTTCGAACTGACCGGTGAGGTGGGAATCGGCAACTTCCGGTATGTGCTAACCGGTATTGGCGCCGAAGCCTCCGTCGTTGTGGCGGGCGGCAACAGCTTTGCTGCGGAAAAGCAGAGCTGGTACTACGAAGAACCCCAGGTGACCACCGGAGACTTTGCCAATGGCGCACTGTACTGGGTCATCAAGGTGGATGGAACTGTTCTGCCCAAGGGCACTGCCATCAGGGACGTCACGAATGCGGTCGGCGGGTCGGCTCACTATATTCGGGACACCTCCTTTGTGGGCGTATATACGGGCAATTTGGGAACGAACTCTCTCGCGGATTATGCGGATTTGGATTCGCTAATCGCCAGCAACCTGCTGAAGGCCTTAGAAAGCAGTAGCTATACCGTTGCGAAAGGCACCTATTCTCTGACGCTGACCCTGAATACAGAGATTTCCTTGACGCAGGGTGATTCCCTTTATCTGATTGTCAAGACCGATCCGAGTAAACGGCCCGCCAATAAACGAGACGCCTTTACCTATAACAATAAGCTGCAAAGCTCCTCCGACGGCACCAACTGGCTGGACCACAACACGGCCAGCAAGACCCTGTACGGCAGCGAAAATATCTTTAAGGAACTGGGCCGTGTCTTTACCTATCCCGGTTCCGGCAACTCCACCACGGACATCAAGCCCGGCACAAGACAGGCCATCAGCACAGATGCGCTGAACGGAGCGGGTACCTATGTGGCCTGGCAGATTCATGTGAACTATGAGGGCAGCCTGTCCGGGCGGTACCGTGTGGTCGAGCAGATCCCGGTTGGGATGGAGGTAACCTATGTCCGTATATGGTGGCTGGGAGATAAATATAAAGCAGTTCTGCAGGATTCCAAACCCACCTTTGTGCAGCTCACAGCTGAGAAAATCGCCGCCCTGGACGGCAGCTGGACGGAACACGTGAATACCCTGCCAAGCATCCACGCGGGAACCCAGACGAACTACTATTACACCAACGGTCAGCGGGTGATCTGGGATATTGTCAATCTGGTAGCCGGAGGCGGATACCGGGACGATTATGCCGTGGAGATACAGATCGTCTGTAAGGTAACGGATCCTGACGTTCTTCTGGGCGGCGTGAGCAAGGAGTTCAACAATGTGGTCAGCCTGCAAAATTCCGAGGGAACGACCATCGGCAACGACAGCAATGGTGTGACAATCGGAAAACAGACGCTGTCCAAGCAAGGCACTTATAACCCCGAAACCAATGGCGGCCGGTATCCCTTTAAGATCACGCTGAATGAGTTGGGCGAGGATCTGGTCAGCGGGTCGGATGCCATCACCCTGGTGGACGATCTGAGCGATACCCTGATTCTGGACACCGCTTCCATTCAGGTGGTGAACACCAAGACAGGCGAGGTGGTATCGAACTGGACCGCCTCCGTGGAAGGACAGACGCTGAAAATTGTTCTGCCGGACAACCTGCCTCTGACCGTTACCTATGAAACCACAGTCAACGCCGCGCCGGGTCAGACCATCTCCATTTCCAACAACGCCCATTGGAAAGGCTATACCACCCCAAGCGGCGGCAGCGTTGAGGTCAAAGAATTCCATTATTCTTCTGGCGGCACCGCTGGTGCGGACACTTCTCCCAGTGTAACAGTCAAAAAACTGGATCAATACAATACCAGCCAGACTCTTTCCGGCGCGACGTTCACATTGGTGGAGGGAACCTATGCTGACGGTACGTTTACCCCAACAACGGACGGCCTTTCCCTGACCGGCACCACCGGCGAGGACGGAACCCTGACCTTCGGAAAAACAAGCGAGCAGACCATGTCGTATAACACCGTCTACTGCCTGACCGAGACAGTGGCCCCGGAAGGATATGTGCTGGATGCCGTGCCCCACTACTTCGCTGTGGCAAAGCAGCAGGAGGACGGGAAATGTCCCACCTTCCCGAATGGTGTGACCGTCTGGTATCAAAGCGCGGACTACACCTATCAGGCCTACAACCACAAGGGCGAAGCCACGGTGGCCAAGGCATTTTTGGATGCGGGCGGCAATCATCTGGCAAAAATCGACGGAGCCTACCGTTTCGGAATCTATGCCGAAGCAAATCCCACCGGCAATCCGCTGCAAACGGTGACCATCACATACGCGAACAGCACGGTCACGCCGGAGAGCGGGACAGCGAAGTTTACAAACCTGACCCTTGGGAAAATGTATTACATCTACGAGTTGGATGATAACGGCGTGCCGATCCGTGGAGACAATACGCTGGCCACGGTGAACGGCGCAAACTTCCTTGTCACCTATTCCAATGGCCCCGCGGTAACCATTCCCGAGAGCGGAACCGCCGCAGCCGCCGTTACCGTGACCAATCAGGTCTGTTATCCTGAACTGCCCCACACCGGCGGGGCCGGAACCACCCTGTATACCAAGGGAGGCGTCTTGTTAACGGCAAGCGCGATGTTCCTTCTGTTGTATTACCATACAAAACGCAGAAAGGAGGAATCCACATCCTCCTGATGCGCGGCACGATCCCATTACTACGCAGAAACTTAAAAAGAAGAAGGGAAGTCAAACAATGAAACACGCAAGAAAACCCGCCAGTCTCCTGCTGGCTCTAATTATGGTTTTCGCTCTGGCTACTACCGCGTTTGCGGCAGAAAACACTACAATTTCGGCTCCCGAGGGAAGCACCCGCACCTATGATGTATACCAGATCTTCACTGGTGACCTCCATGAGGGTGTTCTGTCCAACATCAAGTGGGGCAAGAACGGCACCGGCACCGAAGGAACTGCTGTCGATCAGACCACTCTGGACGCTCTGGCCGCTGTGAATGGTAAGAGCAACACCGAAAAGTTAACGGAGATTCAGAAATATGTGAAACTGGATTCTGAAAAATTCGGTACGGTTTCCAATGGTAATTCGCTGACCGTACCCACCGGCTACTATCTGATCAAGGACAACGGCCCTGTCAATGACGGTGAAGCCTACTCCCTGTATGTAGTCCAGGTTGTCGGCCCCACGACTATCTCTCCCAAGGTTGGAACCACAACCTCCGATAAGAAGGTTAAGGACACCAATGACAGCGCGGCGAACTCCACCACTGATTGGCAGGATTCCGCTGACTACGATATCGGCGATGCCGTACCCTTCAAGCTGAGCGCCACCATTGCGCAGGACTACGCCAACTACACCCACGGCTACAAGCTGACTTTCCACGATAAGGAAGACGCTGGCCTGATCTTCAATAAGAATTCTGTGAAAGTCTATGTTGACGGAACGCTGATTACCACTGGCTATGAGGTTGTGACCGAAGGCCTGACCGACGGCTGCACCTTTGAGGTCCGCTTTGCCAACCTGAAGGACATTGCCTCTGTCGAGGCCGGAAGTGTCATTTCTGTTGAGTATACCTCCACGCTGAACAATCAGGCCGTTATTGGCTCCACCGGCAACAAGAACACCTCCCATGTGAGCTATACCAACAATCCCAATGATGAACAGGCCGGCGAAAACGGCAAGACCCCCGATGATGGTGTCATCGTATTCACCTACCAGACCATCGTCAACAAGGTTACCAAGAACCCCGCATATGATGCGTCCAAGGATACTGGAAAAACTGGCATCGACAGCGACGGCAACACGGAATTCATCCCTCTGAAGGGCGCAGGCTTCACCCTGTATAAGAAGAACGCTTCTGGTACATATGAAGCTGTAGGGTCCGAGCTTAAGGGTGAGGACATGACCACTTTTACCTGGAGTGGCCTGGATGATGGCGACTACAAGCTGGTCGAGACCACCACGCCCTCTGGCTACAATACAATTCCCGATATCGAGTTCACCATTACGGCTACTCACGATGTGTCTTCCGATAACCCCACGCTGATATCCCTCAGTGGCGGTGATAAGTTCACCGGAGTGATTTCCACCGGTGTTGTTTCTGCCAACATTGAGAACCAATCTGGTGCACAGCTTCCCTCCACCGGCGGCATCGGCACCACCATCTTCTATGTCCTCGGCTCTGTTCTGGTCCTCGGCGCGGCTGTGCTGCTGGTCACCAAGAAGCGCATGAGCACCAAGGGCTAATTCCCTGATACATATCTGAAACGCACTGACATCCCGCTGTGAACGCCGGGGAGGGACTCCCTCCCCGGCCCACAGCGGCAAGGAGAACCCCGCATGAAGAAGAAAAAAGGAAATTTCACAACGCTGCTGCTGATCCTGGTGCTTCTCGCGGGACTGTCCTTGCTGCTGTATCCTTCCGTCAGCGATTACTGGAACTCCTTCCACCAAACCCGCGCTATTGCCACGTATGCCGAAGAAGTCGCAAATTTGAACCAGGATCAATATGACGAAATCTGGGCCGCCACAAAGGCCTACAATGCGTCTTTGGCAGAACGGGACAACGCCTACCTTCTGAGCGACGCACAGAAGGAAGAATACCAGCAGCTTTTGAATGTGTCCGGTCTTGGCGTCATGGGCTATATTGAAATCCCCAGCATTGATTGCTCTCTGCCCATCTATCATGGTACGGAGGAATCGGTCCTGCAGATCGCCGTGGGCCATCTGGAATGGTCCAGCCTGCCCGTGGGCGGCGAAAGCACCCATTGCGTTCTCTCCGGCCACCGGGGACTGCCCAGTGCCAAGCTGTTCACCAACCTGGACAAACTCCGAGAGGGGGATATCTTCCTGCTGCGCATTCTGGACGAGGTGCTGACCTATGAAGTGGATCAGATCCTCATCGTGGAGCCTCAGGAAGTCGGAGCGCTGCAAATCGTGGAGGGTCAGGATTACTGCACATTGGTGACCTGCACCCCCTACGGTATCAATACCCATCGGCTTTTGGTCCGGGGACACCGCATCGACAATGTGGAGGAGGCCAAAACCGTCCGCGTGACGGCGGACGCCGTCCAGATCGAACCGCTGTTGGTGGCGCCCATTGTGGCGATCCCGATTCTATTGTTACTGCTGATACTGCTTCTGCTGCCAAAGCGGCCCAAGACGAAACACGGAGGTGAAGCCGATGAAGAGGATTAGACGCATGACTGCTGCGCTGCTCAGTGTGCTGGCAGTATTCCTTCTCCTGCCATTGCAGGCTCTGGCGGCGGGAAGTATTGACTTGAACCAGGATGTAAGTTTGACCATTTCCTATCAAGATGGAAACACGCCCCTGGTTGGTGCAGAGTTTGAAATTTTCCTGGTTGCCACAGTAGACGAATACGGCGAGCTGACCACCACAAAAGATTTCGCCCAGTTCCATGTCAATATCCGGGGCAAGGATGACGAGGCCTGGCGGACACTGGCATCCACCCTGGAGGGCTATGTATTGCGGGATGATATTTCCCCCACAGACAGTGGAAAGACCAATGATAAGGGATTGGTTTCCTTTCCCACCGCCGGAAAGAGCCTGAAAGCGGGTTTGTACTTTGTACTGGGGTATCGACACACGCAAAATGGCTTCCGCTATGATCCCACGCCATTCATGGTAATGCTGCCTGGATTGGACAAAGAGAATAACATTTGGGTTTATGATGTAGCCGTCAATGCAAAGTTCGATTCATCCCAAATCCCTGATAACCCAGATGACCATACCATCGACCGAAAGGTTCTGAAGGTCTGGGCCGATGATGGACATGAAAAAGATCGTCCCAAAGAGGTAATTGTTCAGCTTCTTCGTGACGGCAAGGTATATGATACCGTAACCCTGAACGCGGCAAACAACTGGCGGTACACCTGGACGGGATTGAATGATCGCTATACGTGGACCATTGTGGAGAAAGAGTTGGAGGGCTATACCGTGGAGGTCACACGGGAGGGTATCACTTTTGTGGTGACAAATAGCTACAATGAGGAAATTCCTGACGAACCTACTCCCACAACACCTACCACGCCGGACAAACCTACTACACCTACAAAGCCGACGCTGCCTCAGACTGGCCAGCTCTGGTGGCCGGTTCCAGTGTTGATTGCCGCCGGACTGCTCTTTGTCGTGATCGGCCTGGTGCGCCGCAGAGGTACAACAGATGAGAAATGAAGAACAGAGTGGCAGGAAACAAAGGGGTTTGCTGTCGATTACGGTTGGGCTGCTGCTAATCGCGGCGGCCCTTTTCCTCGCATCCTACAACCTATACGACGAGCTGCGGGCAGAGCAATCGGCCAGGCAAGCGGTAACCCAGCTGGATGCGTATTTGCCCGCAGAGGCCGCTCCAGAGGCTCCCTCGGACTCCGCCAGGGATCAGGAGCCGTTGGTGAGCGATGAGCGGACTGTTATTCCGGACTATGTTCTATCCCCTAATATGGAAATGCCAGTGGAAACCATCAACGGAATAGACTTTATCGGTGTTTTAAGAATCCCAGCCTTGGAGCTGGAGCTGCCGGTTATCAGTGAGTGGAATTATCCCAATCTGAAATCTGCTCCCTGCCGGTACAGCGGGTCGGCATATCTGAACAATCTGATTCTCTGTGGTCATAACTATGCCTCCCATTTCGGCAGCCTGAAAACGCTCTCGGAGGGCGATATTGCCACCTTTACAGATATAGATGGAAATGTATTCATCTACAAAATGGTGGAGCGGGAGACACTGAACCCCACAGATATAGAGGGAATGGAAAGTGGGAATTGGGATTTGACTCTGTTCACCTGTACCGTGGGCGGTCAAAGCCGTGTGACAATTCGCTTTGAGCTGGAGGAAGACTGATTCCTCCAAAAATAGAAACAGGCTTTCGCATCGGGAAATTGACGGTAGCTATGCCGACTGGGCACGAAAAAACGGCTATACCATCCGGAACTGTGTCTGTGACTGCGATGGTTCCATTGAACTGGATACCCGCACCCTCCAGCGAGCCATATCGAGATAAGATTCAAACTGCGTGTCGGCTTCCTTGGTTTCTACCCACGCCCCGCTTTGGTAGGCGTAGTGTTTACACCTTAACCCAGTCCATCGTCACCACAGACTCGCAGACTATCGCTGCAAAGCTCAACGGCGAATACATCCGTGCTAAAAATAACAACCAGCGGCTCTCTATCCTAGGGAGCCGCTCAGCTTACCATGGTACAAAACTCCATTATCATATTTGAAACCAGAAAAATACCGGGACAGCGCATTTTTTGCTGCCCCGGTATTCGTTTACGCATACGGCACAGCTTTCCCGCGCTGATTATTGGGGCTTTTCAAGTGTTCGGACTTTTTGAGAATATTGATCTGCGTGACAAATTCCTCCGGGGTCAGTTTGTCATAGTCAATGCCAAGAGTCGCCAAAAACAAACGGGCTTTCTTTTCTTCCTCGGTGCCCTCGTAGTGCAGGGCGGTCTCCATCTGCTTTTGAATTTCGGCAACAGGAGAAGCGGTGTCTGCAGTAGTGGTGTCCTTCCTGTGGGCTTCCCGGATATCATGTAGGATGCCGTCAATGTCCTTATGAACCACATGGGCAAAGAAGTTTTCCTCGCTGACCTGCGCCAACTCCAGAGTGCGCACATACAGATCATTCTCGCCGGGATTATGCTTTTCCATGATTTGCTTTCGGTTGGCTTCCAGAATGGCATTCATGTCATTGATCCGCATATCGGCAACGCGATCCACAAATATCTCAATGTCCATCAGAAAGCGCTGGAAGTCCTTGTGCAGAGCCAGTTCAGACAGCAGCCGGTTGTTGAGCTTTCCGCTTTTCAGCAATTCAATCATATCATCACCCAGATGCAGATCGTACAGGTCTGTGTTTGGGTGATTTTTTGTTTCCGTCAGCCCCAGCAGATAGTCCGTGGATACACCGTAGAATTTCGCCAGGGTGACAATGCTGAATGGGCTGATATCCTTGAAATCATCGGATTCATATTTACCCAGTGCGGATTTGGAAATGCCGGTTTCTTCCGCAAGCTGCTCCAAAGTCAGATGCCGTTCCACTCGCAGATCCTTCAGTTTTTCTTGTATTGTCAGTTTTGTATGCCCCGATGGAAGAAATCAACGATGCCATCGGCAACATTGATATTTCCTCCTGCTTTGAACCGATTTTCGAGCCGCCCATTGATTTTCTGGAAGAATGCCGGAAGCGTTGGGAATCGGCTCAATCATCTTTTCGTCAGACTATTGAGCGCCAGATCGGAAACACATGGTATGTGATCGAAACAGAATGTGACGGAAATGAGCCGCTTGCCAACAAGGTAAAACGGCTCATTTTTTCTGACAAGGGGGCGATTTGTTAATGACTGCGACACAAAAGCATGATATAATTTCAATGTGCATAACGGTACTGTCGGCTGACCAACAACCAAAGGAGGATAAGATGTTGGATCAGCAGAAAATCACCATTCTCTACTGCCGTCTGAGCAACGAGGATGCCCAGGATGGCGAGAGCAACAGTATCGCAAATCAAGAGTTACTATGTAGAGGGTGGTTTCTCCCACCTAATACATATGACTGCGGCTCATTTGTGGTGAATGAAACAGCAGTTGTAGGAAAGGAGCAGAATAATCCGTATAACCACTGAAAATCAGCACAAAAAGGAGCTAAATCTTATGAAATCTCTATTTGAGGAAATGGGCGGCACTTACCGTCAGGAAGGTGATTATCTCATCCCGAACCTTGCGCTGCCGGACGAACCAGAATACCAGATCGGCAAGTACGGGCGTATGCGCCGTAGCTATCTGAAAGAACATCGCCCGGTTCTCTATGCAAGCCTGCTCACAAGCGGAACGCTGCATCGGCACCTTGCCGAGATCGACCTAGCCTGCAACGAGCGTATGGAAATCATCGTTCCTGCAATGGCGAAGCAGGAAGGCGTGACAGAAACCCTGAAAGCCGCCGACCAAATGGAATGGGTGCGCCGCATGAACAGCATCCGCAGCCGTGCGGAGGAAATCGTTTTGACCGAGCTTGTATATGAATGACAAATGCCCGTTATCGGCTGCATGGCCGATAACGGGCATTTCTGCGTTTTAATCCTTTTCCTCGGTGCTGGCTACAAGTCGGTCAAAATCGCTCTGATACTGCCGATCCTGAATGGCACGGTATTTCTCAAATTCACTCTCGGCAAAGGCTTTTGCAATGGCTGCTGTTACTTTTCCTTTATGATGCAGCACTTCTTCCTCGTTAAACTGCAAAAACGCATCCAGCCGTGCGACCCAATCCTGCATATACATGATGTTCCCACGGCGCGCCTGCCGCTCGGCATAATCCAGATACATCGTGACGATTTCGTTCAGGCTTCCCATCTCAGTTTCATCCAGATAGTTCTTTGCTATCACAACATCGGATTTCCGGATTCTGCCGCTCGGTGCATTTTTCCACGTTGTCAGGCCCATATTCGGTTTCGTGCTGTCTGCCCGGTCATAGATGATCTCCGCTGCGGTGTGCTTTGTAATGGCGTAATGCAGTTTGTTTTGTACGGTGGCGAAAAACTCTTTTGTAACAGGACTGTCCACATCATAGTCTGCGCTGCATTGGGAATATATGTCCGTAATTTTCTGATAAAAGCGCCGTTCACTGGCACGAATGTCACGGATGCGCTCAAGCTGTTCTTCAAAATAATCCTTCCCGAAGAAGTTCTGCGGCTCCTTCAGGCGCTCATCATCCATGACATAGCCCTTGATAATATACTCCTTCAATATCCTGTTTGCCCAGATGCGGAACATGGTGGCCTTTTTGGAGTTCACCCGATAGCCGACCGCAATGATTGCGTCCAGATTATAGTACCGCGTGGGATACTTTTTGCCGTCCGCCGCAGTTGTTTCCAAAATGGAAACAACTGAACCCTCCATCAACTCACCGGAGGCAAAGATATTCTTCAAGTGCTTTGAGATGGCAGCTTTCTGCACCTCAAACAGCTCCGCCATCTTTGCCTGCGTCAGCCATAAATTCTCTTGATATAGCAGAATTTCAACCTTGACATCGCCGTTATCGGTCTTATAAAACAAAATTTCTCTTGTCTCGTATGAGGTAAGCGCCATGTTCTCATCCATTCTCTTTATCCTCCCGGCCCTTTGCCCGTGTCTTATAGACATTATACTGATTCTTGCACCGGGGACTGCAAAAAGTGGAATTGGAGCGGCTGCTCAGGAACACCTTCTGGCAGTGCTTGCACAGCCGCAGGGGTTTCGCATCGTCCACCAGCATGAAGCTGAACATCATCTGGACGCCCAGCAGCAGCGAATGGAAGTCCCAATAGATGGTCGGTTTCTCCAGCAGTTCAATGTGATAGCTCGGCGCAATTCCGCCGAAGGCAGCCATGGCCTTGCGGTAAAGATTTCTTGTATCCTCGTCAATGCTGTCGTAGTCATTGTAGTACAAAATAGAGGTAGTCAGCGTGAACGCCCAATCCTTGAACTGCTGCGCTACCCAGTCATACGGCTCGGCATACTCCCGCTGGAAGCTCATGGTTTTCGCCATGGGTTCATCCGCAAAGGTCATGGTCAGCGCCACCATTGTTCGGTCACCGGACACGCTCCAACTGGACTCAATGCCCTTCTTGACCAGATCCAGCTGGTCAAAGGGATAGAACAGCGCCAGATAGTCCTCGGTTTCCATGGATTCTGCCTTGATGAAGTGGTTTTTTGGCAGATACACCTTTTCATAGTCCATGAAGGACGGCGTGGTGGGCAGTGCCGTCATCAGCCCCAACAGACCGTAGTGGGTCACAAAAGTCAAAATTGCCTTTTCCACCGCATCCTCCGGGCTGCGGTTCATCATCAGCATCCCTACGTTCAGCGCCTCCAACACCATCTCGGAGGATTCTTTCAGCGGGTTATAGATGTCGGGCTTTGCCGTTTTCTCCGGCGTAATATAGCGTTTTCCGGTCTTGCCGGTCTTGATCTCATAGCGGTCATACCGCACCCAATGGGAACGGGATTGCGCAAACAGATTGTTCATGACGCTGTTCCTCTCAATTCGTAATCTATCTATATATTAACCATATTACCATTGTATCAACCGTCCTTGGCATCGTCAAGGGCGGCTTTCTTTTTTCTCGGCTTCGTTTTGTTCTCCCGGCGGATCACGGCATCCTTGCCCCTGGTTTGCAGCAGCGCTTCATATTCCTCCATGAACTCGCGCTCCCGCAGGGTAAGGCCATGATCGTTTTCCAGCTTTTCACTCAGATGCTCGTACATCCGCTTTTGCAGCTTTTTCTGAATGGTCATCCGCAGCTTTCGGATGTTCCGGTCGGACTGCCCGCGGATGGCAGCAAGTCTTGTGGTGCTGTATTGCTTGACGAACAGGTAGTACAGCACCTCCTTCTGCTCATCACTGAGGGTGAAAAAGAGCTTGGAGAGAAAACGGTTGGAAGTCAGCTCGTGCAGCTCGTAGAGACAGGAGAAGATGATGTCGAGAAAATTTCCCTGACAAAGCTGGCGGAATCTTGGCAGGTTCATCCACAGCGGGGAAATCTTCGGATCTGGTACAGCCTGAAACTCCAACGGCACGTCTCCACGCAGGTTTTCGTGGTCACGCTCCCGGCGCTCCCGGTTCCTGTCCAGCTTGTTCCATTCGTCCACCACAGTCAGAAAATCGGATTCCGTCCGGGCCGCTTCCTCCAGCCGCCGCAGAGCCTCTGCGCGAATTTCCCGCTTGAGCCGCTTCTCACTGGTGGGTGCGGCTTCCTCTTCTTCGTCCTCCAGCTCGGCATGATAGTCTCTGGGATGCTCGTCCTGCTCCAGCTCGCTTTCCAGCTCCAGCGTGCGTTCCTCTGCAAGCGCTTCCTCCAGCGTCTCATCCACCGGCGCAGTGTCAGACGAATCCTCCCAATCGGCAAAGCCATCCGCATCCATTTCAAGGCCGGTTTCCTCTATTTGCTCCTCGGCATCTTCTTCCTCATCGGAAAAATCATCATCCAGCAGCAGTTCATCCTCCCATGATTCCACGACAGCTTCACCTCCCCGAAAAAATATTTTTCTTTTTTTCAAAAACAGTTCCGATTTACACCCCGTATTTCTCCTATTAGTAGAGGAAGTAATCTTAGCACAAGTTACACGGGTTACTTTCCGAGCCATCAGCAAAGAAAAGGAGGATATGGAGCATGGAAAACCAACAGAAAGCCGCGGTTAGCTTACAGCCAACGGAACCGGACTTATTATACCAAAAACCAACCAATCACGCAAGGAGGACGCCTATGGAGCAGAACAAGCGAGAACAGTTTATCATCCGCCGCATCGGCGGCACCACCTACAAGGTCAGGGTCGCGTTCAGCGAGACGGCAGCGGAGACCATGGAGGAAAAGATTCTGCGGATGATCCGCAATGAAAGGGTTACAAATGACGGCACTTGTGGTATAATGGAAGCACCACAAATGAGCCGTCAGTCTGAAAGGAGCGCCGAATGCGCATGAAACAGACTGAGGAAAAGATCACCGCTCTGTATGAGCGGCTAAGCCGTGACGATGACAACGCCGGTGATAGCAACTCCATCGTGAATCAGAAAAAATACCTCGAAAGCTATGCCCAGCAGAGAGGCTACACCAACTGCCGCCACTATACCGATGATGGATGGAGCGGCGGCAATTTTGAGCGTCCGGCATGGAAGCAGCTTATCGCGGATATTGAGGCAGGCAAGGTTGCCCATGTGATCGTCAAGGATATGAGCCGGGCGGGGCGTGACTATCTGCAAACCGGATTTTACACGGAGGTATTCTTCCGGCAGCACGGCGTTCACTTCGTTGCCATCGCAAACAGCGTGGACAGTGACGACCAGAACAGCAATGAGTTTGCCCCCTTCCTCAACATCATGAACGAGTGGTATCTGCGCGACCTGAGCCGCAAGCAGAAAACTGCAATCCGCGTCAAGGGAGAATCCGGCAAGCCTACCACCAACTGCGCCATCTATGGCTACAGGAAAGACCCGGAGAACAAATACCATTGGCTGATCGACGAGGAAGCCGCTGCCGTGGTGCGGCGCATTTTCCGATTGACCATTGAGGGCAAAGGTCCCTACGATATTGCCCGTATTCTCTTTGAGGATAAGGTGGAGACGCCCGCCGTGTACTTCGGCAAGCAGGGCAAGGGCATCTGGAAAAGCAAAGAGGAATTTTCCAATCCCTATAACTGGAGCGGCTATGTTGTGGGACAGATCCTCTCCAAGCCGGAGTATATGGGGCATACGGTGAATTTTCGCTCCCACAAGCAGTCCTACAAGGATAAAAACGCCGTGATGAATCCCAAGGAGGATTGGCTGATTTTTGAGAATACCCACGAGGCCATTGTGGACAGGGAAATATGGGAGCTTGCGCAAAAGCTCCGCAAGACGCCCAAGCGCATCGACACGCTGGGTGAAGCGAATCCACTGACCGGCCTTTTGTACTGCGCTGACTGCGGCGAGAAGATGTATAATCACCGCTCCAAGGGCGGCACGGAGAATAATCCCTATCCATCTGACTTTTTCGATTGTTCCTCCTATACCCTCGCCCGGCAGAAAAGAACTGCCGCCTGCTGCGGCCATTATATCACGACCAAGGCTCTGCGAACTCTGATTCTGGACACCATCCGCACGGTCAGCACCTTCGCAATTTCCAATCAGGCGGCGTTCATGGAAAAGGTGCGCTCTGCCTCCCAGCTCCGGCAGGCAGAAGCGGCCAAGGATGCCAAGCGAAAGCTGAGCAAGGACAAAAAGCGCATTGCCGAGTTGGACACCATCATCAAAAAGCTCTATGAATCCTTTGCCGTCGGGCGTATCACCGATGAACGCTTTGACAGTTTGCTGGCAGATTACGAAGCAGAGCAGAAAGCGCTGCAAATTTCTGTCACAGAAGCGGAAGAAAGGCTGTCCGCTTTCGCTGAAGACACCGCCCGCGTGGAGCAGTTTCTGGAGCTGGCAAAGAAGTACACCGATTTTTCCGAGCTGACCACGCCCATGATCAACGAATTTATTGAGAAAATCATCGTCCACGCCCCGGAGCGCATCGACGGTGACCGGGTGCAGGAGGTGGAGATCCACCTTCGCTTTATCGGGCAGTTTGAGCTTCCCGCGCCGGAGCTGACCGAACAAGAAATTAAGCGGCAGGAATTTTTGAAGAAAGAGCGTATCCGCAGCCGGGAGCGCTATCAGAAGCTGAAATCCGGTGAACGCGCTGTCGGCGTTCCTGTTAAGCTGACCTGCAAGTGCTGCGGGCAGGAATTTGAATCCAAGCGGACAAATACCCTGTTCTGCGGCCCCAACTGCCGGGCAAAATTCTACCGGCAGGAGGCGGCAGAAAGCCGCAGCCGGGAGTGTACCTGCGAAAATTGCGGCAAGGAGTTCATCACAACAAGGTCAGATGTGAAATATTGCAGTGACGATTGTCGGTATGCAGCACAGATCAAGCGGCAGGGCGCACGGAAGAAAGCCTTGCGAGAAGCTAAGAACGAGAAAGAA
>CDYS01017917.1_pt1 | contig 32424 bp, 23 predicted proteins | sample 557491 | NCBI WGS metagenome assembly CDYS01 (sample SAMEA3182057, study PRJEB8094) | gut metagenome | biome: human; feature: gut; material: Stool; isolation source: human stools | place: Canada | collected 2012-11-26
TTCTTTCAAAATCTGGGGTCACGACGGACCTTGCGGCAACGGGTCGATCCGCTTCGAAGCCGAAGTCGCGGGGTGGAGCTACCGCGAACCCGATCCGCTCTATGGCGACTTTACGACCGAGGCGTGGCGCAGGCTCTATGTCTATCGGATCGAACGGCCGTGCGGCAGCGATCTTTACCGCACGAACGGCCGGGAGATCGGCGACGAAGCAGCGTTCCAGACGTTCCTGCACGACTACAAAGCTACCGTATTTCCGGGACGTTCGCCCCGGCAGCTGGTCGTCTGGTGCTACCGCCCTGCGGAGAGACCTCTGCCGCAGGAGCAGTGGGATGCGCTCGACGCGCCGATCGTCGATTGCCGTATCTACAACGTCCCGCAACCCGTGAAGATTCTCTACGACGATCTTCGGCACGAACGGATCGTCTATTACGTTCCGCCCACACTCCATATCCATTAAATCCCTATAACATTATGAATGACGACACACTGATCGTTACCGAAACCGAGGGCGATACGTTCGACTTGCAGCTCTCGGAGTCTTCGACGCCCGAAACCTTTCGACGCCGGGCCGCTTCGCTGACGGGAAGCGGCCTTTCCGAATCCGAAGCGCGGCATGTAGTTGCGACGACGCCCGTTCCGATGGAGATTTTCTGCGACTCCGAGCGCGGAATCTTCGCTGTCGAAGCCGAACCGCTCGCCTACAGCCCGCTGTTCAATCCCTACACGGGAGAGGAGATCCCGAACGAGAACCTCCGAACGGAGGATGCGAAACTTTCCGACAGCCGGATCACAACGGAAAGAGATAAGATGCTGGAACGATACGAGGCGATCGACCGAATACACCGCCGACGCCTCGTCGATCTGATGACAGGAATCGTTTCCGAAATGACGGGCCAAAGCCTCGATTCAGGCAACGAATATCCGGCATCGGACGAACGCCAGGATAAATGCTATGTCACAGCTTTCCGGATAAAACATGCTGTGTTGTATGCCTGCCTGTCGTACGACTACGGAGGGGATCGCTGCGTGCCGGTGCGGGACCTCGAAGTCGGACAGCTTTTCGATGTCTTGCGGATGATGCTGCAAGACCTCTGAATATCATTCCAACCCGTTTGCCCCGTAATCGCCGTTGATTACGGGGCGCATTTGTTTTACCATGAAATTTACCGCTTATGAGCCACGAAATCATCAAAAACATCTTCGTCACCGCCGACCGGCGCGTGATCGTCTGCCATGCGCCCGGCAATATCCAACCGCAGATCTTTCATGAGGAGGAATACGAACCCCTGACCGAACTGTTGCGCAAGGAGGGCTACGAACGCCTGGAGGAGGAAATCCTCTATCTCTTTTTTCTGGGGGTCTGGCAGAACGACCTGCGGCACGGCCGTGCCGTCGCCCGCGCTATCGAGCAGGAGCGGATGGATGTTTACGAACTCTGGAAACGATGCGATCGGGACGTATCGTTCCGACGGGAGTTTATCAGACATTTGGCCACCTATCTCGAACCTTTGACGGTCGAATTGCCGAACCTATAAAACCTCGATACGACTATGCAAGTGAAATTATTGCGTCAGGCCGCAGGTCGGGATGACCGGATCGTCGCGGCCTATGAAGATGTGACCTTCCTGAACGAACACGTCGGATGGTACCCCATTATAAAAGACCGGTTCCGTAAGGCGAACGATATAGTTGTCGTCGTACTGCGTGTCGGCGACGTTTGTTTCGAAGCCGGAAGTATGTTTCGCAGAGGAATGCTCCGCAAGGAATATATCGAAGCGCGGACTGCGGAAGCTCGCAACCTGCGAGCCGCCGTGCAACGCCGTATGGCGAGCTGCCAGTGGATTCCGTCGTCTTACGTGGCAGCCTACGAAGCACTGGGTTGGGATGCCCGGCCGTTGAAGGGGCATCGCACCCGTATGCGCGAACTGTATGCTGCGGAAGACCGAAGACGGGAACAAGTGCGGATCGAACGGGAAAATGACGACAGCGGCAAGAGGAAGCGCGGCTGAGAACGTCATTGAAACGGGCCGAGGCTGCTTTTCGGGAGGGAGGATTCGTCGAAACGGAACTCTTTATTGCCTTGTGCGGCAAATATGGGATCAATATCCACCCCCGGACGCTCGGCATGCTGCAAAGACGGATTGCCGATTTATCCCGAACGCAGATCCATTGCAAAGGCGTGAGCCGAGGTTTCCGTATCTCGTCGTTGCGCGGATGCCGCGAATTGATCGATCGCTTGGCGGAAAAACTAAAATAGATTTTCAAATATTCACCCTGTAATTTAACTCAATATGAAAATTATGTGTCAGGAGCACTACGACGAAGTAGTGTGTTATGCCGAACGAATCGGCGACAAAACATTGGAAGAACGGTTGAACGATCTGAAACGGTGGGAGCGGAATCCGAACTGTCCTTGTGAAATCGAACTGTATAAGGATTCCGCGCCTTATTCCTTTCTTTTCAGGCAGCGCTATGCCGACGGCAGTACAGGCATTGTCGGCGGACTGGTTTATCACGGCACACCCGATCGTTCGGGATGTTACTGCGAACCGAGAATCCGCGGCTGGGAAATTCATACGTGAAATGCGGATTCTGATTTGACAATGAATCTTGATTAATAAATGACGTATAAAAAACGAACCGATGAAACGAAATAAAAGTATTATAGACCGCTATTTCGACTATATGCGGGATAGCTGGTGCGAAGAAGAATGCCGCACGATCTTCGGCACACGGGCTGCGAGCGTGTGGAAAGTGTGGTGCCGAAGTATTGCACCTGACCTGTGCGGTGGAGCCCGACGATTCTATGTCGCTCTCGATAGGGGCAATCGGCGGCTGTTGATCGAGCACATTGCGTGTGCTGTTCGAGGACAAGACGAGGAATGCCCTTCTAAGGAGCCGAGTGTCCTTGTTTGCGAAAGATGCGGCTCGCGTGAGATACAGATGATGGCGTGGGTCGATCCTAATACGTTGGAGTATGTATCCTCGATAGACGCGGATGCTGACGATCAATGGTGCGACGCGTGTCAGGAGCACGTATGGTTTTGTTCGTTCGAAGAGTTCGGAGATAACCTCGATGCCTGGTGGTTGGCAGTGGACTTCCCGAAAATGGAACGGATTACGGGATTGTCTGCGGCGAATTATCCGGCGGATGACGAGGAACAAGCGTTCCTCGATGCCTGCAACACCTGGTGGAAAACCCTTGATTACGAACGAAAACGGACGATCTGGATGGAGAACGACGAGAGTCGAGCGGAGCAGCAAAACGAAACGTAAGAGAGAATTAAATCAATGTATACGGCTATTTCAGTACTCTTGACAATTCCATGGTGCTACATAATATCCCTATTTCATCCGAATTTGGGAAAGGAATGACAATCCGATAATTCAAAGAAATACACAGTTGTTTTTCAATTCCTATTTAGAGATGTCGAATGATTTCGTATCCTGATAAAACAAAAGAGTTGGCAGAAATGCCAACTCCCTAAATAATCGAAAATAGTATACGATCTTACTCGAATATCCAAGCATGATTCCTATATAGACCGGCCAGTAACATGAAGAAAGAAGAAATAACAGCAGGGCAGAAATATATAAGCCACAATTCAACCCTATTTTTTTGCTTCAATCCCTCATGGTAATATTGCCAAATTTGTCTATGTTTATTATTCCTTAAATAATAAATTAACAATCCTATAAATAAAAATATAGCAACTGCAATTACGGTCTCATGTGAAAATTCTATTATTATCCATCTTTCAAGTAAAAAGAAAATTGTAAATATATTTAATGTCATAACAGAAAAAACATTTCCTAACGGGAGACCCCATGGAATAAAATCTTCTCTATTTCGTATCTGATTTTCATATCCAGCGGCAAAAATATAATTATAAAATCGCATCATAACTTATTCAAAAATTTCGTGTACATAATCTGTAATTCGGATATCTGGCCTCCATACTTGTAAACATTAGGGATTAATTTGTTTCAATCCTCGTTGAACTGGAAAAGTTAATTGGTTAGGCCCCCTCCAAAAAAAAGGTATGGATGTACTATCCATACCTTCTCCGATAATCACGGCCTTGTTACAATTTTTCGAGCATTGTTCGCAGGCGCACGACTTCGTTACATTTACGTTCGTAGACGACTGCCGAATAGATACAGAATGCCATGACCAACATTGCTACCCAGCCGATAATCCCGCCGCCCATAATCAGAAATGTCGCGATCAGACCGATGACGGAATCTCGCATCGGATGTTTTTCCACATCCGAACCCAGATAGACCAGTCCGCAACAGACGAGGATCGATACAACACCGATTGCAATGCCCCAAGCAGTATCACCTAATTTCCAGAAAACAGAAACCGTGCGTATGGCCGTTAACGCAGCTGAGAAATAGAAGATGTATTTCGATTTCCCGACTAATTCCAATGCATCGCTCTGCTCCGTTTCCGCAGCGATGATTCTCAACTGGAGAAATTGTCGTTGTTTTTCAGTATCCTCATGAAAGGGGAAACCGCATGCAGAGCAGGCTGTACTACTTGAGCCTTCTTCCGAATTACAATATGGACATTTCATAGAGAATAGAATATGTAGGTTAATCTTTCAATATAAGCCATAACGATAATAAAGTACACATCACCGCCATAAAAATAGCTTGAAATAGATAATTTCCTATTGACACTATATAATCCTCTTCTGGATTATTCAGATGTCTTATATAAGCCTTTATATTAAGATATAAGAAAAGATAAGATATTATAGTAAAAACTATACTTGCTGCAATCATTTTGTTATAGAATAAGTTATTCCTATTATATCAAAAGGAATAGTAGTTATTGCGTCTATGATAAATTGGTCGTTCGGTTTCAATCCATTTATATACTTTAGGCCAGATGCGCCAGCACCGACTATCATAAGCCCTGAATTAAATATCGCACTGGTGGTATCCCCCGTACTTGCATCATATGCTATTTGCATAGCACCGCCTATACGACTGAAACCAGATCCAACGGCCATAATAGGAAGTCCTGCTTCAGTACCTAATCCGGTCGCGGCAAGAGCCATTCCTCCATAGGTAATGCTATATCCGATTAGTTCGAGCTCTCGGCCCGCAACAGCCAAAGTTCCTAACAAAAACTGTCTTTGCCCTTGGTGTATACTCCTTACGATCGGATTCGACATCGTCAGATGGTGTTCGAAATCTCGCGCGAATGCCGACTGCCAATCTTGAATTTCATCCATATTCTGCGCTTGCCACTGTCCTGATGTATTCTTGGCAATCACCAATGCAAGCGGTATGACCGTCGAGTATTCTCCTTTCCTACGAGTATATATCCCGGTATTCTTTTCCATGAATTTATCGAGCTTATATATGTTATCTACATAATTATATGCAGTTTTTCCCATAAAATCATTTTTGTTGCCTGAAAGAAAGTCTCGGATTTCATTCGGGTCACTCGTCGTATAACCGCCGCCGCTTTCGATTTCCGACCATAATCCGAAAGGATCGCGCCAGCGGATCGGATTGTTTCCACAGTAGGTATAGGGACTATGGAATTGCATCAGTGGATCCTGCTGTAACCACATACCCGAGTCAGGATCGTAGAAACGTGCGCCGAAGTCGTAGAGCGGCGTGGTAACGCAGTCGTCGCTCTCGATGTCCTGACGTTCCTTGCCCGAGAACATATATCGGTTGCTGGAAGTCGGCATACCCGATTGCGTCCACTCTTTGCCGAAGGGATAGTAATCCTTGCGGTCGAGGTCTTCGCAGCCTGTCGGCGTCACCTTTGCTACCACACGTGTACTGCCCAGATGGTCGGTCAGGAAGTAATGCGCCTCGGTCGTATTTCCTTCCGATACCAGCCGTCCGCCGCCGAAAGGCACACTGAACTCGCCGTTGCTGTAATATTCCAAAGAACCTCGATATTCATCCTGCTGACCGTCGGAATACTCGTGCTGAATCTTCGTCCCATCGGCAAGGTAACGATAATAATCCGAGTAATCGCCCCAGCCGTACATCTTTGAAGGCAAGTTAAGAATATTGTACGAGATTTCCAAACCGCTCAATGCATCCGACGAAATATTGCCGTTGGCGTCATAACCGTATGACGAATTGCTATTCGTCTCTTTAACCCGCTGATTTCCATTATAGCTGAATCGATAGCTTCGGGCATCTTCCGACGACAAACTCGATCTGTTCAGCGTAATAATATTGCCGTTTTTGTCATAGGTGATTCCATTTTCGGTATACTCATTATTGGCATCTATCGGATCGCAGATAAATAATTCAGCATCCGTCAGACGCGAGAGATCGTCGTAGTGGAATCCATACTCACAATCGTCACCGTAGGTATTGCCGTTTATCTGCTTATGCGACCATTGCCAATTGACGATATTCCCCGTGTAGGAAGGCTTCAAAACTTCGCGATACGCATCGAAATACCTCAATTCCATGTGGAACAGCTCGCTATTCTTGCGTGTCAGCCATCCTTGGATATTATAGTCCATTGTCTCATGAATGGCATGTGCTCCCGTACCATAAGTCTTGCCGATAAGCTGTCCGAGATCGTCGTAGGTATAGGCGACCACGGCCTGCTCTCCGTCATTGAATTGTGCCGTTTCTTTCGTGAGACGACCTCGTGAATCGAATACGAAATACCGATAGAGATTATTCGTCGTATCGCCGGATTCATGACTTTCACGTTGTGCGATGAGATTCCCTGTAAAATCGTATTTATTCGTTACACGTAAAATACCGCCGTCGGCCGATTTCTGTACGAGTTGTATGACACGACCTTTGTCGTCGTAATAATATGCACGATGGTAATACGTTTCCGCACAAGAATAATGGTCGAGGACTGCTAATTTCTCAGCAGTAAGCCATCCTTTGACATTCCTATTCAACATCGAAACAGTTCCTTCGTCAGTCATGTCCGAAATGTTTCTGAATGCGAGATCCGAATCTTGTAACATATCGTAATCATCATAGTCGTATTGCCGAATCAATGTCTGTGCTTCGACATATAACAACGGAAGATTTCCTTCTATAAAATTCGCTTGGAACTCTTCATGACGTTCTTTTTGATCGTCCGTCGAGGAATCGGTTGCCAAATACTGTCGAAAAAGTCTTCCCAGTCCGTCGTATTCATAGGTCATCCACTGGTTGCTCGTCCGCATATTGCCGTCCTGCGACATCACGAGCCGGTCGCCCATATCGTACACCAAGTATTCCGGCTCTCTGCCGGCAATATGTTTCTCAACGATTCTCCCGAATCCGTCGTACAGGAATACATAACAATTCTGTTTCGTGAAATCGTCCGAAAGCCGATAGTTCGACGATGCATTCAGCAGATCGGAGCCTTTGGGCGTGACGATCCAAGCCAAACGATCATAATCATCATAGACATATCGTGTGATAACATGGCCATCAGGACTATCGTTCAATTGCGCATCTTGATAGATCAGACGTCCCGTTTTATCGGTATATGTAATCACAACGGCACCGTCTTCATTTACTGTTTGCAGTCCCGTAAGCGTATTCTCGGCATAATAACCGTTTGCAACGAGTCTGTCGCCGGTTTTGTCCACATCCAAACGTAAAACGCTATTCGCTTCATTTCCGAAATAGGTATTGCGTACAGCGCGATCTTCCGACCGATAAATCGATCCCTGCCTTTGTAGTTTCAAAATACGGTCGAGCGGGGTGGCATCGTACTCTTCGACAGTATAGGCATAGGCATTATCTCCGTAAACATCGAATTTGTCAGCATAGAACGCATTCTGTTCATTGAACGCATCGTCGACATACCGTGCAGAATTACCTTGTCGGGCATATGGCAGATATTTATTCGTTTCACGAGATAAAGCATCGTACATGATTGGGCGAACAAGATCGACATTTCCGTTTTCGGCAGCTTCGATCTGAACGACCTGCGACGGGTAGCCCAATCCGTCGTAATAGACGATGTCGTTTACAGCCTCTTTTTGTCCGTTATATGTTTTACTTATAATCCAGTTCCGATCGCGGTCCAGCACAAACATATCGTCGTTGACCAATGCGCCGTTCAAGTCTATGGAAGCTTCGTATCCATATGAAAAATAATAGGATGCAACGATGTGGTAATACCCTGCGACAGCGGGGAAATCCAATGTTATGGATTCGCCATTGCCGTATTTGAATGTCGACTGTATATCCCCGTTTTTATACAATCTATATCCGACGCCTTGTTGAGAATTGTCGATCCGAGCTTCGAGTCGGGATGCAGATTTATCGAATCTGTAAGTTACAGGTAACGACAATACCGCGCCATTCGGATTTTGAATGACTTGAAGTCGCTGTCCGGATGCATTCATGAAATAAAAATTGCCATTGATAGGTTTATCGGAGAGATTGGGCCCACAAGTAAATCTGATATATCCGCGTTTAGATGTTTGGTCGTAACCATATGATAACCTAATATGAGCATCCCAATATGGAGATTCTTCAGCATTGAGAATTTCAAATACCTCGTCGAGAAACGACAAATCCCGAGCGCTGTTAATTTGTACTTTCGTTCCGTTGGTATTGATATAGGAATCGAAAAATAGATCGGAAACCTCGCCATTAGCCGAAAGTTCCAGAGTAATCGGGGCAAATGAATATTTGAAATTAAATGCATCGTAATATTCTACGGTGAACGGCTTGTCCTCTGCCGTGTATATTACATAATTCCCGGCTGGCAACACTTCTGAAAACATATATGTCCCATTATTTCCTCGAAATGTTGTAACAACCTCCCGTGAACCATCGTTCTCAATCCGAGATACGTCGTAATCCATATTAATAGTCGAGTTTATCGCAAATGAAACCGGACATCCTGGACAAATGGTAAATCGACGATCGGACGGCAACTGAGGATCGGCATTTGTGAACTGAGACTTTTGAGTAATATAGGTATAACTATCATAAGTTCCGAATGCGACAGATCGCTCGCTACTCGTGGTATTGGTATCCAGTTGAAGCGTGACCAGATAGGTGCCTGTTTCGGCATTATCAATATATTGGACACGGATCCATCGAATACCGAGATCCAGCAATTGTCGGTTGATCGATTCTCCGGCGTCACCCGAGGTGAATTCATCCCCATTTTCAGTTGTGATTGTATAAGCGGTTTCATTCCATGCCAAAACGATATTATCCGATGGTGCTGAGCCTAAATTAGGATGCCAAATCATTTGTGCAAAAATAGTTTGCGAGCATAAAAAAGAGAGCAATAACGATAAACATATCTTTTTCATAATCAATGCGGATTTGTAGATTAATAATCTGTTGCAATATTGTATTGATAAGATTTTACGGGAACGCCGTTATGGTCCTTGATACGAATAAGTTTCCCATTTTCATCATATTCATAATAGATTTTGTGACCAGACGGATCCTCGATACAAGTAATGCCGACTAACGGATTATACGTGTAGGTCGTTACATGGATATCTTTGCCCATGTTCCGTAATGAATTATTGGCAAAAGGCGTCAATGTTCCGCCATAAGAACCTGTAATATTCTCTTCTTGGGATAATATGTCATAAGTTATATTTTCTATTTTAGCAATCGGATATTGGCCTCCATAACCCCAAATAAAACATGTACTTTTTCCTGTTTTATCCGTAATTTGCAACGGACGGCCATCAGCGTCATATTCGTCGAAAGTCTTTTGAGTGTAGTATCGGAGATCGGATTCTGTGTTTGTCGGAGCGATGGCAGCTTTCTCTATAGATGAAGGGACATAAAATCCAGAATTTTGTTTGTAGTTATATTTCAAGGCCGCCGTAACACAACCGTCATTCGATATGATATGCGAAGACAGATAAGAGGGAACCTCGTTGAAATAATCGTATTCGTGTTTGATCGTATTGCCTTTGCTGTTTATCGTGGTTCGACTTCGAAGCCGCCCTTCCATATCGACAGAATCTTGTTGTACGGTGGATATGATCGGCTCCGAATTTTGATCGTATGTATGGCTTTCCATCTCTTTCAAATATGGGGAAGAGAAATCATACTCATAATAAGCGTTTTGGGCATTATGAACTATCGGTACAGAAGTCCGATAAACATCTTCATGATAAATATCGTACTTATACACTTCTTTGTATAGCGGATGTTCAAAATCCTGATCGTAGTATGTTTTCGATTTCAGTTTTCCGCCCAAACCTGAGTCCGAATATAAACTGCTATTTGTCAAGTTAACATCATACCAATAAGCTAAGTCGTATTTCCATGTATCGGTTTTTAGAGTATCGGTACTGAAAGAAATTCGGTCGTTACAAACTTGTTCTGTAGAAGAAAAGTACTTATATTCAATCAGTCTCTTTATTACAGACTGGTTATCGTAAACTTTTTCTATAACTTGGGGATATTCGATATGATGTTGTTTCGCATGGATGCGATCATCCGCAGAAGAACGACTGTCGTGTTTTTTGGTAATAGCGATTTCATAGCCTATACCGGGATAGGTATTGTAAAAATCGAATCCATAATATTTCTTAATCTCTGGAGTCCAAAGTAATTGTCCCGAATCGTTATTATTCACATCTGTATATGAAAATACTCTTCGCTGTCTTAAAGAGTCCTCTCGCGTATAATCACATATCTCTTTGATCCGTAATCCCCCTGTCTTCTTATTCGGCAGATTGTTTACACGGTCTTCGTACCCTGTAATTAAATGTGCTATTTGGGCCCATGAATTCGATTCATATTGATAGGTCGTATAGCCACCGGTCGGATAAGCGATCTTTTCAAGCATACCGTACTTGGCATACTCTTCGTTCGGTTTGCGATAATTGAAAATCTTTGTGCGGTCGTTTTGAAGATCAGAAATACTGCTTGCCGGCGGAATAAAATAAGCCGGTGTATTTCCGCCGTTATAATATCCATACCAATCGATCTCATACGTGTCTATCCCCGGAAAAACATCGTTTTCTTTATTATAATACATGGAATATACTCCCACTCCGGAAATATCGATAGATTTCAGAAATATTATACCGCCACCAGTGCCGGTCCCCGCCTCTGTTAGGCGGTTACATTTATATGAAAGATGGCATCTCTTTATCGATGCGTGATTTCTATTTCTTACAATAATGCTATCCAGTTGTTTCCTGTTACTTGATTCTGTAAATATCGTTCTATCGGCAATTCGCTCTACTGGTTTATCTGAGTAGCTCAGATCTATAATAGCTTCGTTCCCTATCCGAATTTGTTGCAATAATCCGGCATATACAACATTGACAGTCGGTTCCTCTTGCTTGATATTGTAGGTTTCGGTTATCCCCGGATAAGCTGTATTGATTTCCCCTTTTGTTTGAGATACCGTAGGAATATATGCACAAGATATATCGTGATTGCTTTCATAGCTAACCAACGCGTTTATATCATATGAAAATTCGGCAATACGACCATTCGGAGCTATAATTTTAGTTAATCGCCATGAAAAGGTATTGGTCAATCCGTCATCGCTTTTATTCAACTCTATATTCTCTTCGTCTAATGTATCATTATGATGTAATTTATGATGCCACCCATCAAGCCGACGAGTCGATTTACATTTATCTCCCTTTTCGAATAAATATTGGGTACCATCCACAGTTGTTAAAGTGAAAGACACGAATTTTTCGGGATCTTTATCAAACCTTATAGAGTAGTCTCCACTTGGAGTATTACAATTGAAAAATACGGCTCGATTATTCGGTTGCAGAATGAATGAGCCGGTGTGCCCTAAAAAATTGAAGTGATAAATATCCGGTTCTATTTCATAGCGAGACAATGGGGTAGTTGCATTATTGTATGCGACTTTCATATAGTCTTTACCCTCAATGTTCGTATATACGAGATCGTCGAATCTCCAATTGCCTTGCAAATTATTCATCTGGTGTAAACTTGCATACCCCAAGACATCAAAAACCTGTGTATTGAACCCGTAACTATAATAGTTGAAAGTAACACATCCATCATCTGGAATACCTCTGATTTCGCGTGTTATGACTCCTCCGACGTTCAGGTACCAACCTAAGCCTACGACACCCGTTGGAATATTAGGCTTGTATCCCGACGATGCGTAATCGATCGAAATGGGAATGGTAAAATCGTCGTCCTGATAAGTATATATGGGTATCGAAGTTCCCACAGTGCCGGAGTAGGGATTCACCTCGGCATTGCCGTACTTTATCATGCTCCACACGTCGGGGGAGACAGGATTCAGAAACAGATCTTTGTACCCGGGGATTTGGTATGCACCGTCTTCCTGTGCTGAAATTGGGCGAGGTACACATGATAATAATATCCCCAAAATAATTTTGGGAAGCAAGTCGATGATGTTTCGAAAAGTTCTCATAGGATTGAATTTTAGATAAGAAGTTAGACAGTGGATCCTTTTTACAAAATTAAACACCCTCTCTTTCGGTAGTTTCAGCTGAAGGGACTTCTTTGTTTATACAATATTTTCATATATATCTGATATTCAGTAATATAAGTGTTTAAATTGACTGACAAAAGCGCACAAAGAGCTACACGACTGATTAACAGTTGGTTGAAAATATGTATAAAATATTCGGCGCTTTGTGCAGGCGCCGAATATAAAAGATATATAAGAATGATTTTTACCGGTGAATCACGGAAAAATGACTTCAATACTTGACAATACGTTAAATATTCTCTATATTTGTTTGAATGATAAAAAGTACTTGAAATAGACAAAAAAAATAGAACTTAACACATAAGACCCGTTTCTTGGCTGTTTATTCCATTCCCTAAGTCTCCAAACTTACCATAAACAAATAGGATTAAACAAGTCGAAGGTTGGTGTTGCAAAAAAACAGCACGAACCTGACTTGCTATTTGTTGGGAATTGGAGCTCCTTGGGAATGCGAGTTTTGGTTCGTGCTTTATGATGAAACTATCCAAAAATCATTATGAAGCACTTCTTTATTGTTCCGGGAGGCAGCTTTCTGCCACTGCAAATTGTGGATGCCATACCCATCCTTGCGTCTGAAAATTCATTTTTCAATTATCGAACCGAAACGTCTCTCGCAAGCGGCTTTCCTCTATGGGAAGTCTCCACTACCGTATTGGCGCTATTCTCTTGCTTCTTGCTGTACATATTCTTTCGGCAAAAGAGACGTGCCGTGCTGCAACGATATCGTTCGACCGAACAGCTGCGCCTGATTCGCAGCCTGCTCGATTTGTGTTACACCTATCGGGAGTCGCCGGCAGTGTTTCTCGACAAATTCAAAGATAAGGTAAATATTCGGGAGTTGAAATCTTATACGCTGATCGAAGAGCCAAAAGATCGTTTTCAGAGATTGAAGGAAGACGAACGCCTGCTTTGCCTGCTTCTGGAAGCCGGTTTCACACACCGCGAATTATGCGTGGTATTCAACTTGAAGAAAACCAGTAATTTATATACTAAATATCATCGTATTCAACAGAAATTGACCGACCGTAAACCCTGTGATCCGCCGGCAACGGAAAACTGTTGATACCGTTTGAAGCGTTTTGTCATTCACTTTGTCCAGAATTGTTACTGATAATCAGTAATTTGAAAAGTTATTGTCGTCGTTATTATCCCTGCGATTTTCTGGATTTCGAGCCTTCCGTCGCCTACTTTTGCTACAGTATTTCGATCTAAACTTATTTCGAACCATGAAATCGTACCGTCGTCGTCTCCGCGGCTTTTCGCTGCCCGAGCTGTTGGTCGTGCTGGTCATCATCGGTATTCTGGTGCTGATCGCGCTGCCGAATCTGATGCCGTTGATCTCGCGAGCCAAGGCCACCGAAGCACAGCAGCAGCTTACCTACCTGCATACGTTGCAGCGGTCGAATTTCTACACGTATTCGCGCTATTCGTCATCGTTGGACGAGCTGGGCTTCGAGCAGTCGCGACTGGTGACCGACGGCGGTCAGGCCAACTACCTCGTCGAGATCGTCGAGGCGACGGAGCACGGATTCCGCGCCACGGCGACTGCCGTCGTGGATTTCGACGGCGACGGAATTTATAATGTCTGGGAGATCGACCAGGATAAAAACCTGCGCGAGACGGTCAAGGATTGACCGGCCGCCGCAGGGCAAGGTATCTGCCTGCACCCGCCTTCCTACGCAGCTATCCCGTATTGCCGATCTCGAAAAACCGAATCCCGAACACCCTCTAACGGCCCTCCGATGTTCCCTGCTCCCTATCCCTACCTTTTGCTGCTCGTGCCTGCCGCTGTACTGGCCCGCGACGATTTCCGCACGCGGCGGGTGGACGCGTCGTGGCTGGCGGTGCTAAGCGCGGTCTCTGTCGGGGTGAGCTGGCACACGCTCGGTTGGCGGACGATGCTGCTGCAAACGGCAGGCAATGCCGCGCTGCTCCTTTTATCGGGAACGGCTCTCTTCGGCTACCTCCGCCTGCGGCGGCTCGCGGTCAGACACTCCGTCGGCTCCGGCGATACCCTCTTCCTGCTTGCCGTCGCACCACTGTTCGCACCGACGGAGTTTCTGTGGTTTCTGATCGCCGCCTGCGTCGTCGCCCTCCTCTGGTGGGTCTGCTGCGGCCGTCGTCGTCGCACGATCCCCTTCGTCGGCGCAGCCGGCATTGTGCTCATCGGCTGGGCCGCCCTTCAATTCCTCCGCTTATGGCTGTAACCCCGACACATATCCCCACGGAGATCCTCCGCCTGCTCACGGCGCAGGAGGCCGCCGAGTACCGCCTCGTGCCGTTCGCACGCGAGGCGGGCAGGATACGCTGCTACGGCGAGACGGGACATGACTACACGACCGCTGCCGAGGAGCTGGAAGTGCTCTACGGCTGGCAGGTCGAAGTCGTGCCGATCACCGCCGATGACCTGCAACGGCTTTTGCTGCAACATTACCGCCCCGGATCGCAGACAGCAAGCGCCGCCGCGGGCCGCACGGCCGAGATCGGACAGGGGCGGCAGTTCCTCTTCGCCCTCGTCGGCGAGGCGCTGCGCGACAACGCCAGCGACATCCACCTCGAACCCTACGAACAGCGCTGCCGCATCCGTATGCGCATCGACGGCAAGCTCGCCGAGCGTTACGTCGTCGAGCGGGCACAATACATGCCGCTTGTAAACCAGATCAAGATCCTCGCCTCGCTCGACATCTCCGAGAAACGGCTGCCGCAGGACGGGCGCATCGGCTACGACCGCGACGGCGCGAAGTTCGACGTGCGCGTCTCGACGCTGCCGACGATCTACGGCGAGAAGGTCGTGCTGCGATTGCTGACCCGCCGCGTCGAGCTGCTGGAACTGCGCAACCTCGGCTTCTCCGCAAGGCAGTACGAGGACTACTGCCGCGCCATCGCGCGGCCCTTCGGCATGGTGCTGATCTGCGGCCCGACGGGCTCGGGCAAGAGCACGACGCTCTACGCCACGCTGCGGCGGCTGAACGCCCTGACGGACAACATCCTCACGATCGAGGATCCGATCGAGTACACGCTCGAAGGGGTCAACCAGGTGCAGCTCAAGGAGGAGATCGGCCTTACGTTCACCGCCGCACTGCGTACCTTCCTGCGGCAGGACCCCGACATCATCATGTTAGGCGAGATCCGCGACGGGGCGACGGCCGAGATGGCCGTGCGGTCGTCGCTGACGGGACACCTGCTCTTCTCGACGATCCACACCAACACGGCCTGGGGCGCCGTAGCCCGTCTGTCGGATATGGGCGTACACCCGTACCTGGTGGCCGATACGTTGGTAATGACCGTCGCGCAGCGTCTCGCGCGCCTGCTCTGTCCCCACTGCAAACGCCACGCGGAGGCGACCGATGAAGTGCGGCGCCTGCTGCCCGACGTCGCGATCGACCGCTATTGCGAACCCGTGGGTTGCGAACGCTGTTTCTACACGGGCTATGCAGGCCGGCGGGCCGTCTACGAGGTGATCCCGATGGACGACGAGCTGGCGGCTGCCGTACGCTCCGGCCGCACCGACGTCGCACCGCTGCTCTTCGAACGCGGCATACCGTCGCTGCGCGATGCCGTCGTCGACCTCTTCCGACGCGGCGAGACCTCTCTCGACGAAGTGATACCCCTGTTGAACTACTGATCCAAGCCTATGAAACGACGATACACGCTTGCGTTTTTACTTCTTTGCATCCTGCCTGTGCTCTGTCCGGCACAGCGGGCCGAAATACCCGCTGGTGTGAACCCGTCTTCGGATTCGCTCCATCGGACGGTTGCACCGAATCCGCCGTCCGACCCCGACTCTTTGCGTCTGTCCCGTATCGACTCGGCATTGTCGGCACTCGTCGGGCGCGACTCGACGTTCCGGCGGGAGGTGGACGTCACGTCGGGCCGGTTGTCGCTGTCGGAGCTGCTGCGCAATATCGCGCGCGCAAGCGGCGTGAACGTGTCGGTGCGCAGCGTGGAGAACATCCCCGTGTCGTGCAACTTCCGCCGGGCCCGTGTGGACGATCTGATACGCTTTCTCTGCCGCGAGTATCGGTTGGACGTGGCCGCGTCGGGCAACATTCTCTCGATCTTTCCGGCGGCAGCGCCGACGGTTCCGGCACCCGATCCCGACGTCGCCTACGCGGCCGCCGACACGACGTTGAGCTACGACCTGCGCGGCGAACGTCTGATCGACGTGGCGAAGAAGATCGCACGTCTCTCTGCGCGCAACGTCATCGTCCCCGAGCCTTTGTACGACTGCAAGGTCTCGGGCTACGTGCGTCGTATGCCTTTCGACGACGCGCTGCGGACGCTCGCCGCGGTCAACGGCCTGCTTGCCGAACGGGATGCACAGGACGTGTGGACGCTGTGGCGCGAGGAGCCGGCCGCGCAGGGCGGCAAGGCGTCCGCAGGCCCCGCCTATATGCGCCGGCGGCAGTTCACGCCCAACGAACTGCGTGTGGACTCGCTGGGGCGCATCACGGCCCGCATCGCGCGGGGCAACGTGCAGGACGTGATTCTCGACCTGTGCGACGAGTTGGAGCTGAACTACTACTTCCAGTCGCCGGTGAACCTCACGGCGGGCGTCTGGGTGGACGGGACGGATTTCGAGACGCTGCTCTCGGTGCTGCTCAAAGGCTCGCCGTACAGCTATTACACCGAACGGGGCATCTGGATCTTCGGAGCGGCCGCGTCGGACGGTCTCTCGTCGGCGACGGTCCTTCCGCTCGTCTACCGCTCCGTGTCGAAGGTCGAGGAGATCATCCCCGAAGCGCTGAAACAGAACGTCGCGGTGAAGACCTTCCCCGATCTGAACGCCCTGATCCTGTCAGGCGACCGGCGCGACGTGGCGCGTGTGGAGACCTTCCTGCGCTCGGTGGACAAACCCGTTCCGATGGTGACGATGGAGATCCTGATCGCCGACGTCACGAAGAGCAGGATCCACGAGATCGGTCTGGGGGCCGGCGTGGGCGACAAAGCGGTGAAGACCTCCGGAACGCTTTCGCCGGGCGTGGAGATGACTTTCGGAGCGAATGCGGTGAACGATCTGCTCGGACGCATCCGGGGCACGGTGAATCTGGGGCGCGTGACGCCGAACTTCTACCTGAGCCTGCAAGCCTTGGAGGAGGACGGGGTGGTGCGTCTGCTCTCCACGCCGAAGCTCTCGACCCTGAACGGCCACGAGGCGACGCTCACCAGCGGCGAGACGCAGTACTACAAGGAGGTGCAGAACAACTACTACGGCACGCAGAACCCCATCTCGTCGGAGTCCTACCAGTGGAAGTCGGTCGATGCGAACCTCTCGATCAAGGTCACGCCCTACATGTCGGAAGATCGGCAGATCACCCTCGAAATCGAGTTCGAGCAGACGGAGTTCACCGACCGAAACGTCGAGGACGCTCCGCCGGGGACGGCCACGCGGAGCTTCAAGTCGATCGTCAAGGTGCAGAACGAGGAGATGGTACTCCTGGGCGGCCTGGACCGCAACACGATGGAGAACTCCTCGCGCGGTGTGCCGTTCCTGGCGCGCGTGCCCGTCATCAAGTGGTTCTTCGGCAAGGAGAAGCGCAACAAGGTCGAACGTACGCTCAATATCTTCATCAAACCCACGGTCGTAGAATGAGATTAAAATCAATACGATCCCATGATCCGCATTGCACCGGAGACGGACGCAAATCGAACGACGGTTCGAACGCCCGGAGCGGGTGTGCGAAACAGCGCAGTCTTTCGTGCCCGCTCAGTAAGAACCGTCGTTCGATTCCGGCGGAGGTGCCTTGCGGACACTTTTGGCTCCACCTTTTCGTGTGAAAAGGTGGAAAGGATGTCGCCGTACTCGATCTTTTCGTCCTTTTTACCGGAACAAAAGGGACATAAAAGAATAAATAAAAAATGAATCTTTTCCCTTATATCCTCGGCCCCGTCTGGGTGTTGGACGTCACGCTGACATCCGACGGCCATACGATCGCGGCATGGCGCTGCAAGATGGGCGGCGAACCGCAGCAGACGGTGTACGACGCGGCGGCGGTGGCCAAAGGGGTCGCCGTGGTCACGGTCTCGGGCCACGGCACGATCGTAAAGCCCGCCGACTCGCAGCTCGCCGCGCGGGTGCGCGACGACAGGGCGACCTTCCTGTGGAGTGAACACGACGGCCGGATCGCCTTCGTGCGGCGCGAGCGGCTGCAAGGAATGCTGACCGAGTTGTCGGAGGCCGGCATCCATCCGCAGCGGATCGAGGTCTCCGCGCCGCCCGATACTGCGGCCGGGGAGCTTCTCGCAGGACTCGGCTGGCGGCAGCTGCTCCGCCCGACGGCCGAGGGTTCGTCGCTGGCGCAGGCCGTCGTGCGGCGGGCGGCACTGCCGGTGCTGGGACTTTTTCTTTGCCTGCTGGCAGCCAATGCCGCCGTCGCCCCGTCGCTGAACACCCGCCGCCAGACTTTGCAAAAGGAGCTCTCGGCGCGCGAACGCACGGCTTCGACCGCAGCCGATGCTACCGACCGGCAGCGGGCCTTGCTGGCAGAGTTCTCCGCACGTCCCGCAGTATCCCGCGCCGTCGTGTGCGACCGCATTGCGGAGGCCGTGCCGGCGCAGGTCGTACTGACGCGGCTTGCTGTCGAACCGCTCACGAAGCGTTTCGAGGCGGGGAAGCCCTTGCAGCGGCAGGAGCGGACGGCTGTCGTCGCGGGCACGGCTCCGGCGGCAGGCGACGTCTCGACCTTCGTCGAGCGCCTCGCGGGGGCGGCGTGCTGCCGCACGGTACGACTGACGAACGTCGAACGGGAACGCGATGCCGAACGGCTCGCGTTCCGCATCGAGATCGGATTATGAACCTGCCGTACAGATACCGGGGTCTCGGCCTCGTGGGGCTGCTGGCCCTCCTCCTGCCGTGGGCGGCGTGGCGTTTCGCCCTGAGCGATACCTTCGGCGCGTGGCGGGAGTGCGGCCGGCTGGAACGGCGGCTGGATGCGCTCGCCCCGACGACACCGGCGACCAGAGCGACCGTGCCGGCTGCCGTCGAAGCCCCCGAACTGATCCTCTCGGGCGGGCTGCTCGACTCGGTGCGGCGCTTCGCTCCCGCAGGCGTCCATACGACAGGCTATGTGCCGGCAGTGACGCTGCGACAGGACGGGATCGAAATTCATACGGCGCAGCTGACGCTCACTGGGCCGTTCACCGAGCTGCTGCGCACGGTCGAGACGCTCGAACGGCGTCTGCCCGCCTGCCGCCTGCGGTCGGCCGAGTGGCAGACCGCGACACGGCCCCGCACCCGCCGCACGCAGCTCACACTGACGCTCTACATACAACAACTGACCTTAATAACCGAATCGAAATGAGAAGATACCTGATCTATTTCCCGCTTCTATTCCTGATGGTCTCCTGCGAAATCATCGAGGAGGATATCTCCGGCCGTGCGGTGACGACGATCGCCCCGGCGGACGACGCGGAGGTGCCGGCCGGCAGCGTGATGTTCCGCTGGCGGGCCGTCGACCGTGCGACGGGCTACGAATTGTGCGTCGCTACCGAGGGGCGGATCGTCGCCGACACGCTCCTTGCGTCCGATACGCTGGGCCTTGCACGCAGCTACGGCTGCCGGTTACGGCTCGAAGCGGGCCGTTACGAATGGACGGTCGCAGCCTTCAACTCCGGTTACGAGACCTCCTCCCCTGCGTTGCGGCTCACGGTCGCCGAGGAACCCGGGCCCGAGGAGCCGGAGAAGTCGGACAATCCCGAATCCGCCGAACCGTGAAATCGCGCTGGACGACCTGTCTGCTGCTCGCAGCCGTCGTGGCGGTCTGGGGCGTCGTGGCGTGGCGGATCCTCGCGCCGGCACGACCCGCCGCGCCGGATGTCCGACCCGCGACCGACACTCCGGCGGTACCGCAGATCGTCGCCGAGACCTTGCGGCTGGACTATCCCGACCCCTTCCTGAAAGGCGTGGCCGCTCCGACACCTGCCGCACGGTCCGTCGTGCGCCGCCTGCCGCCTGCCGGAAAAGCCGAACCGAAACGCCGCGAGCGGGTGCAGCTCTCGCACTTGGGGACAGTCTCGGCCGGCGGGCAGACGCTCCACATCCTGACGATCGGCGGCAGACAGTACGAACTGAGCCTGCGCGACACGGCCGCGGGATTCCGCCTGACGGGCGCCGACCGCGACTCGCTCTATCTCGAACGCGAAGGAACGGTCTACGGCGTAAAACGCTGCGACGAATAGATGAAACTGCATACGACATACCTCGAAGGGGCCGTGCTGCCGACGGTCGTAGTCGCGGCGCTGGTGATGCTCACGGCGACGCTGGGGCTGCTGGCGCTGTGGGAGCAGGAGACGCTGCTCTTCACGCGCACGCAGCGGCTGCGGCAGGCGCGCGCCGACGTCGAATCGGCCGCCTTGCTCTACCGCCTGCATCCCGACGAACGGGCACTGACCGCTGCCGGAGGTTATCTGCTCTACGACTCCCTGCCGCAGTCGCGCATCTTCGTGCGCCGCGAGCCGTGGGGCCTCTACGAACTGCTGCACATCACGACGGCCGACTCGCTCGTCGCGAGCAGCCGCATCGTCGGTGCCGAACCCGATCCCGCACGGACGCTCTTCTACGCCGACGACCGCACGGCCGTCACCCTCGCAGGCGACACGCGTCTGCACGGGACGCTCCGCCTGCCGCAGAACGGCCTGACCTACGGCCGTGTGGGAGCGGAGTTTTACCGGGGAGAGGAGGTTCCCCGCACGGCGATCCGGGGCTCGGCGAGGAGGCTTCCCGCACCTTCGGCTGCCGTCGCGGCACGGATCGGCGCACTCTTCGCTTTCGCGCAGCAGCTGCCGGCCGCCGGCGATTTGCCCGACAGCCTCGGCGTATCGTTCCGCGGCCCGACCGTCGCCCTGCGCCTCGGCACGGCCGAGATCGGCGGCTGCACGCTGCGCGGGCGGATCGTGCTCGCAGCCAACGAGCTGCGCATCGACTCTGCCTGCCGGCTGGGAAACGTATTGGTCTGCGCACGCAAGATCACGGTCGGCAGCGGAGCCCGCATCGCGGCGCAGCTCTTCGCCCGCGACACGGTCGTCGTAGAGCCGTGCGCCGTGCTGGAATATCCGTCGGGCATCTACGCCGGCCGGTACGCCGAACTGGGCGACCGTGCGACGGCGGACGGCTATGTCATCGTCTGCGACACCGTGCGGCACAAGAAGATGGCCGCCTCCTACCGCCAGTCGCGCACGGCACGTGTGCGGGGGCTTCTTCATGCGGATGGCGCGGCGCAGGTGCAGGGGATCGTCGCGGGGTGTGCGGAGCTCAGACAGGCCGTCTACTTCTCGCCGCAGGGATACTACAAGGATATGCTCTACGACCTTACGCTGCTCGAAAATTCCGCCACGGCGCAACCGCTGTGGCACGGCGGCGCCGAGGCCGTGCGCAGAAAGGAGGCCGTATGCGTCGAGTAAAACGGGCCTCGGGCGGAAGGCTGCGCGCGGCCTCGCTCGTCGAAGCCGTCGTAGCGGCGGTGGTGCTGCTGATCGTTTTCACGGCGGCAATGGAGCTGCTGCCCCGTCTGACGCTGCGCGGGGACGATGCGCTCGCAGTCGCCGAAGCCGAATACCGGGCCATGTGCGCCTTCGACAAATACGGATCAGGCGTATGGCCCGCAGGCACGTACGTCGAGCGGTACGGCGGAGGCGAAGCGACGGTGCGCGTGGAGCCGTATCGGCAATACAATGACGTGCAACTCATAACGATCGAAGTCCGCATCGACGGCAGCCGCAAACGGATCGTACACAGACAGCTGGTGGAATGCGCCGAGTGAAACATACGCTGCGCGGCTCGACGCTGGCCGAAACGCTGGTCGTGATGCTCGTGACGGGAATCGTCTTCCTGGCCGCCATGGAGGCCCTGACGCTCGTCTCGCGGCTCGTGACCCGACGCACGGCCGTGCTCGTCGAGGCGGGACGGCAGCGCGACGGAATCTTCCGCCTCGGGCAGCTGCTCACAACGGCCGACAGCGTCCGCGGCGCAGCGGGCGGAGCCGACGCCGGCGAGTGTATGCACCTCTATCGTGCAGGAGGCGAGACGACACTGACGACGCGCGACTCCGCGGCAGTATTCGTCGCGGGGGAGTTCCGCGATACGCTCCTGCGTCGTGTCGGGCACATGCAGCTCCTCCGCTGCGACGCGGCGGCCGATACCCTCGAAGTCGACGTCGGGGGCCATATGCTCAAACTCCCCGTGCCGCAGCCCGCACGGGAAAGCTACGGACGAAGAATCGCTGAAATCGAAAAGGATCATGGATACGAAGAGCCATAAACTGACGGACGCCCGACGCGAGATGTTCTACGCCGAGCTGCATGCACTGTTGACGGCCGGTCTCGATTTCTCGGCGGCCTTCCGACTGCTCATCGAGGGCGAGGGCGACCGCCGGACGAAGGCGCTGCTCGAAGAGCTCTACGCCGCCGTCGTGCGCGGACTCTCGCTCGCCGAGGCCATGCGCCGAAGCGGGGCATTCCGCCCCTTGGAGTGCGGCGTGGTGCGCATCGGCGACGAGACGGGCCGTCTGGCCCGGACACTCGACTTCCTGCGCGACTACTACCGCAAGCGGGCCGCGCAGCGGCGCATGGTCGCCTCGGCCGTGAGCTATCCCGTCGTCATCCTCGCCGTGGCGGCGGCTGTCGTGGCATTCATGCTCTCGGTCGTCGTACCCATGTTCGAGGAGGTATATGCGCGTATGGGAGGAGAGCTGCCCGCGCTCACGAGGGGGATCATCGCACTCTCGAAAGCGTTTCCCGCCTATGCCGCCGTCGCGGTCAGCGCGGGAGGGGGACTTTATCTGCTCTACCGCGCCAACCGACAGCGCGAGGAGGTGCAGCGCTGGCGCGCGGCGATCCTGCTCCGCCTGCCCGTCGCGGGTGAGATCATCCGCAAGAACATGCAGGCGCAGTGCTGCAAACTTCTCGACCTGCTATGCGCCGCGGGCGTGCCCCTGCTCGCCGGCGTCGGAATGCTCCGCGAGGTCATCGGATTCCACCCCTACCGCAAGTCGTTCGACGAGATCGCGCGACGGCTCGAACGGGGCGATGCCTTCGCCGAAACACTGGCCCGATTCCCCGATCTCTACGACCGAAAACTCACGGCGCTCGTCCGCGTCGGAGAGCAGACGAACCGTCTGCCCGAAATGCTCCGCAGGCAGGGTGAGACCCTCACCGAAGAACTCGAATACGCAATCCGCCGCATGGGCGCGATGCTCGAACCCGCACTCATCCTGCTCGTCGGAATTCTCGTCGCTGTGATCCTGATTGCCATGTACATGCCCATGTTCTCCCTCGGAGGAATCATGGGGTAAGATTTAGAACCAAGTAATTTAACAATTTATGTCAATAAATACAGTCAATAAACATTAATTATTTAATCTATTAATATCATGAAAAAGACCTTTCAAAGAATGTGCTGTTTATTTATTATTCTCTTAACATCAACTGCACATGGGCAGCTGATTGCTCCTGAATTTCAAACATCGATGGCCTCTCCTGATAATTCCGCTTTAATTAAAAATGTTGAAAATAATATGAATTATTATGACGGAACTTTACAAATTCAGATTCCATTATATACACTGAAAGAATTTGATTTAGAAGTCCCGATTTCTCTTATGTATAAAACGGGCGGTATTAAGATTGAAGATGTCGCCACCAGTGTCGGACTCGGTTGGAATTTGTCTGCCGGAGGAAAAATCACACGTATAATAAAACGAAATCCAGATGAAGCCTCCGATGGATATTTTAAAGAAACAACCTTAAACCCTCAAGAACTATACAATCTATATTTTGGAAAGGAACAGAAAAATATCGATAGTGAACCGGATATCTTTTATTTTGAATTTCCCAATTATTCAGGATTGTTTGTATGTGATCAATCTGGTAAAGCCCATACGATTCCGTATCAAAACATTGATATACGTTGGGTCAATAAAAGTTATTTTGAGATTAAAACCCCCGATGGAAAAAAATATACTTTTGGCCGCGGCATAACATCACGAGAGGTATCAAGTTTCGGGAATCGTTATAAATCGCGATCTAATTGCACAACATCATGGTTGCTTAATACGATCGAAGACCAATTCGGCCACCGAATCTCATTTGGATATGAAGCAGGGGAGTCAACTGTTGAAGTTTGGAATTATCGTCGAGAGTATTCGTTTTCTGTTGCTCTCAGTAATGAAACGACAAAAGACCCTGATAAAGAAGACTATGTTCAAAATGACAACAATAATTGGCTACGAACCCAACCATTGTATTTGACATATATTGCCGGGAACAATACATACATTTATTTCGATCATAGTCCGAGACAAGATCTCGATAATGCTTTCAAATACGATCGATTCGAGATACAGACCGCAGGGCAAAATATAAATGATTCGTCATCTCGCCGATTTGTAAATTTCAATTATTCCCAATTCCCCAATAATGCTCTTAAATTAGATGCCGTATTTGAACAATGCGGAACATCGCAAGAAAAGATATTCGAATTTACATATATAACAAATTCGAATCTTCCCAATAGAGATTCTAAAGATTTTGATCACTGGGGATACTACAATGGAAAAGGCAATATTGAGTTATTTCCTCATTTTGTTCCCACAGTAGATAATAGAGAGTTTTCTGGAGCAAATCATGAACCTAACTTGTATTATGCACAAGCAAATTCACTTCGGAGAATTTCTAATAAAACAGGAGGGCATATTGAATACAGATATGAATTAAATCAAATACAAGAGGACGGAATCACAAAGAATATCGGAGGACTACGTATTCGTGAGATCGCTCAAATTGTCAATGGAAAAGAATATGTGACATCATATCATTATACAAAGAATATTTCGGGAGGGGAAAGTACAGGACTACGTGAAGGCCTACAGCCTAAATATTATTATAGAGCATACGTTCCTTCCGGTGGAAATGGAATGTACGAATGGTATAAAGTATTATCTCATAGAGATGATGATATTTTTAATATACGTGGTAATGCCGTTGGATATTCTCGAGTATATGAAAAATTCCCCAATGGGTCCTATACTATGTATGAATATACAACACAGAAAGATGAAAAATATAGGGATGAGCAAGGTGTTGAGTATAATTATTCGGGTAATGAAGGGACATTTCCCCTTAGAGAAAAATTAAAATCTGTATTATCTTCTCGTTTTTGGAGGCGAGGGTTATTATTAAAACGAACTCACTATGATGCTAATGGAAATTTAATTCAAAGCGATAGCAATACATATTCATTCGGAAACCCCAAAAGTATCGTGAAAGGTTTTGTTCCTTATGCAGAATTTTCTATTCCAACCTTACATGAATATTCTTGGTATTCAGAACCGATTTATTTAGACAAAACCGTAATCCAAGAAGGTTGCTATAATTTGCCATCTACAGTATCTTACACGTATGATACTACTCATATGGTACCCAAGGAAATTAACCAAATAGATGGTGAAGGCAACATTATCATTAAGACATTTACCTATTCTTTCAATTATAAAAACAACAATAATCATTCCGATCCTAATAATTATGCTTTAAGAATACTTAATGACAGGAATATAGTTTTTCCAGTGGAAACCACCACAATGAAAAATGGCAAAATCATAGCTGGTGAACATACTCGGTATAGAACTCAAATGGTACAACCATATCCTAATATTACCGCTCAATTAGCCGTTGTCCCAAGTTCAAAATGGAAATTGGCAATTAATAACCCAATTTCATATAACGATTTTACTCCATCATATGTAGTTAGTGGAATGCCTATAATATTTGATTCTAAATATGAAATGGAAATACAATTTGAGCATTACGATGCAAATGGACAATTAATATGTTGGCGAGAAACAAATGGTAATTTACAATCAATCATCTATGACAATGATGGTAGTCGTCCTATTGCGCAGATAGTGAATGCACGGGTAACAACACCTATAAATGGATCATATCAGCGTGATAATCAAGTCTTCTATACAAGTTTCGAGGACAACGACGATACGAGTTTTGCTGCAACGCCTAAGACAGGGAATAAAACATTTTGTGGATCTTATAATATTGATCTTAAAAATTTTGCTCCCGGAGTATATTCATTGACTTACTGGTTAAGTAGAGACTTTGGAGATACATGGGAAAGAGTACAGAAGACGATTAATGTAACCTCTTCCACTGCAACATACACAATTGGTGTCGGGTTAGATTGCTTGGATGAAGTACGAATATGTCCGCTCAATGCTCGAATGACGACATATACATACCATCCCAATGGAAATAAAATTTCCGAAACAGATGAAAATGGAATTTCTACATATTACAAATACGATGATTTTAGCCGATTAATTCGTGTGTCGGATGAACATCATGCCCCTATAAAAAGCTATGAATATCATTTTGTCAAATAACAAATAAGCAATCCATAATATTATGAAAAAATACATTGTTTTCATCCTGTCCTTATTTTTATCACTACAACTAAACGCACAGGTTTCAGTAAAAAAATATATCGTTATTAGTGAAGTAATGTACGATTCCCCGCTTAATGAACAAATAGCACAAGGTATCCCATATAGTAATGGAGAATATATAGAATTATATAATCTTGAGAATACAGCCGTTGATTTAACAGGTTGGAAACTGACAGGCGGAGGAAAAACTGAAATATATCAATTCCCTGCTAATACGATCATTAACCCGAGAAGTACACTTATAGTTGCTTATCAATATAAAGATAGCGGATTTTTATTGAATGATCTATATTCCTACGATGGATATGAGATGACGACAATCCTATATCAACGAAAGATTATTCTCAGCAACTCAGGTGAAACGGTAAGTGTTGTAGATAATGTTGGTAATGTGGTAGATTACATTACCTATGATGGGACATCGAATAAAACAAAACCGAATCGTTTAAGTGCCACCAATGAAGATGGGACTGCTGGAGACCACTGTAAATCATTACATAGATCATTGGTTTTATTCGATGAGACGAATAATATTATTTTTGACCCAACACATTGGAAGACAGAATTGGGGAATCTCTTCGAAGTGCAAATCGAAAGTCCGATAGATCTTCCTTCACAAAATAAAAATTATGTGCTTGAAACGACATATACATCGTCTCAATCAGGAAGAAGTTGCATTACATATTATGATGGGTTGGGACGTCCTTGTCAAACCATAGACATTGCTGCATCGCCTGTCAATTCTCAAAATATTGTTTCGTTTGTGGAATATGATTGCATGGGCCGAAACGATTCAATTGTATATTTACCATATGTAACAAAATCTCAAAGTATTACTTTTAGACAAAATCCCCTCAATGAACAAACGAACTTTTATCAAAATATTTATGCATACGATAACAAAGAATATGATCGTAATTATCCCTTCGCAGCAAAAGAATATGACAAGTCGAATATGGGCTTAGTAATGAAACAGGGCTCATCAGGATTGATGTATCAATTGAATTCACATCCAAAAGAATATGAATACGGATTTAATGGACCTTGGGGTGAAGTCAAAAAATATTCTGTAACAGAGAGCGGGACGTTGAATTATAAAGGATCATATCCTGAAAAGAGTTTGACAACTAAAATAACCAAACAACCTGTAACCGACTTTGAAAAAAGTATTCTGATTGAATATTACGATGCAAACGAAAATCTCATAGCCCGTGAACAACATATTTCGATGCAAGATCGTCGAATTACTTATTATATATATGATGATCTCGGACATCTCAGATATGTATTGCCTCCATCTGCTAATATTCAAGCAACAACTTCTCCGGACCAATTACCAGAAGACTGTTTTTATTATGAATACGATGAATATAATCATATCTGTAAACAATATATACCAGGAGCTTCATATACGTTATTCCTTTACGATAAAAGGGGACGTTTAGTAATGAAACAAAACGGAGAACAGAGGAAAAACAGACAATGGACTTTTACGAAATACGACATTTTTGACCGACCCATAATGGAAGGAATTTATTCGGGAGGAACTTATGAAACACATAAAGCCGCACTGGCAAATCAAACAAATTTCGGAGAGGAAATCGATCGAGCAGCATATAATTATACAAATCAATGTTATCCTAACATTGATAATGCTAATATATTGAATATAACATACTATGATGATTATGACTGGATTCCTGATGGAGAAGACGAGGATCGTTACAATTATCGATCGGAACAGGCATTAGGAAACTCCGTGAACTACAAAATAAAAGGAAAAGTATCGGCACGAACCGTCAAAATACTTGATCCTGCTATCACTCAACAAAAATGGCTTACTACACTCTCATATTATGATGAAAAATATCGTGTAATCCAAACTGTGGGCGATTTATATCCAGAAGGTATCGAGATTGTGTCAAATAAATATGATTATGCGGGTAATATAACAGAAGTCCTTGTCCGACAAGAATTTCCCACCAGTATACATGAATATCGTAAATGGATGAATTATGACAATCATGGGCGTTTGCTGTCAATTGATCAGGAAATAACAGGAGATACCGTAAATGGCAGAGTGACTATTGCTCACTATACTTATGATGAGCTTGGGCGCAGTATTGAAAAGAAATTACACAATGCATATGAAACATGTTCTTACAAATATGATATAGAAGGACAAAATACAAGCGGTAAATCTTCTTTATTTGATTATGAAATATGTATGATTTCTCCAAATGGCAATTTTACGTCCCGGTATGACCATAAACCCGCATTGTTCGTATGGAATCGGCATGATTCAGATAACTCTTCAGGATATAAATATGATTACGATCTAACCGGACAACTTAAGACTGCCGCATACATACAAAGAGCGCAAAACGACGAAAATTGGGGCGAGTCTTCCGCTTTTAACGAACATGATATTAAATATGACAAAAACGGAAACATTTTACAAATGAAACGCACAGATAGTACAGGAAATAGATTGCACGATCTTGCTTATATTTATAGAGGTAATCAACTTATATCTTTTTCATGTAACGATCAAGTGTACGAAGGATATACCTATGATGCCTCAGGAAATTTGACTTATGACCCTTATAGTAATATTCATATTGAGTACAATGAATTGAATTTACCGTCTCGAATATTTGACGATAACAAAGAAGTTCGCTATATTTACAGTGCCGATGGTCAAAAGTTGAAAACCATTGCCGATGGCTCTTTTACATATTACCGAAGCACAATGATCTATGGCGGCTCACCAGGTTCCGGAGAACAATTGTTATATATTTTGCATCCTGAAGGCATGGCTGTCAATGAAAATGGAACTTTTGCATATAAATATAACTTGACCGACTATATGGGTAATGTCCGCACTTATGCGGTCGCTGACAGATCATCAGAAACTCTGCTGGAAGAACAGGTTCTGGATTATTATCCGTTCGGGTTGGCACATAGTTATAATAACTTGCATAAAAACCGTTATTTATTTTCCGGCAAAGAATTGCAAGATGCATCCCTCGGCCGCCATGGATTCTTGGAATTATACGATTTCGGTGCACGTTACTACAATCCTATGTCAGGACGTTGGTTTAACCCTGATCCGGCACTGCAAACGGTTAATCCTTATCTTTTTTGCGGGAATACCCCAATGGTATATATTGATCAAGACGGAGAATTCTTCTTTACCATTCTCAACGCAATCAAAGACTTTTTTCATGGTTTGTTTACATGGAATTGGTCCAGTGAAAATTGGCATTCCACTGTCATGGCATTCAAAATCGACATGGGCTGGTTCCAAGGTAATTTCGGACAAATTCTTTCTAGATTTACATGGGAATTACCGCAAACGTTATTCGGGCATCTGGGCAGTCAAACGGAAAATTTATTCGAAGGTGTAAAAAGTGTAAGCTATTACGGTGGAGCTACTGCAGTGGAAACTTACTCTGCTAAATGGGGTGGATTTACTTTAGGTAGTTTTATTATCGGCAATAGAGGTCTTCATGCTGATCCCAATAATTCGCTCTTTCAACATGAGTACGGACATTATCTGCAAAGCCGCGCCAGCGGACCGCTCTATTTGGGAAAATACGCAATCCCGAGTTTGTATGATACGATGTTCGGACGAGGAGAGCATAAATACCATCCGGTCGAACAAGATGCCAACGCACGTGCCATTAAATATTTTGAAAAAAGAATTCCTGGGTTCGCGGATCGAAGAAATAAAGGAACTAATGAAGGATGGGACCATCACAAGTATCCTATTATTGGGTATGATAATCAAGGCGGTTTTTATTCTGCTCGAAGTCAAGCGGCTCTTGATCGGGCACATATTCCGGCCTTTGAAAGTCCACTGGATGCATTTGTGGCCGTATTATCTTTGAATCCTGTTACATCATTTGGAACAGGTCCTATGTATCAGGGAACATATAATATCCAGAAAAATAGTAATATATTCATTGACAAAAATAAACTCGATATAATTGTAAGATAACATTAAAAAAAATTATTATGAAGAAATGGGTCATATTTCTTATTTTATCTGTAGGATTCTGTATTACAAGTGTTTCCTGTATAAAGGAAAGCAGCACGTTCCATCGGTCCGTGATGGTAACGAACAAAACGGAGTCTGCGGTGTATTGGGCATTTGAATGGGGTCGAAATTGGGATTTGGAAGTTCCTTATTATGGATATATTGAACCTGATTTTAAAATTCTCCCAAACGAAACTAAAAAAATATGGCTTTTAGAGGGAGCAAGTTCCATCGAAGGAATGATGCTCGGCAAGATGAAAGTATTTTTTCTCGATGCTGATATGTTCGACAAACTTTCGCAAGGTCCAGTTCCGGCAGAGGCCGTACTGGGAAGCAGAATTTACACTTTGGAAGAGATACGGGCAATAAATTTCCACTTTTGCTTCCCTTTCGAGTAAAATACTTTATTGTCAATAAAAGATAACACTGATGGTAATTCGATTCATTCCATATTTTTAATTTGAATAGGGTGTCTAATAATTTAGACATCCTATTTTGTTTTTTGGATTAGAAAATAGTGGTCATTGTAAAGCTATATCCTTTTAATTCTGCTGGGAAGAGTCCGAACGGCTATTTCAATTTCTAAATATTGTCTTAATGATGTTTTTCTCTTGCTGTTTCCCGTCGGAACGATTTTCACTTTGTCAGTAGCATCCTCTTTCGGTTGCCGTCGGAAAAGATAGGTGCCCGTCCGCGCCTGCGGCGCTCGCTCTCTCCGCGGCGGAAAAATCATCCTCGCGCGGGCTTCGGTATTTTTCCGTCGCTTCGTTCGCACGGTGCACCAGTATTCTTTCCGAGGCAACCGATCCGTTCGGGATCGCCCCTCGAATAATTATCGATTATCGTATCCGATGCAAATAGACTTTGCATCGCATCAACACGTGAGACACACGGTAAAAACTGTCCAATCATTATGACGAAGACGAAGAAGTCCGCTTCTCGGAAATCCTCTCTCCCTGCCCCGGCGACGACCACTGCTGCTTCCGCAGCACCGCTCTCGGAACAAAGTTCGACAACCTCCGCTGCCGCATCCGAAGCCGTCGCGTCCGCTTCGGAGGGCACTCCTGCCGCTACGCCGATCGTCCTTCTGGAGCTGAATCGGATCGTTTGCAGCACCTATAACCCTCGCCGCAATCTGAATGAGTCGTCGCTGGATGAACTCGCCCTAAGTATGCAGCAGACGGGCCAGCTGCAACCGATCTGCGTACGCGGCAGCGGCGAGCACTACGAAATCGTTTACGGGGAGCGCCGCTACCGGGCCGCGCAGCGTGCGGGCTTCACACACATCAAGGCCCTTGTCTATGAACATCTCACGGACGAGGATGCGGAGGATATGGCCATCACGGAGAACCTCCAGCGTGAGGACGTAGCACCGCTCGAAGAGGCTGCGGCGTTCCTTCGAGCGCTCAAAACGGGCCGTCATACGGTCTCGACGCTCGTCGACAAGTTCGGCAAGAGCGAGCGTTACATCCGTTCAC